>JAEEGH010024456.1_pt1 | contig 12189 bp, 9 predicted proteins | sample 9134181 | NCBI WGS metagenome assembly JAEEGH01 (sample SAMN16246544, study PRJNA631951) | gut metagenome | biome: gut microbiome; feature: rumen; material: DP-attached | host: Bos | place: Iran: Karaj | collected 2018-10
TTTTCACATGGGATGATGTCAAGAGAATCACCATCGGCCATTATATGCTGATGCATTCGGTTATTTTCAGAACCAAGCTCTTACAGCAGTGTGGACTTAAGCTTCCAGAGCATACCTTCTATGTAGATAACATTTATGTATTCAACCCACTGCCATTTGTTAAGACCATGTACTATCTGGATGTTAACTTCTATTACTACTACATTGGTAGAGAAGACCAGTCAGTTAACCAGAAGATCATGTTGTCCAGAATCGATCAGCAGATTCGCGTTAACAAGCTGATGGTTGATTACTATGTTGAGAATTATGGTATGATCCGTTCTCAGAGAGAACGTCATAAATACATGTTTAACTATCTTGAGATCATTACAGCTATATCCTCAATTCTTTTGATCACAGAGGATACACCTGAGAATCTCGCTAAGAGAAAAGAACTGCTTGATTATATCAAGGATAAGAACTATCTTTTATATTTGAAGATCAGATATAGTATCGAAGGTACATATATCTATCTTCCAGGTAAGGGCGGAAGAAAGATTACACTTGCTGGTTACAAGCTCTTACAGAAGATATTCCACTTTAACTAATCTGATTATTGTGGAATTATAAGCTGTTAGTATCAGATTATGAGGAAAAATTATGAAAAAATTCTATGAAGAGTGGACTGGACGTAAGCTCTGTAAAGAGACACGGATGGATCTATTTAAATTGGCTATGCCAATTCTGGTTTATGTGCCTATTTATATGTCCTGGTTCATTTGTATTGAGAAACACAAGTTCTCTCACTATGCAATCATCCACACTGTAATAGATGATTACATTCCGTTTGTGGAAGCGTTCATTATTCCATATTATTTATGGTTTGCATATGTGGCGCTTACACTAATGTTCTTTTTGCTTTCTTTTGATGTGGAGGACTATTACAAGTATTTCTTTTTCCTTGCAACAGGAATGACGATATTCCTTGTAATATCAACACTGTTTCCTAATATGCATAATCTACGCCCTGTAGTTATGCCAAGGGATAACATATTTACAGATCTTGTTCGTGTTATATATAGTACGGATACACCAACTAATCTATGGCCTAGCATCCATGTATATAACTCAATTGGAACAATGATAGCTGTTCATCACAGTAAGCGCTTTGGTAAAAGAGGTACCATCATCATGGACTTCATTGGATGGAGTGTTATCCTATCCACACTTTTTGTTAAGCAGCATTCCTTCTATGATGTAACAACAGCATTTATCATGGCTATCATTTTCTACATCCTGTACTATCACACATCTCTTTTAGAGAACTTCTGCATCAAGCAGGAATCGAAGATAGCAGTTCGTTACAACTAATAACAACAGCCTGGCTCATATGATACGAGTCAGGCTGATTTTTTATTCTAAATATTTAGTTCATCATGCGTAGCTTTTGCTGGAGGCACTCCCAGGTGATGTGGTCTGACTTGACAGATACTTCGCCGTCTGTGTGAACCCACATAGGCTTGTCAGTCTTGATGGTGGCCTTTCTGACAACGTGGTGGCCCACACCCTTGATCCAGTAGTAGTTACCTAAAAATGACATTGGAAGTGTGAAGAGCATCTTGATCGCAGGCATATCACCTGCGTAAACAATGTCGAACTTACCATCAGTTAAGTCTGCCTTGGGGGCGAAGTTAAAGCCGCCGCCCTCGTGATGATGGATCATTGCAGCTATAAAGATAAAGCGCTTTAAGTGAATGCTCTCACCGTTATCAAGAATGATCTCGCAGGGAACCTTCTCAGCTCCAAGGAGCTGTCTGAGTGCTATTGAACCATAGGTAAGCTTACCAAGTCCTATTTTGTTGAGAAAATTTTTGGTACCGGAAGAAAGAGCCTGTTCGCACACAGCTGCGTCAAAGCCGATTCCTGAGCTTACATCGAAGATCCTGGTTACAGCTATCTTGTCATCGTGAAGTCTTGATGTCTCTCTGGACATGGAATTATAGGTCAGTTTACCAAGATCCAGTGTGCGCACATTCTGAGCTTCTATAATCTTATCTAACAGAGTATCTATATCCTTGGGATAAGATAAATCCCTTGCAAAGTCATTGCTTGAGCCAATTGGAATATAGCCTACAAGTGTGTTCTCAAAGTCCTGTATTCCGTTGACAACTTCGTTAAGAGTGCCATCACCTCCGAGAACTACAAGCTTGATGGGATTTTCATGTTTCTTATTAGTGGAATCATTCTCGCCTTCTTGCGTTTTGGTTGTAAGGTTCCTGGCCAGCTTGGTTGCATGTCCTGGTCCCTTTGTGAATACTGCTCTGTACTCAAATCCCTTTTCGTCAAATTTCTTTTCTAGTTTCTCCCATATCTCTTTGCCCTTGCCTGATCTGGCAGAGGGGTTAACTATGCAGTAATACATTTAATTGCCTTCCCTGTGTTGTTATTGATAATTAGTCATCTAACAACTGGTCTTGTTAAATAAATAATTAATACATTTATTATAGCATTTTTTCTCGGTATATGATACGATACACAGGATGTTGCTTTAACGCATTACATTGTAAAAGGTTATTGGGAAGGAGTCTAGAAATGTATTCATTGGAAGAATTAAGGGCAGTAGACCCTGAAATCGCGTCTCTTATTGAGAAAGAGGTAGATCGTCAGAACGATCACATCGAACTTATTGCATCTGAGAACTGGACAAGTAAGGCTGTTATGTCAGCAATGGGAAGTCCGCTTACCAACAAATATGCAGAAGGACTCCCTGGAAAAAGATATTATGGCGGCTGTTATGTAGTAGATGAAGTTGAGAAGATCGCCATCGAAAGAGCTAAAGAGCTGTTCCACTGCGATTATGCAAATGTTCAGCCACACTCAGGAGCTCAGGCAAACCTTGCAGTTCAGTTTGCACTTCTTCAGCCAGGCGACACAATCATGGGTATGAACCTTAATCAGGGTGGACATTTAACTCATGGTAGTTCAGCTAATATTTCCGGAACATATTATAAAGTTATCCCTTATGGAGTAGATGAGAACGGTGTTCTTGACTATGAGGAGATGTACAGACTTGCAGTTGAGCACAAGCCTAAGCTTATCATTGCCGGCGCTTCAGCTTACTGCAGAACAATTGATTTCAAGAAATTCAGAGAAGCTGCTGATGCTTGTGGAGCAGTTCTCATGGTAGATATGGCACACATTGCAGGTCTTGTAGCTGCAGGTGTTCATCCAAGCCCATTCCCATATGCAGACGTTGTTACAACAACAACTCACAAGACTCTTCGTGGACCTAGAGGAGGACTTATCCTCTGGAATCAGGAAGCTCAGGACAAGTACAAGTTCAATAAGGCAGTATTCCCTGGAATTCAGGGTGGCCCACTTGAGCACGTAGTTGCTGCCAAGGCTGTATGCTTTAAGGAAGCTCTTTCTCCTGAGTTTACAACTTATGGACAGAACGTTGTCAAGAACGCTAAGGCTCTTTGCAAGGGACTTATGGACAGAGGCATCAAGATTGTATCTGGTGGTACAGACAATCACCTCATGCTTGTTGATCTCACAAACTTCGGTCTTACAGGAAAAGAAGTAGAGGCTTGGCTTGACGATGCTCATATCACTGCTAACAAGAATACTATTCCTAATGAGCAGCAGTCTCCATTTGTTACAAGTGGTATCCGTCTTGGAACTCCAGCTGTTACAACTCGTGGTATGAACGAGGAAGACATGGACAAGATCGCTGAGGCAATTGCTATAGTAATCAAGAATAAGGGTGAGAAAAATGATGATGCAAGAGCTATCATCGCAGAGCTCACAGCTAAATATCCTCTTAAGTAATCAGAATAAGATTAGTTTTTGGTGTTTTTGAAATAATACGCGCATCATTTCCAAAAAGGATGATGCGCGTTTTTTCTTGCTTTCAGGAGGTGTCTAAATTGTATATAATGAATATACAATTATAATAATTAGCAGAAAATAGAACAATTATAGCTCTATTATCAAATTAATTAAAAGAAATACGAAATATGTATTGACAATTTGATGGCCCATGAATATAATAAAAACATCTAAAGAAACAAAATACTTCTCCAAAGATATACAGATCCATTGGAGAAAGAAAGGTAGGTACAGTCCAAAGGGATAAGTAGTTAAAATATTCAAAGAAAGGATGGTACGGACCACCAAACTAAGAAGTTAGGTTCTATTTAAAAGTTTTAAAGTTTTGTTTTAGGAATTAGGTTTTAGAAATACAGCTATCGAGTACATGATAGGTGGTAATTGCAATTTCAACATCTTGCAGCCACAGCATATGAATGCAAAAGTTAATGGAAAGAAGGGGCTGAGAAACCGGAGGATTAGTCCATTGGACGAAATAAAGGAAGTTAATAAGTACTCGGCATAGGGCAGGAGCAGGTTTTATCGATGAAGCTTCTGCCCTCAGTTTTTGTGCTTTTTTTCTTCATAGGAAACTCTTAATATGGTAAAATTTATTTAATAGATTTACTTTAGAGGGAGCTTTTTGGGGAGATATGGGAAGATTAGAAGAACAAGATTTTGATGAGAAGAGACTGGCTCGCAGACAGCGTAGGAAAAAGAGTCAGCTCATGGCTTTGATCATACTTATTACCACATTAGTTATTGTTATAGTAGCTGGTGCCTTCGGAGTTTATTCCATCAGGAAGGTTACAAGCGCAAGAAAAGCAGAAAAAGAGGAAGCTGCAGCTATTGCTTCCAGTGAGAATCAGGAAGTTGTGATTGAGACTCCTCAGGAAACTACTCCGGAGCCGGAAGTTATGACTTCTGGAGATGTTCTTGAAGAGATCGTTAACAGCTGTATCTCTGAACTGACACTGGAGGAAAAGGTTGCAGGTCTTTTTATGGTCAGTCCAGAGCAGATCACTGGTGTAGCGACTGTTGTTAAGGCTGGTTCAAGTACTCAGGATGCTCTGTCTAAATATGCTATCGGAGGTCTCTACTACTCAGCCAAGAATATTAAATCTCAGGAACAGATTTCTGAGATGATCAAGAATACTACCGATATGAGTAAGTATCCTATTTTTACTGCAATTATGGAAGATGGAAGCGGAAACGGCGCAATTGCAGCATCCGTAGGTGGCCTTGAGATAGGAGAGGTCAATAATTCTGACACAGCTTATAATGCAGGTTCAGCTGTTGGAAGTGCAATGTTCAAATATGGCTTCAACTTCTGCATAGCACCAGATCTTGATATTACAGAAAATGGCAGATATGGAACTGAAATGGAGACAGTGGCAGATATTTCGGTGTCTATGACATCAGCTCTTCATGACAGTGGTGTTACAGCCTGTGTTTATCAGTTCCCTGTCTGTGGAGATACCAAGTCAGCAATGGTTTCCAATGAGATGACCAAGGAAGAGCTTACTACTACAGCCTATGTTGTTTATCAGAGAGCAATTGGCGATGGTGGTACAGGCGCAGTGATGATGAGTAATGTATCTCTTCCTACTATCACAGGTGATAACACTCCGGCATCCCTTTCCAAGGTTATGATCTCAGATGAGCTCAGAGGAATGCTCGGCTATGATGGTCTTGTTCTGACAGGCCCTCTCAATGAAGGTGCTATCACTGAGAATTATTCATCTGCAGAGGCTGCTGTTAATGCTATCACAGCAGGAGCAGATATGCTTTTCCTTCCAGCGGACTTTGAGCAGGCTTACCAGGGAGTACTGGAGGCTGTTCAGAATGGAGTTATTACAGAAGACAGAATTAATGAATCATTAAAAAGAATATACAGACTAAAGTATTCAGGCAAAGTTGACGAAATAAAATAAAGGATACTATCGATATTGCATAGCTAATTGTTTACCTGAGGATTAAAGCCGTTATGGATACGCTATTAGTAGGCAACACGAGTTATTTTAGAAAAGATGAGATATCTGTCGCATGCCATGGAGATATGGTAGTGGTATGTGACTGTACTCGTGACGCCAATAAAGAGGGTAGCATAACCTGGTTTGATCAGCCTGTAATGTCAGCCAAATTCCGTAGGTTGTTTGATACCTACGGCTTTGAGCGAGTAATGTTTTTCTCCAGAACTCTTACTAGAGATTCTAATGAGGTCGGAGAAATAGAGGAGCTTAGGCGCGTTTTTTCACTTAGCCAGAAGCACCATGTTAAGCAGTTTATCTATATTGTTTCTGACGAGGCACTTGTTGACGTTGATAACAGTGACTCTATCATTTTTGATTCCACAGAAAATATCTGCAGATACTATGCAGAGACTTACCACATCGATGTCAAAATTATATATTCGCCTTATCTTCTGAGTGCTTTTAATCGTGAGGATTATTGGTGCCGTATTTTGCACAGCGTAGAGAACAAAGAAAAGGTTGAGATCAAATCTCTGGAAGATGAAGTGGCTTATTTCTTAAAGCCGGCGGATCTTGCAGATTTTTTGACGCGCCTTTTTGCAGATTGGGAGCCTGAGACCAAAGAGTCAGATAAAGAGATTTCTTTTGAAAAGATATATCTAAAGAGCGGCGCAAGGACTACTTATGGAGAAATAAAAAATAAGATTCTTGGAGCGTATCCTCATGCAGATATTACCCTGTCCAAATCTGGAATAAAGGGAAAGATTGTCCACGGAGAAAACAAGGCAAGGGAGATATACGGCTGGTTTGCTCATCACGATGCCTGTTGGGATTTTGAAACGTATATAGCTCAGTTCCAGACGCTGTATCATCAGAAGCCTACACTCTCAGAACGAATCAGAAAAAGATTCAGGCGCTGGGGCAAAATAATGGTTCCAATAGAGATCATTGGCGGCGCTGCATTTGTCGAAGCCTATAACTATATGTCTAATGGCAGTGTGCAGTTCAAGGTAATCGATGTAAGGCTCATGTTTGTAATGATAATGGCCCTGATGTATGGAACCAGAATCGGCTCTTTAGTTGCAATAATCGAGATCATATCGCTTATTGTAGCCTATCAGCTCTCTGGCACCAATGCACTTTTACTGTTCTATGACCCCAGTAACTGGGTAGCGTTTATTCTTCTTTTGGTAGCAGCGGCATTTTGCGGATATATCAAGCAGAAAAGAGAAGAGGACATTCTTTTTGTAAAAGAAGAGAGCGAGACTGTTAAGTCAGAGAACGTATTTATAAATAAGCTGTATCAGGAAGCTATGAACTATAAGAATCAGTATAAAGCTGACCTTATAGGTAGTAGAGACGGATTTGGCCGAATTTTTGATGTTGTTAAAAGACTTAGTACCACAGTGCCGGAGGAAATCTTTGCTGAATCAATCCCTGTAATGGAGGATGTTCTTAATAATAAGTCCATTGCCATCTATACAATCAATGATCCTAATGCCAGATTTGCAAGACTAAATGTCTGCTCAGAGCAGATGGGACGCGTGCTCAAGAAGTCAATAAACCTTGATGACTACAAGGAGGTTCTGGATACTCTTAGTGAAAACGACATCTGGTTTAACAATAACGTGCTGGAAGGATACCCGACCTATGTGGCAGGTATCAAATCCGAAGGTATGGTAACTGTCCTTATCATGATCTATCAGGTTGAGTATCTGCAGATAAGCACCTATTATTCCAACCTTATAAGAATCCTGGCGGGCCTAATGGAAAACTTCATTCTCAAGGCTTGGGATTATCAGAAGGCTGTGGTTGCAGAAACTTATGTGGAAGGTACAGGTATTACCAAGACAGAGTACTTCAAGCAGCAGTTTGAGATTCAGAAGGAAATGATGAATAACAGACTTACGAGCTTCAGGCTGATCAAGATCCAGAGAGAGGATAGGAGCCTTGAAGAGATAGATGAAATGTTCCAGTCCAAGATCAGGAACAATGACCTTGTTGGAATCGGAAATGATGGAAACATTTATCTTTTGGCTGCTCAGGTTGATAAGACCAGTGAAGGTATCGTATTGAAGCGATTTAGAGATATGGGACTTAAGTGTGACATTGTTCATAACGTAGTATAGGAGCATTACCTGATGGGATATGTGCTTTTAGGCGTACATATTTTAATAGCGGCAATAGCTTTTTTCCTAAAGAGGAAGAATGTTCTCCAAATTGATTACCTTATGTGGGTGATCCTTTTATGCATTCCTGTTTGGGGTCTGTTTAGTGCGGTCATTATCAGTGTTATGGTCAAAAGAAATCTTGTGGGCAGGAACAGTAAAGACCTTGAGGTAATGCATAACAATACGGAAGGCTCGGAGTCCCTTATGATAGAAGCTCCAGAGGGAGAGAATGTAGTTCCTCTTGAGGATGCGCTTATTATGGATGATGCTGCCACCAAGAGATCAGTAATGCTTGACGTTCTCATGAGTAATACAGAAGGTTATCTGTCAGTCTTAAGTCAGGCCAGAATGAATGAGGACGTCGAGGTTGTACACTACGCTACCACAGCTATGGTGGAGCTGTCCAAAGACTATGAACTTAGACTTCAGGAATACAGTTCTGAATATGCAAGAGATCCGGAAAAAGAGGGACTTCTTGATGAGTACATTATGTTCCTTGAGCAGTACATCTCAAGTGATATCATTCAGGGTCAGCTTCTGGAAATTCAGAAGAACACTCTGATGCAGCTTCTGATGGAAAAGGTCAACAGAAATCCAAGTCCTGAGACCTATGAGAGATTTATAGTGGCTCTTCTTAGTAATAAACAGTTTTCTATTGCTGATGAAGCGCTTAAGAGCATGGAGAAAGCGTGCCCTGATGACGACAGGTGCTTTAAGCTTAGATTCAGATACTACTACGAGACTGGTTCCGGCAGAGAGCTAAGAGAAATGGTAACAAAGGTTAAGAACAGTAATGAGTATTATTCCAGAGGAATCAGAGATCTGATAAGTCTGTGGGATGATTCTCAAAAGGAGAGCAGCGCATGAAAAAGACAAAGAGATTTCATGAGCTGATTCTGGTAGCCTTTGGATTTATCCTTATTTTCACGCTTCTTTTGATAGAGCGAATTGGAATCCTGTATCAGGGAACGGCTTCGGATATGGCTCTCCTTACGGATGACAAGATAACAAATGACAAAAAGACTGGCAGCACCAGTAAATGCCTCGTTATCTGGGAAGAAGGCGATGCTACCAGTGAAAAGGCTCTTAAGATCTATGATCAGATACTTACTGATATGCGAGTATCCCACGACGAAATGAACATCGGGGAAAATACGCAGGACATAGACAAGGTCATCTCTAAATATAACAGTGTTGTACTGGCTATGAGTAATCTGGAGATACTTGGAAAAGATATAACCAAGATGACAGGCTGGGTTGGCGATGGAGGAAGGCTCTTGTTTGGAATTACCCCCTTCAGGTCTTCCAATTTTGAATTTATCTCAGATAAACTTGGAATTGTGAGCTCTTCAAACAATTACGCCAAAGTAGATGACTTCGTATCAGAAGAAGGCTATATGCTGGGGGCTCAGCGTACATATCCCATAATAGACGGCTATGAATCATCACTGTCTGTTGTACTGGACTCAGATGCTACAGTATATGCCCACACTGCAGATGACACAGTTCCACTTGTTTGGGCAAGAGATTATCAGAAGGGCAGATTTGTTGTCTGCAACTTTGGATATACAGAAAAAGCCTACAGAGGAATCTTTTCAAGTGCATACACTCTTTTAGATGATGTTTTTATTTACCCTGTGATAAATGCTTCAACCTTTTATCTCGATGACTTCCCATCACCAGTTCCTGCTGGTAATGGTGAATATGTCAAAAGAGATTACAACATGGGAATAGCAGACTTTTACTCAAGAGTGTGGTGGCCCGATATGCTTTCACTTGGAAGAGACCATAACATCGAGTACACAGGCCTTATTATCGAGACCTATCAGGATACGACTGAGGGAGAGCTTAAGGCCAACGAAAGTACGGCTAACTATTACTACTACGGAAATATGCTCCTTAATCAGGGAGGCGAGCTTGGATATCATGGCTATAACCATCAGCCCCTCTGCCTTGATAACTTTGTCTACAACCAGGAGCTTGGCTATAAGACCTGGGATGATTACAAGACAATGAATTCCTCAATAAAGGAGCTGATAAGGTTTTCTACCAGCATGTTTCCTACACAGGACATGACCGTGTATGTTCCACCTTCAGACGTATTATCTCCCGAAGGAAGACAGATGCTGGGAGTGGATTTTCCTCAGATCAAGTGTATTGCCAGTATTTATCTGGAAGGTCCGGATGAATACGTTCAGGAATTTACAGTAGCTGAGGACGGAATTGTAGAGACTCCGCGAATAGTATCCGGCGGAATCCTTGATGATTACATGCGTATTACAGCTTTTGCTGAGATGAATCTTCATTTTGTAAGCTCGCACTTCATGCATCCTGATGATCTTCTTGATGAGGACAGAGGAGCAGATCTTGGCTGGGAAGTACTTAAGGCCAATCTTGATGACTACATGGGATGGGTTGATGAATCTGCAGTAGATATCAGGCATCTGACAGGTTCAGAGATGGCCGGAGCAGTACAAAGGTATGTAAATCTGATCCCGGCGTACGAAGTAGAGACTGACAGTATCAGCCTCACGGACAAGGGACTTATAGACAGTGCATATTACCTCATCAGAGCCAATAAGGGCGGACTTGATAATGCATATGGCGGAGAGCTTATAAAGCTTAACGATTCACTTTATCTTTTAAAGGCTCAGTCAAGCAAGGTGACAATAATAAGGAGTAAGTAATTTACATGAGAATCTGCCTTATTTTGGAGGGTAGCTATCCATATACCTTTGGTGGTGTGTCCTCCTGGACTCACAACTACATAAAAGCACTTCCTCAGCATGAATTTGTGTTGTGGGTCATTGGCGCCAAAGCTTCAGACAAAGGGCGGTTTAAGTATGAGCTCCCCGATAATGTCAAAGAGGTACACGAAGTCTTTTTGGATGATGCGCTTCTCATCAAGCCCAGAAAAAAAGATAAGTTCAAATTAACGGAAGAAGAAAGAGAAACCATTAAGCACTTTATTGACTGTAATAAACCTGATTGGAACGTTTTGTTTGATATGTTTCAGGTCAAAAGATATAACCCCGCGAGCTTTCTTATGAGCGATGACTTTCTTGATATACTCACGGAGCTCTGTAAGGAAAAATACCCATATGTGGCCTTTGCGGATATCTTTTACACCATCAGATCAATGCTGATACCGGTTCTTCATGTAATACAGAGTGAAGTTCCACAGGCTCAGATATACCATACAGTTTGTACCGGCTACGGCGGACTTCTTGCAGCCCTTGCCAATTTTGTTACAGGTAAAAAAGTAATCCTCACTGAGCATGGTATTTATTCAAGAGAGCGAGAAGAAGAAATAATAAGGGCCAGATGGGTTGTGCCCGAGTTTAAGAGGCACTGGATAAGATTCTTTTACATGTTATCTGATGCCATCTACGGAAGAGCAACCTTTATAACCTGCCTTTTTGGAAATGCCAGCAAGATACAGCAGGAGCTGGGAGCAGATCCTGACAGATGCAGAGTTATTCCAAACGGAATACACTATGACAACTTCTGCGATATTCCCCTTAAAGAGGATGACGGCATTGTAGACATAGCAGCAGTTATCAGACTTGCGCCAATCAAGGACGTCAAAACTCTCATATATGCTTTTAATGAGCTTAAGAGCATGAGAAAAAACGTAAGGCTCCATATCCTTGGGGGAACAGATGATGATGAATATGCCAAGGAATGCTATGACCTGGTCAAGACCTTGGGATTATCTGATGTCATGTTCGTTGGACAGGTCAATGTAATTGAGTATATGGCCAAGATAGACTTCACGATACTCACAAGTATCTCGGAAGGCCAGCCACTGTGCGTACTTGAATCCTTTGCCGCCAGAAGGCCTGCGGTGACAACTGACGTTGGCTGCTGCAGACAGCTGATAGAAGGTGAAGCAGATGACGTATACGGAACAGCTGGCTACTGCGTACCACCTATGCACAGGGAAGCCCTGGCAATTGCCATGGATAAGATGTGCGCAAGCAGACAGGAACGAGAAGAAATGGGAATGGTGGGGCAAAAGAGAGTAGAAAGATTTTTTAAGCATAAAGCTATGATGAAGAAGTATTCATCTCTTTACAGAGAGGCATGATTCATGGCTGGAATAGGTTTTGAGCTAAAAAAGCTTTTTAAAGCCACAGGCGTATTATCAATGCTAAGAGCCTACGGATACACCGGTATGATCACGGCGGGTCCTA
>JAEEGH010024458.1_pt1 | contig 12189 bp, 6 predicted proteins | sample 9134181 | NCBI WGS metagenome assembly JAEEGH01 (sample SAMN16246544, study PRJNA631951) | gut metagenome | biome: gut microbiome; feature: rumen; material: DP-attached | host: Bos | place: Iran: Karaj | collected 2018-10
CGAGGTGATGTCCTCCATTTCGCCACCTGCCCCGATGCGATAGAGCCGCTGGTTGGTGGTGGGTTTCGTGAGTGGACCAAGATGAGCAATGTAGGGACCAATCTTGATATAATCGAAATGGCTACGATCGATGCGAGGCGAGATGCGCAGACGACCACTATACCACGCCACTTTATAGCCTGGGTGGTGCTCACGGATATACTGTGCCAATGCATCTACGGTCTCTGGTTCGGCATCGCCACCCATCAGCGCAATGCAGGTGATGTCGCCACCGAATTCCTTCACAAATCCATCAATTGCCAAGGCATCGAGGGGTTCACCGATGTCCTCAGCCAGATAAGCGCTGTGGCACCCTGGACAATGGCAGGGACAGCGCGAGATATTCACTGAGAGCGTCGTCTCGTCAGGGATTTCCTGAAAGACGACGCCCGTGTTTACATACTTCAGCACGTTAGTTTCTTTTCAACTGACAACTGTCAATTATCAATTGTCAATTATCAACTATCAATTAACCTTACGCCTCAACGAGTTTCTCCTTACCGGCATAGTAGCGGCGATGCTCCTCTTGCTGGCGAGGCAGCGAGAAGTTGCTGACGCGCTTCAGGTAGCCGATGATACGGGTCATGTAGTCAACATTCTTCGAGCCGCACACCGGGCACTCGTGCAGGTAGCGCTTGTCGATGTGACCGCAGTCGTTGCAGAGCGTGTTGGGAATGTTGAATGTGAAGTAGTTGCATCCCTCCTTGGCAGCCACGCACAGCAGCTGGCGATACTGCGTCTTCGAGAGGTGTTCCTCCAGGTTCATGTGCAGGGCAGAGCCACCGGTGAGGTGCTGGATGTAGGGAGCGCCGTGCATCTTGAACTTGTCGATGATGTTCAGCGACTCGTCCTCCACCACGTAGAAGTAGCTGTTGTAGCAGTCGCGCGGCACGAAGTAACCATCCTCGCGGTCCCACTTAGCATGCTTCACACCGACGTTCTCGGCAGGAATCATCTCGCAGTTGAAGAGTACGTCCTTCGTGCGATACTCCTTGTTCTTCTTCTCCACGAGACCCAGAATCTCCTGAACGAAGGCCAGATACTGCGGGTTGTCGGTGATCTGCAGACCCATAAACTCAGCAGCCTCAACCATACCATTGATACCAATGGTCAGATACTGACGACCGATGTTGATGTAACCGGCATCGAACAGCGGCAGCATACCATGAGCCTGCAGCTCCTTCAGGTTCTCGTTGTAGGCGAGTTGCACCTTGTGGCAGAGGTCGATGACGTGTGTGAGGAACTCGCGATAGTCCTTACCGTTGTTCACAGCATACTGGATGCAGCGGTTCAGGTTCACCGTGAGCACGCTCTTCGAACCCGTCGACACACCGCCGGCACCAAGCGTATAGCTGAAACCGTTGTCCTGAATCTCGTTGCGCAGGCGGCAGCAGCTCGACAGCGAGTCGGCATTGTCGCTCATGTAGGTGAAGAACGAGTGGCCTTCGGAATACATCTCTGCCGTGAAGTCAGCCCACTCCTTATCCACGCAGTCGCCGTCATGAGTCAGCAGAGCCATCGTCTCAACAGGGAATGTCAGCACGGTCTTCGTGCGCTCCTTGTTGAACCACTTCATGAAACGCTTCTGCAGCCATGAAAGGCCTTCCCAATCGGGACGCGACCCATCGGGGAAGTAGAACTCGCCGAAGAGACTCTCGAAGTAGGGTTTATCGTAGTAAGCCACATTCCAGAACACGGCTTGATAGTTGCGGGCGCCGGTGGGCTGGTTCAGCGAGTAGACAATCTGCTCGAAATAGTCGGTGATGACCTTGTCGATAGAGCGCTGCTTCAACGAGAGATCAACCACGCGATCGGGATCCTTATAGTAGTCTGTGCCGTATTCCTTACCGATGAAGTAGTTCATGTACATCAGGAACTCAGGCGTAGCGCAAGCACCGCTAAGCATCGAGCTCACCATGAACACCATGTTCACAAACCCGCCGCAGAACGACTTCAGGTTGGTGGGAGCCGTGGAGTTGCCACCGATGCTCGTCGTACCACCGATGAGCCACGGATACATCGTGATCGAAGCGCAGTAGTTGGCCAGCGAGGTCTCGTCGTTCTTATATATAAAGTGGTGGGTGAGCATGTCGATATATTCGTCGGACATGGGCTTTCCGTACATCTTTTTGATGCGGTCGGTGAGCAGGCGACGGTTCAAACGAATGAAACTTGCCTTGGGTAATTCGCCGATGAGTGTTGCAATATTCTTATGTTCCACGTTGGCATTGGCGTCATACTTTGAACCTGTTGCTGCATTAGCTGCATCACAGTAGTCTGACAAAAATTTCAACTTCTCCAATGTCTCGCGGTCTTCGGTGTGCTGCTGACGATAGAGCATGAACGACTTCGCAACCTGGTAGTAGCCTTCGCGCATCAGCGCCTCTTCCACTTGGTTCTGGATGTCCTCCACCTTGATGTCTTCCTGAAGCTGTAAGTGGCTGAGTATCTTATAGATACTACCCAAATCTACAGGCATGTCAACACTCTCGAATGCCTTCACGATGGCATTCATAATCTTGTCTAAAGAGAAACGGTCTTTCGTGCCGTCACGTTTGGTAATCGTAAAGTTTTTTATTTCCATTGCGGTTTAGGTTTTGGAAAACTTTTGGGCGAATCTTTTCAGAAAAGTTTTCCGTTTTGGAAAATCTTCTCTTCATGGTCCTCCTTTCAAGTTTTCTTTTCTGTTAATTCTATTGCGACTGCAAAGTTAACAAAAAAGACGATACAACAAGCGATGAAATCGAAGAAAATTTCCATTTTTACAAATTTTAATATACGGAAAACATCATGCTCTTTTCGGTTTTCAAGCAACTTTAAACGGCAAACTCATTGATAACCAAATAGGAAGAAAGCATGGGTTGAAGGAAATCTAAAAGAAACTCCGAAACACACGAGAAGGGAGAGTCGTCAACAAAGTAACACGAGAAAGGAATCATTTGTTAACATCGGAAGACACAAAAGAAACGAATCGTGAACTTCAAAAGAAATGAAAAAAGAAACAAACCGGCAACAAAGAAACAAAGAAGCACGAGAATTGTCTTCCCGTGCTTCTTGCGTTTTCAGATTCCGTTGATTACTTCGTAGTCGGGGTGACGCTCCTCGACGTACCACCTGTCAGGGTAGCACCAGTGGTATAGGCGCCCTCCCAAAGACTGGTTGTGGGATTCGATACCGACGTACTGCCATAGACAATCGTGGCACTGTTGGTATTCTTCAGTTGCGGAGCACTCATGAGGAGAGTGGCCTGATTAGTGCTACTCGGAATACGATAGGAACAGACCACACTGCCGCTATTGTTCTTCAGACTGAGATAGGTGCCTGCCGAAAGGCTCACCGAAGACAGAGTCACGTAGGGTTGCTGGGCAGATGTGGGCAGTCCGCCGCTACCACCGCCGCCACCTTGTGCACCGCCTGTGCCAATGACGACTCCTCCGTTGATGATGAATGCAGCATTGTCGCAGTCAAATCCCTCTTCAGGACTGCTACTTCCTGAGGCGATGGCCACACCGCCATTGACGACGATTCCCGTTCTCGAGTCGTTTGAGTCGATGGCATCGTTGTTTGAGGCATGCGCCCAGACATAGCCATCGTTGAAGGTGATGGTAGATGCAGCATTGATTGCATCGTCGTAGGCGTCGCTCTCCAACATTCCGCCGTTGAACGTAATCGTCGACTTACTCTCGAGGCCTTCAGCACCATCGGAAGCTGTACTCAGATGGACATTGCCGCCATAGACCTCGATGGGTCCCATGCACTTCACCGCCTTGCAGCTGCCGATGAAGCCAGCATCCATCGGTCCACCGCCTCCCCATGGGTTGCCGCCACCACCGCTCGACTCGGTAGCCAAATAGCTGCCCGTGGTCTTAACGTTGAGCGTGGGTCCTTGTCCTGCCGAAGAGGCTTTGCCAATCGTCAGACGAGCGCCATTGGCACCACTGACATCACTGGTACCCACCTTGATTCCCTTTCCGCCTCGTGCCGAGCAATCAATCGTCACCGTGCCGCCCTGAAGCAGCATGTCGCCATCGCTCTTCAATCCTCGGCTGCCGGCACCTTCCGTATCGCCATTGCCGGTGTAGGTAGCACCGTCACCGGTAAGTGTGATGTCGTAGGTGCCACCAGAGATCGTCAGCGTTGCATCGGCTGAGATGCCACGCGATGCGCTGCCCGTTCCCTGGATGGTCACCTCTCCATCAGAGCCAATATATGTATTGCACTTGATTGCTGCGGAATAAGTGGGGTCGGCACCGACTATCATGTAGTCGCCAGCCGCCGTATCGTTAATGTTTCCACCGCTCACGGCAACGGTTCCATCAGCCTTGATGCCCTTGCTCATCGTGCCGGAGTGCTCGAGCGTCAGAGTGCCGCCAGAAACATGAATGTCGGCATCGCTCTTCAGGCAGAAGGCTTTGAAGGTCTCTCCTTCCTCTGTAGCCGACGAGGCATTGGCATAGGTACTCGACACATTATTTATCGTGTACGTGCGCGTAGAGCCGCTGGTGGTATAGCTGTTGACGATGCTATAGAACGCATCGTTGCCCGTCAGGTTGAGATAGATGTTTGCCGTGCGAATGGTGTAGGTGGTACCGCCCCAGCCGCCGCCACTGGTGTAATCGTCGCTTTTCAAGTAATAAGTGCCGCTGGTAGCCGAGCCGAAGTCATAATAGTAGAACGTGGTGGTCGTACCATTCACCGTGAAACTCTTCTGGTTGCCCAGAGCCGACACGAGGTTGCCAGTGCTATCGTAGAGATACACATTCTTCCATGCCGACTGCTGCTGTCCGCCTGGCTGATAGCCACCACTATTGGCAGCTGGGAGCGAGACGTAAAGGCGATAACTACTGGTAGTCGTCGAACCCGTAGAACTGAGGTCGAGTGTACCGCCACGGCCATTGGCATTGATGTTGAGGACGCCACCCTGTATGTCGATATTCCCTGTTGCATTGATGCCACGCCCACCATCTGCTGTGCTATTGATAGTCATGTTACCGCCACTCACCGTGACATTGCCTTCGGCCTTCAAGGCAGCGCAATAGCTGGGGTCGTAAACGGTAGTGCTACCGGAAGTAGTTTCGCTGACAAGGTATCCGCCACTTTGTGTAACCTCGATGCTTCCATCCTGCACCACGATATCCGCATCGCTCTTCAAGGCCTTCACATCACTGCCCGTGCTAGTCACGGTGATGTCGCCGCCGGCAATCGTCATGAGCATGTCGCTTTGCAAAGCCGCCACGTCGCTTCCCGTCAGAGTGATATCGATAGTACCGCCATTGACGATGAGTTGGCCATCCAATTCTTCGCCATCCAGTTTGGCCTCTGCCTGGATGCCATCGCCGGCAACGTTACGCATCACGATGGTGCCGCCATTCATCTTGAAATACTGCTCGGCATGAATGCCATCGCTCTCTGCACCAGCAATAGTGATGGTGCCGGCGGTCTTCTTCACCTCCATGTATTCCTTCGTGCTAATGGCATGCTTTACATTGCCTTGCACGGTAAGCGCCCCACCCTTGCTCACTTCCAAATGACCTTTACAGAAAAGGGCCGCCTTGCCTGTTGAACCGTCGGCAAGACTGTTCGTGGTTCCGTCGGCGAGTTGCAAACTAATGCGCTTGCCATCCTCGATATTGATGCACGTGCCCCGCTGATTGGTGAGGGTGAGTCCGTTCAGGACGATGGTGGTCTTGAAAGTACCGTTGTAGACAAACGAGCCATCGGCACACGAGCCACTGAGCACCGTCACATATTCTTCGGTTTCGTTGGTATTAGTGACAACAACATCGGTACCATTAACAGCTACCGTCACATAAGGCATCCATGCCGTCGGCATTCGGTAAGAGGCTCCCTCGTCGGTATAGTCTATATACAAGGCGTCGACATCATCGTCATCGAGCCACTTCGCTTCCCTTTTACTCAAAATGATATCGACCAAAGCAATCAGGTCGGCTTTATCAATGGTCCCGTTTTCGTCGACATCAGCCAAGCGGTTGTTATCATTAACCTCCACTCCGTCAGTGGAAGACTGGGAGGAAACAAGGATATTCACCATTGCCGTCACGTCAGCAACCGTAACCACACCGTCGCCATTAACATCACCGATATATTTGGGTGATGCCAGCAACACACAAAAGCACAAAACAACAAGAGATAAAAATCGTTTCATTCTTTCACCTTTTATTATATTTTGCCTGCAAAAGTAAGAAAAAAGAGACGGACAAAGAAATATTATCAACGAAACGCCCACTTTTCATCATGAATCCTGACCATTCATAGAGAATGGGTAACGGAGGAGAGCCTGTCAATATGATTGCATTCAAGCGATGTGCATCTCATGTAAACGTAGCAATAGAATTTCTCTCAATAAAAAAGATTGGGGAGATTATTTGGTATTTCAGCAAATTCTTCGTAATTTTGCCATCGTGATGACGAACCCGCTTCGTCCCCCTTAACATTCAAACAGATATAAAACCTATAAAAGCAACTAGACGATGAAAAGAATAATCATGGCTGTTGCCGCTATGGCAACCATCACAACAGGCTTTGCACAGAAGAAACTGGTGCTCTACTATTCTGAGACAGGAACTACGAAGGCCGTAGCCGAAGAGTTGCAGAAACAACTCGGTGCCGACATTGAGTGCATCGAGGCTGTGACGCCTTATTCTGGCGACTTCCAGGCAACCATCCAGCGCAGTCAGCGTGAGCGGGAAAACGGCGAGACACCTGCCCTGAAGCCGTTAAAGAAGAAGATTGCCGACTACGACGTCGTCTTCCTCGGCTATCCCATTTGGTTCGGCACCTACGCTATGCCGATTGCCACATTGGTGAAGGAGAACGACTTTGCCGGCAAGACCATCGTGCCTTTCTGCACCTTTGGCAGCGGAGGACTGAACACCTCGACCAACGATCTCAAGAAGGCGCTCCCTCAGGCAACGATTCAGAAAGGCTATGGCGTGCGTACAGCAAGAGTGGCAGCCGCCAAGAAGGAACTCGACCGGTTCCTCATTGAGAACGGCTACAAGGAAGGAACCGTCGCCCCTCTGCCCGGCTATTCAGCTCAACAGCCCGTCACCGATGCCGACAAAGCCATTTTCGACGCCGCCTGCTCCAACTATCAGTTCCCCCTGGGCACTCCCGTCACAGTTGGCAAGCGTCAGACTCCCGATGGCACCGATTATCAATTCTCCGTGAAGAGCCGCGGTTTCGATGGAAGCGAGTCTACTTCTACCATCTTCGTGACTGTTGGAAAGGAAGAAGGAGCCAAGCCTGAATTCACAGAAGTAGTAAGATAAAGATGTTGAGATGTTCTTTCTCCGCTTCGCTACGAAAGCGCCCCTACGGGTCGAGCGGAGGCGTTGAGATGTTGAGACGTTGAGATAATGTGATACTGAGAAAGATGAAGAAGTCTTTTTATCCACTCATCTGGGTTGGTGCTCTGGCTGTAATCGCCTTCACACTTCTAGTCTATGAACACGACTTCCTTTGGAAGATTCAGGAGGAGAACCTATTCCTGAATTCATCGTTGTTCTTCCGGCAACAGATGGTCGTCTCTGGCGGCATGTTATCGTGGCTGGGAGCGTTCTGCACGCAGTTCCTACATTTCCCATGGCTGGGCGTACTGTTGCTCTGTGGCATGTGGCTGCTGCTGATGTGGCTGGCGAAACGCACCTTTAACCTTCCCGACCGATGGGCAACGCTGTTGCTGATTCCCGTCGCATTGCTGCTCATAGCTATCGTCGACACGGGCTACTGGCTCTACGTACTGAAGCTACCGGGCTATTTCTTCGCTGCCACCATCGGCACCCTAACGGTCGTCTTGTCGCTTTGGGCATTCCGCGCTCTCCCGTCAAAGTACGCATTGCGCCCGCTCTTCATCGCTGCTGTAGCTGCTGTGGGCTATCCGCTGTTCGGCATCTACGCCCTTACTGCAGTTCTTCTCATGGGTGTCTGGTCGTGGCGACTGGAGAAACAGCGCCCACAGGCATTGATCAGTACGATTGTCGCCATAGCGAGCATCATCGCTGTGCCACTCGTCTGCTACCACTTCGTCTATTATCAGACAAATCTCGCAAACATCTATTACACAGGACTGCCCGTTTATTTCATCACGGAGAATCATCGGGCCTACTACCTACCCTACCTCCTGCTCTTCCTCTTCTTTCTCGTGCTGACGCTCACCTACAAGAGCCAACATGCTGAATGGAAGAAAAAAGCTGCGCCCATCATTCGAACCGCAACACAAGTAGCGCTTGTGGCAACATTGGCATTCGGGGTGTACCATTTCTGGTTCAAGGACGAGAATTTCCACCACGAACTGACCATGCAGCACAGGCTAGACTGTGCCGACTGGGAGGGTGTTATCGATGAGGCGCGCGAACAGGAGGACGAGCCGACACGCCCCATCGTCATGATGCGCAACATCGCCTTGTCGCGGCTGGGCCGACAGGGCGATGAAATGTTCCTCTACAAGAACGGCTCGAAGGCTTTCGCTGCGCCCTTTGGCATGCGGGCGATGCTCGAGGTCGGACCGCTGGCCTATTATCAATACGGCATGCTGAATTACTGCAACCGCCTGTGTATAGAAATGGGTGTGGAGTTCGGAGTGCGGGCGGAACATCTGAAATATCTGGTGAAAAGTGCTCTGCTCAACGGCGAGCAACAGTTGGCACGCAAGTACATCGGGCTGTTGAAGCAGACCCTGTTCTTCGATGACTGGGCAGACCAGGCAGAGTCGTTCCTGAAGAATCCGAAACTGATGGACACTGACCCGGAACTGGCTGCGGTGAAGCACATGCTACATCACGACAACGTGCTTGGATCGGATCAGGGCTTCGTGGAGAGCTATCTCATGCGGCGCTTAGCGAATAATTATAACATCGAGGACCCCGTTTTCCAAGAGCAGGCCTTGCTGGCTACGCTCTACACACACGACGTCCCACAGTTCTGGACTCATTTTGCCAACTACATCCGGCTACATCCGGATGGCAAGATGCCGCGCTACTATCAGGAAGCCGCTTATCTCTACGGCAAGCTGGAAGGACGCCAGAATCTCGACAACATGCCCTTCGATAGTTCAGTGAAAGCTGAATACAATGAATTCATGCGGTTTGCCCCGCTCTACGACGGTGCCGACGTGGAAGAAGCGCGTGAAGGACTCCGCAACCAGTTCGCGCATACCTATTATTATCAGTACTACACTATGGGGCAACTGCCTGAGTATTAACCCCCACCCCCTGCGTAGTCCCTGCTTCCGAAGGAGGGGCGAGGGGTGGTAGAGAAAAAAACGAGTATGATGAAATACAGATATCTCATTTTGGCTGCAACCCTGTTGCTTTGTGCATGCACAACGAAGGTGCCGACAGCGTTTACCGACGTCGACGCCCTGCCTAAGATCTATCCTGACTATGTCGATGTAACTATCCCACTGAACATTGCTCCGCTGACCTTCGAGCTCGACGAGGAGGCCGACGCGATGATTGCGCTCTATGCAGCAGGCGACATCGAGGTGGTCTGTGCCGACAAGATGCAGCCTACGTTCGACGAATGGGCCTCGCTCATCGGCGAAGCCAAAGGCGATGCCATCAAAGTAGATGTCTTTGCACAGCGCGGCGACCAGTGGACGCACTACAAACCTTTCAGCATCTTCGTCTCTGAAGACAGCATCGACTCCTACCTCAGCTACCGCCTCATTCCACCCTCGTTTGTTAGCTATGAGGCGCTCACCATTAGTCAACGCTGCCTGGAGAACTACGACGAGAGCGTCATCTACGACAACATGCTTTGTGGCTTCGAGAACGACGGTCAGTGCATCAATTGCCACAACTACCAGCAATACAACCCCGACCGCATGCAGTTTCATGCCAGACAGAAGAACGGCGGCACCATTATCGCTTACGACGGCGACATCAAAAAGGTGAACATGAGGAACGATTCCATCCTCTCGGCCGGCGTCTATCCGGCTTGGCATCCTTGGCTGAAGCTCATCGTCTATTCCACCAACAAAACCCACCAAAACTTCCACACCACCGACCCGAACAAGATTGAGGTTTTCGATGTGGAGAGTGATATCATCGCCTACAACATCGACCGCGGTGAGGTGACCAATCTTGAAAACGACTCCTTAGAGCTTGAGGTGTTCCCTGCGTGGGCTCCCGACGGAAAGACACTTTATTACTGTAGCGCCCATTTCAATCGGCAGGACACAACCATCAAGAAGGAACAGGAAGTTGCCAGGCGATGCATGGATCTGCGCTACAACATCTTCAAGAAGAGCTTCAATCCCGAAACCTTCGAGTTCGGGCCCAGCGAAGCAGTATTGCGTGCCGACACCCTTCGCAGCTACATAGCGCAGAGTGATAGCGCAAACAAAGCGATCGCCCCGGGCTCTGCCGTTCTGCCCCGCATCTCGCCCGATGGCCGGTTCCTGCTGTTCACATTAGCCAGCTACGGGTATTTCCACATCTGGCACCACGATGCCGACCTCTGGCTGATGGACTTGCAGAGCGGTGCTGTGCGTCGGCTCGACGAAGTGAACTCCAACGACACTGAGAGCTATCACTCCTGGTCGAGTAATGGCCGATGGATAGTGTTCAGCAGCCGTCGCGACGACGGTTCGTTCACCCGCCCCTTCTTCGCACATATAGGCCCCGACGGCCGTTGTGGAAAGCCTTTCGAACTCCCCTCCGCCGATCCCAACTATCATCGGCAGTTCCTGCGTTGCTACAACATCCCCGAATTCATGCGCGGTCCTGTCACCATCACCCCACAGACCTTCGCCAAGACTCTGAAGGGTGAGGCAGAGCCGGTAACGTATGTTGGGAAGCCTCGCCCGTAGAGAGTCTGCAGTCCCCTCTTTCATATTTGCAGACAAAAAACAAAAAGCGGGTGTGTCCCTTTTTTTGACACACCCGCTTTATCGTTATAACCGTCGGGAACTATCAACGCTTCATCTTCAGCGTTTGGACGGTACCGTTGTTATAGGTAATCGAGACGATGTTGATGCCACGCTGCGGAGCCGTGAGTTGGCGACCGCCGAGGTCGTAGTAGCGCACACTGCTAATGCCACGCTGCGACTGGTCGGCCTCAGGCGAGGCAATACCGGTAGCTGCACCCACAGGAGCGATGTTGGCATTCACAATCTGACCAGTCACATAGTCGATGAGCAACACTGCCACCTTCAGCTTTGCCTGGGGCTGCAGCAGACTCTCGCCATCCATGTTCACAGCATCGGCCAGCAGGAACGAGTAGCTATGCTCAACGGGCACGTCGGCCTTCACTTCGGCAGGAATACTCTCAGGAATGCCAAAGCCTGACTGCGGGGCGAGAATCACCACGTCGTTGAACACGAGTTCCTGTACGTAGTCGCCAGCTTTGTTGAATGTTGCGAGGTCACGGCCATCGCTGCCGCCAGCGTAGTAGTTAGCCTGATCCCAGTCGCTGCCAGCCTCACCAGTGAGACCGTCGGCCACGAGGATATATTCAACACCATACTTCGCATCGTCAGCGCTATAGGGGAATATCACGGATGTCGAGACGTTGATGGCCTGACCATCCTCGCTCATCTCCGACTGGAACTCAATTGCAGCATGTCCGAACTGCTTGTTGCGGCGAGCCATATCCTGAGCAACGAAGAAATCGGTGTTGCTAGTTCCGTAGTAAGGATCCACCTCCTCGGCACGGTCGAGCCATGCATCGGGGAATCCAGAAACGCTGCTGGGGAAGAACTCCATAATCTCCATCGGGTCGCCGTTGTGATAGCTCAGCAGTACATACTCACCTTCGCTGAGCTTAGCGAGTTTCTCAAGAGCCACGAATCCTCGCGGACACCAGCCACACCATGTACCAGTGTATTCCTCCATTACCGTACGCTTCTTCGGCAGCGTGTTCAATGCAACGATGGGCGTCTTCGCCATCGAAGCAGGATCGGCATTGTCAACACCGTTCACCTTCACCACATCGATTTCCAGATCGTAGTTGCCGGGTGAAGAGAGCTCAGGCATCGTCAGCGTAGTGGTATAGGCTTTTCCGAAGAATCCATCAACAGGATTCTTCAGATCGATGTGCTGCGAGCCTTTGAGTCCACCAGCAAGTGTATAGTCGATATCAAGCGACTTAATACCTTTCGAACCGTGGTTGATGAACTGTACCTCT
>JAEEGH010024460.1_pt1 | contig 12188 bp, 9 predicted proteins | sample 9134181 | NCBI WGS metagenome assembly JAEEGH01 (sample SAMN16246544, study PRJNA631951) | gut metagenome | biome: gut microbiome; feature: rumen; material: DP-attached | host: Bos | place: Iran: Karaj | collected 2018-10
GGGGATAGCCCCTACGACCGGTGCCGGAACAGTGCTTTCCGAGAACTTGCTGATCATCCGCGTCATGATGGTTCGAGACGCACCGTCGTAACGCAGCATACCGAGATCATTCATGGCAACCAGGTAGCGATAGGAGGTTGTCTTGGCAATTCCGACACCCTTGGCGATCTCATTTACCGAAGGGGCTGTATGCCTCTCGCTATAGTACTGATCAACATATGCGCTGATTTCATTCATCAGCTGCTGGCTTTTGGATCTCATGGCGGTATTCCTTTCATTGAATCTATCAAGAACGGTTCGTTCCAGATAAGGTTATTATACTCAGGATCCCGGAGATTGCAATAGGACCGGAGGCAGTTTTTGCTCCAGATGGGCATGTTGACGGTTGCAGGCGTCAACGTAAAAACGAGGTCTCGAAGCTACGCACTTCCGACCTCGTTTTATGCTTTATTGATGATCTTCGCATTTGGCTTACGCTAACGCATCTATTTCCTGGAGTCGAAGGAGCCACTTCACAATGCATCCAGATTCAAAAAAGCCTAATAGTGCGCCATCACAAAATTTTTCAGCTCGGATCGCCCCAACAATCATTGCCATAACAGTTTTACCATCAAGAGAGGCAACGTCAGCCTCTTCCATAGACTTTGCATCCCATTTAATTCCGGCAGCAGAAAGGATATCACCATAGCGATTGAGTTCCATATCCTTATGCTCATCTATGAATCGATAGACAGTATCTTCAAATTCTCTGACCACATGTGTATAAGCAACAAAAGGAAACTGAATAGGATGCTCTGGAGTTCCATCGTTCTCCCGATCAATAATCCATTTGCCATAGTCAATGTTTTGAATCTTGGGTAGGAAAGAAGTTATAAATTCAAACAAGTCACCGCCTCATTTCTCCCTGTCGGGAATAATGCTGTCAACCCAAATACTCCGCATAGGGGATCAGTTCCTGCTCAGCCCAACGAACCGCATTTCTAATCTGTTCGTCTTTGCGTAGAATTTCTTTATATTGAAGTAGATCAGTCTGCTTTTCTTCGTCAGCAAATCGGATAAGTCCATTGCTAACACACGTTATAGTGCCGAGTGTCTTTTTGCCAACTCCGGAGAATTGAACAGTTATGGCCTTGTCTGTCAATTCTTGAATGACACCCTCACCGAATGACTTGTGCCGGATTGTTATCCCTGGTTTAAGTGTGTCCCGAAGCCACTCTGTTGCTGAGTTCAACTGTGCAAGTTGTTCCTGTGCCTCAGTCAATCTAGCAGCCAATTCCTGCGCTTTTTCTTTTCGTTCCTGCATCAACTTCCGTTCTCCGGTCTTTGGCGTAACATAGCTGATGCCATTGAACAGACCATAAGATGTGCAGCAATAGATAAGGTCAAATAAAAGGATATGCTTTTCCTTATCAGGATGCATCCCGTCAGGATCGATGTCATAACGACCAGAATTTGCTTCCATCAGAGGCTCGTTTTTCTTTATGAGAGCAAGAACTTCGTCGCACATCCTGAAGAAGACATCCAGTTTAGTGTCTGCTCCATATCCCCAGTCGTCATAGAACTCTATGCAGTCAGCAAATGAACGGCAATGCGAGGCTTTGTAAAGATAATTGTGCTCTGGATCGTAAAGAAAAAGATAACCCGTGACCGAGTGTAGATCGTCATTATACCGGTAGCTGTCCGGAAAATACTTATCCCTAAGCTTATGGCTATCCTCAAGAAACTGTTGAATTGCATTTTGCTTTTCATTTACGCCGGCTTCAGCCGTTTGGAACAGGTCCAAAAACATTTTCCGTACAGTTTCTGGTTCTTTTTTGGAAAACTCCACCAAGCCGTTGAAAGGCTGTGTATAACTGTCAATCATGTTCTGAGTTAGGTTTTTGGCAGCATTCAGTTTGGCAGAGAATTCTTCAACTGGTCCGACCAGAGCCTCATCCATTAATGGCTTGAACTGGTATGCAATCTGCCACTTGTAGTATTCCATATGTACAGGGCCGTTGAGCTCTTCGAACCTGGCAAGATAATGATCTATGATTTGTTGAAGATGTTCGGTATTCATGATGTTGCTCCTATTTCCGTTTTTTTCTTTGAGAGATATAGCTCGTCATAATGACCTTGCGTATTCCTCTATACGTCTATTCCTTTTTCTCAGAAACTCCATCTCAGAATCGATCCAAGAAAGATACTGGTCTACAGTTTTGGGCAGAGGATACTCACTGAAATCACCCTTACCAAGCCAAATCTTCACTTTGGAATAATCAGAAGATACACAATCCTGCAGGAAGAAATAGTCAACGAAGCCCTTGAAGTCAACAAACAAATTAAAGAATTCTTTATCTCTCTGTAGAGTGGGATACAGCGGACTGTCTTCACCAAGAAAAAACCTTCGGATACATTCTAAGGTTAAATCCCAACGATCACAGATAAGTTGATGAGTTCCTCTCCGTTGATTGATGCTGCCCGAATGTTTAGGGAAAATCATCATTCCGCCGATGGTATAGGATTTATGAACATACTCCTCAACAAAAGCTCTGTAATCGGGCAATGCCTTTGCTACACTCTCTATTAGTTCCCGGTTTTTCTGATATCTGAAGCTCACAATTATAGAGTCACTGCCAAATCGGAAGTCTTTCCATGTAAGATAATGCGGCCCGATTCCGCAGCATAAATCCATATATTCACCATTGGGCAGCGCTTTACTCCATAGTAACTGATGATACTTCTGAAGGGTTTTGCTTGCAGAATCAGGATCACTGTTTCCGCTTCCCATCCCTCCATTATTATCCCAATAATGATCCCAGTAATTAGGGCTGTCCGAAGTAAAATCGAAAGAAACGTCTATCATCTTAACTCTTCTCTGCGCCGATAAATGGTCCTGCCGCCTTCAGCACCATCTCTTTATACTGTTCCTTCACTTCAGCCGGACCATTGATGACAACCTTTCCGCCGAAGCCGAACACCCAGGAATAGAACACCGTCCCAGGAACGACATCCGTTTCAACACGGAAGTTTTCCATGTCATACGCGTAGGTAGTGACATCTTTGCCGAACTTGTCCAGAATCGCATCCATCAAATCGTTCGCGCAGACGAGATCCACTGTTGTGTATTTGGTTCCAAACATCCGGAAGCTGGTCTGAAGGTGTTTCTCAAAATCGAAGTCTGCCGGGAAGGGAAGAGCATCCTCCTCCAGAATATCCGGACGTTTCATGATTCGGTCCAGGCGGAAGGTTCCGACCTTCTTACTGTCGAATACGCCGACCATGTAATAGAAATCGCCGTTCCAAACAAGTTTGTGAGGACTGAAGATCCACGGCTTTCCATCGTTTCGCAGTTTCGGCTCCTTCCGAACATCGTACTTGAAGTACAGGAAGGAGATCTTCTTTCTGGCATTGATGGCCTCATTGATGCCGTCAATGATCAGGTAAATGCTCTCGTTGTCGTATTTGATCCGGTCCTCTGCAGAGATATTCCGTCTCAGCTGCTCCGCCTGATTCTGGCCAGCCATTTTTGAGAGCTTGGCCACCAGTTCCTCGCTTTTCTTTTTGGTGATGAACTTGGATGATTCCACCGCATCGATCAGCAGCTTGATCTCCGCGATATCATACTCGCGGCTGATCAGGTTGTAGCGCTTCTGGGAAGACATCACTTCCTGGATCTCCATACCAAAAGAGCGCAGAGCAGCAACATCGGCAGGGATCGTCTGCCGGTGGACTTTGAAACCGTGCTCCTTTTCGAGGATCTCCATTAACTCAGCAGTGGTCAGATAATGGTCCTCGTCGGTGCGTTCATATAGTATTTGAGCCAGATATAACGGGCGAAGTTTTGGGTCTTTGTCCATTGTTATTCTCCTCAACTACTTTGGATCGTTCAATGAGTATTTTCCTCGGGACACACGTATCAAGATGCCTTTCTTAGTCATCTCAGAGAGCAAAACATTAGCACTGCCATTATTGATACCAAGAACTCTCTGAACATCCTGATTAGTTATACTTTCTTGGCTGTTCAGTATGTCTATCACCTTTTCCTCCTGGTTATATGGTGGAAGCTCGGCTTCGGATGTATATTTTACATATCTTGTAGACTTGCCGCTGGATATACGTTTCAGCTCATTTGCAAGCACCATCTTTCTTATTAAGAATCCTGCTTGAACAGCATTTATATCAAGCATTTCCATAACATCTCTTTTTGTAAAGAAAAGATTGTTATCAGCCAAAGCTTGAACAACCTCAACCTGTTGCACCTCAAGAGTACTGAAACATTCAAGCATAAACTCTGCCATAGTTTCTATAACCGGGATTGAGACGGAATTGCCGAATTGTTTGTATTTTTGCCCGTCTGTAGTTTCTTCGGGAAAACTGAAGTGATCTACTCCTTTTTTATCAACGAAAGCATATCCGATAAATCCTTGCAATCTTCCCCATTCATTCGGGGTCATCACTCTTATTCCTTCGTTATTCAGGGGCGTTTTCTTTCCTTCTATGATTCTACCTGCTACACCTTCCTTGGGTTGATAGACCAAGTTCCTTTCCTTCCCAGACCCTCCTGTGGCAAGAATAGTATATGCAATAGGATGCTCTTCTGAGCTTTGGTTAACAACACAATAGCCGAACCCATTACCTTTGTTATGGTTACGGGTTCGATGTCTTTTCAGTGTATCTAAATAACCCTGAGCCATGTAATAATGATCATCAACATTCTCGTCTAAAACGGCGTGAACATCCTCAAATATCACCTTGTCGTTTGAAACAGGCAATTGCTTATTAAGAAGCTTAATTGCACGACCATACTTTTTTTTACTAAATGCCATAATATAGACACGTGGTCTGTTTTGCGGAACGCCAAAATCTTTCGAGTTTCTGACTAATGATGACCGACTGTATTCATAATTGCCGTTTTCGTCAATTGTCACCCCTATCACCCTATAACCCAGTTCGTCTTCCAGGGTTTTGATGATCGTTTCTATAGTATTCCCATGGTCATGAGACACCAGATTTTCAACGTTTTCAAGGAACACGGCGCGGGGAGTTGTCCGTGAAATAATATCAGCTATGTCAAAGAACAACGTACCTCTAGTGGTATCTCTAAAGCCTAACTGTTTTCCGATTCGGCTGAAAGTCTGGCAGGGAAAACCCGCTAACAAGACATCATATTCAGTTTCGTCAACAGTTTGCTTAAAAGATTCGGAGGTTAAATCATTCGTGGGATCTTCCCCGAATAAGTGTTTATATGTTGCCGCAGCATAAGGATCGATTTCCGCAGATAAGACATTCTCAAATGAACCAGTTAATTCAAATCCGCGTCTTATCCCACCAATACCGGCACATAAGTCTATCGTTTTATATATCATTCTATTCTCCCTGATACAGAGGTGTCGGAGTTAAACCGGAAAGATCTACAGTATAAGAAATCTTAGTTATCCCAGCAGGCAAGACACCACCAATGAATGAGCTCGGAGTAACTGTCGGAAAATCCTGATCCACTTTATACAACAGTATTTCATGAACCAAAAAGCTCTTCTTGCGTGCGCTCATTCCTTTCTCGAAGCCACGCTTCTCAAGCTTTTGATTTAACAAATCCGTATTGTAGCCCATGGTCTGAAATTCATTCAATAAACCATCTATCGATATACCAGACATCATTACAGGTTCAAAGCAGCAGAAAACCAGCGCAAGAGGCTTGTCTGGTGGAAACAGCTGAAATTGACTGCTGATAGTTACTTCTCTTTTCTCCCGGCTGATACTCGACTTCACCTCAAGAAATCGATTAACAGTCTCGATATCGTATGTAGCACCATCAGGTCCATTCCACTCTGCCTCTTCGCCATGTTGAATTACATATTTGAAAACACATAATTCGCCCAGCACATCATAAATACGTTCATCAATATTCCTGTTACCAAGCAGTTCCTTCCATTCTTTCCACCATGCAAGCGGACTTCTCGATATCATTTTGCGAAGCTCACCGTTTTCTCCCGGATTAATCAGCGCCTCACACAGGGTAGAAAAAGGAATCGCTATGCTTTGAGAATTGGAGAGTAGCACAATCGCATTCTGTGTGTTCTCCGATGAAATATGAATGATCATCGTTTTTATACGTGCTCCTGCAAAACTCTCGTTAAGCACAACATCATCATCTATTGGAATGGCAACCCCATAACTGTCCTCAAATTTGACAGACCAAGCTGGATAGGCCCCATTTTCGAGAGATTTTATGCTCTGAGCATATCCAATAATATCTGTTGACCAGTTGTTTCTTATTTCTTCACTCAACATTTTGGTTGCTCTGCTCCTTTTCTAAAACCTCTTCAAAAAGATCTTGCGAATACTTAAGCTCTCCTCCAATGGTCAGGGCTGGTTCAGTAGTAACGCATTTGGCTAAATTGATTTTTGCCGCAGCTCGAAAAGTACTGTCCTTTTGCTCTGGAAGTAAAGAATATGCATACAACATATACCTAAACAACGTTGTCCGGTAACCTCTGCCTGGACGTTCAATAAAGTGACTAATTATATTCGTCCCATTATTCTCCAAGACAGAATAGGTTGTGTCAGAATTACCCTGCCAACCCAAATGGATATACCACCAAAGTGTTTTCAACCAAATCCTTCGAGTGTGAGAATAAAAACGTTTTTTCTTTATGTGTATGCTGTCCTTCTCTGCTTTGACACCAATCGCATAGGAAAGATCCGGAATATACTCCCTTAATACATCAACATCCTCAGGCTGATTCGGATAACGGATAAAGGTAAGGTCTGGCATGACATTGACCGAAACATACCTCCATATATCGTCATCATTTGCCTGTATGATAGTAAACCCTTTCGAAGGATTCATTAACTCATAGAGTCTTATTCCCATCCTTAAATCCAGATTATAGTCGATACGACTATGATTATCTGAAAGAGCTTCCTGAAAACACCCAACTAACGATGCCCGTATGTCCTTATAAAAAGAATCATACTTATCTTCAGCGACATCATAGTTTGCCCAATGACGCACCTGATCTGCAAATTCACTATCATTCAGATTGTCGTATGCGGCCACAATTTCCTTCGCGTCATTATATGACAGTTTGAATCTCCCAAAATCAGCCATCATTCATCCCCCCTGGTAAGCATGCTTCTGATGTTGATTTGTAATGTTTTCAACAATCGTTCAGAAGATCCCCAGTCCAATTCAACCTCGTTACAGCTTTCAATAAACTGATTAAGGATACTGCATATGGAATTGCTCGTTAATCCAATATTCAACTTGGTTGCCCGCAAATCATCATCTGATAATCTTTCAAAAATCAATAGATATGTTTGAGCAAGAATATCAATCAGAAGATCAATGTTCTTTATGCTGCCACCCGTTGCGTCCATTGAAGGAGTAGGGCAACCATCATAGTAAGGGTTAAGATACAGACAGATATTGTCTTTCGTAAACATATCTGTTGTCTTCGGGTCTTCCCATTCTGAAAACTCAACCCACCATAATGGTTCTTTTTCTGACTTAAATTCTTCGATAGGGAATTCCATATAAATGGAATTAAAATCCAAGACAGTACGCTCGATTTCACCCACAGTAACGCCTGTTTCATTGATCAGAGAGCCCTCGTCAGGAAAAACCTCATCTGCCCCCTTTCTGATATACATAGTCAAAAGCAGCTCTAAATCTCCCGAGATTGTTCCCGGTAAAAACTCATAGCTGAATTTGCACACTCTTCCCTGGGGTGTAGTAACATCTGTTTCAGGAAGAATATAACCCGTTTGTGTCAGGGCTTTATTAGTCCAGATTATGCACAAGCCGAGCTCTGCGTTCCGACATGCGACGCCTTCCGGCCCTTGAAGCAAATGAGGATATGCAATGTGGACCGTCTTGTCAATTTTCAGCCCTTCATCCTCTATTTTCCAGAGTTCTAAAGGATCTGTAAGTTTAACAGTTGCAGTCCCTTTTTGCCGCAAGCCATAATACTGTCCTTGATAGGAGTACGTGTATATGTATTTGTCCGAAACATATCCACTGTTCTGAAGCATATCAGGAGTCAGTGTAGGATATAAACTTATGTTTTCCATACGATTACCCCATTATTCTAACTTGAAGGAAAACTTATACTTCTTGTCGTATGCTCTGATTCTCACTTTCCCTGAAAAAGTAGGATTCAGTACATGCGCTTGAAATTCTACGGATGTATATTGATTCTTATTTTCCAGCTTACTTAACGATATATCCGCCTCTTCCACGGAGATAACTGGTTCGGTAGCAGTACAACTTTGATTAATCTCTGTATGTTCAGATACAGCCGTAGTTATTTCAGACAAAGAACACTCGTTGAAAATCATCGGGAAGTCAGTTCCGATATCATCTCTCCATGCTTCCGGATCGATCCATCCACCTTCCGAAGCAATTAGCAAGGAAATGCGAGCAACCTTTTTTCCGTGCATAAGCTTCAAGACATAATCCATAACAACCTCATTGTTATAAATGGTTTGTGAGGTTATTTCCAGACTGACATTCGTAATCTTAGTACCGGTTCCACTGCCGCCAGATCCTCCGCTTCCCCCACTTTTTTTGCCATAACCAACGCGAGGGAGCAGGTTTTTTCCAAGTCTGTTTGATAACTTACTTGCTGTAGCATCAACCTTGACATCGTCAACTTTCTTTAATTGTCCTGTGATCTGATTAACTGTATTCCTTTGAATTCTCTGCACAATTTGCATTTTAACAGGATCGTTCCATCCCATATGATCCGACGCTTCACATTCACGCAGGTATTCACCGAGTTTTATGCCAGCGAATTCAGGCACAGACAGATCTTGCCGTAAAAGCTTTTCTGTATCTGGAAAGTAAAACGCAAATATGAAATCATCCGGACTCTCTGGCGGAGTAATGTTTTTTACCCAGGGGCCTGTTACTGCATATTCAATAACCATACCCGGATCCCTGGCATACATTACAATCGGCTCGTTTAAGCCGCCGTCAGCCTCAAATTTACCAATATAGTCATATGGTGAGAGCAAATTCTGAGTCCCATTTAACTCAGATTTGCTTATTTTTATCATGGATACATACCCTGATGTTTTACCGGAAAAATATCCCATAATATTAACAGGCATACATTTTATCTCCGGAAATTCGCTACTTGTATAGTCGTACGAGTATGTTTTCGCAATAGATGTTAGGTATAGTTCCTGTATAAGTCTGAAGACAGGCAGCATATCTTGCTTCCTAATCGGAATATGGTTTACAGAAACCATCAACCATTTTTTGTTACAGAACTTCGGCAACTCTCTGTTATGGATCTTTGGTGCATACCATCTTTCGATTGCAAGCTTCAGATAATCCGGAACAGAGGCAGTCCACACACTCTTAAAGTGCTCTTGGACACCCGCCTCGATTTCAGCATCAGCAGGAAGAATTCCGCCCAAAAGCTCGGGACTTTTAAGATACGGAATAATGATAGAAGTGCCGGTTTCGGTGTCCTTAAAGGGAGTTAAACCAAAAACATCAAGAACGGAAGTTATGAATTCCATATCCTGAAGAGGAAGCAGGTCTTCTCCTTCTCGCATTCCCCACCATGCTTTACCTGCAGACAACGGTTCAATAGAATTCAGAATCGTAGCATCATTGCCAAGGGAATCTTTTTTGCCCTCATCTTCAACGAGTGTAATAATCAGCCTGGAATCAAATCCATCTTCAGTTCTTATCCGAGAATAGAATATAACGATACCTATTCCTACCCGATAATACACACTCTTTCCGAAGCCCCAGTTTCCTCCTGCGGACGATTTAGTTTGTCTTTTACCCGTATCGTATATAAGCTTAAAAAAGTTGCCGTGATCATCCTTCTTAATTTCGTTTTTTCTGATGCAGCCTGTTAAACCAGACGTTTTAGTATCACGAATTTCGAGGTAATCCGCAGTTGCCCCAGGGAATAGTTCATTAAGCTTAGCTTCAATATCAGTCAGAAATGAGTTAAACTCCCTCGTCTTAAACGTTCCGTATTGAAAATTCACGGCATACGAATTACCCTCTTCTTCAAGCGACGCATCAGAACTATTTTGAATAGCCTCTCTTACCAAGAGATCTATCTCGGGAACATTGTCATTTTGGAGAGATTTAAGAGTAACGCTACCGTATGAAACTCCGTAATCAGTCCGTAGTATCTGTCTGTCCAGCATGAGAATCACCTTTCAATTACTTATTCCGGTTTTTTAACATGGACCGTTTTCACATAATCCGCTTGCACTTCTTCTCCCGCCAACACAATGCTGAAACCTACAAGGTCCTGCGTACTGTTAATGGGAGATCTATATGTACTGTCTTTTCCTCTGTCCTTATCAATGCAGTAAAGTAACAAGAGGGGAACATCTCCTAATCCCAACTTATACCTAAGAGGAATAAGATCCTTTCCGCTCTTTTTCCCTTCATCAAATGCCTTTCTCTGGTCAGAACTAAGTTTCGACACAACAATATCCGCTAAGACATCCCTGCCAGAACGTAAAGAGCCGATATCTATATAGCCCTCTGTTTTCTTTTTTCTGGAACGCTCTATTTTTCCGACAGAAATATCTCCGATAGTCCAGCGAGATGTTGCCTTTTTGTCTCCTGCAACAGCAACATTCCATTTTAGGAATTTTGACTCCTGGTTCATTTGTGTAAGCCAGTTGATGAAAATCGGAATATCTGTCGATAGATTTGAGTTTCCTGAAATGTTGAAAACTTCAAGGAATTCCGAGATCACCCTGGCTGAATCGACATTAAACCATGCGTACGCTCCTTCAATAGATTCAGATGCCATCGGGGCTCCAGAGGCATTTAAGAAAGCATCCGTAAGCGACAGATTACGAGTAAGAGCCTCTTGATCATCATCGAACTTGGTGATTTCATAACTATCTCCACTGAAGTCCACGTCACATGTAATCATATTTTGAGACTTGTTCTTTGAGGTTAGGATAAACCGTGCTATTTTTGCCGAATTCATAATTCTCGGACCGAACTCTGCGGGGCTTTTTCCCTTCTTCATATAGTCTTCAAACTCAGCTTTAAGCTTCTCGTCTATTTCGGCAATCAGTTCAAATTTCTCTTGAACGCCCACTGGCATCCATATGCGCTGTAATAGTTCATATCCCTGTCTGTATCCGAACCAACGAGCCATCTGCATTAAGGTGTCTGCCTGATTAACATTTCTGGCAAAATATGTACATACCAGACCCTCAAGCGTCAGACCTCTCGCAAGGGTGTTTCCTCCCATTACTATAAACACTGGCGCTTTTTCCATGGCAGACAGTTGATTAGAAGTTGGATAAACTATCCGAAGATATGTTCCTTCTTCGGCTACTTTGTTTGCTCTGCAATTATCCACGCAAAGATGCAGGCCCTTGGTTGTGTATGTTAAGGCCTTATTCTCGCCAAGCTCAATATTTACTATATCGGACAACAATTCCTGAATCTCAGATTGAATCTCGACAAATTCAGGGAAATGATCATTTACAGTATTAAGAGCAGCGTACTCTGGATATCCCTCCTTCAAGTCAGTTAAGCGAAATTCATTACGTTCTCTCGTATAAACCGTTTTACATAGTTCAAGTATTTTCCCGGTTTGGTTCTCTCGTATCAGCCAATTCTTGAGAACATCATATTCTTCAAAATGTCCGTTCTGAATTGATGTGGTATGTATCAGCATACTAATAGGTTTTTTATAACCACGTTTTCTAAGGATCGCTGATGCACACAAAAACCAGGCAATCGAGTTTTGAAACTCAGATGGAAGAGTATATGCCTGACCTTTATGTAAAAGTTTGACTTCTTTAACTTCAGTATCCGGAACCGTTCTGATAATATTCAGTCCAGAATAGTTGTCATCTGTTTTACTTCCCCAAATTGCCTTGGCTCCAAAGTATTCTTTTGACTCTGGAAGACTGCAAATGAAATTCTTTGGATACAAAGATTCTTCATATGCTTCATTCAGAACATTGGCATATGGAGTCGCGGTGAAACTAACATAGTTCATGGCTTGAAATGGCGCTGGTGATGGACTTCCTTCCTCGTCATTTCCCTTTACAAGATCAATAATCAGTTGGTTTACGGCTGTGCGCTCTATTTCCTCCTCATCCTGAACATCCTGCATTTTTACAGTATTGATGCTGGCTTGATCTGCCTCATCATCAATAACAAGAATACGCATTCTTGCCGCTCTGGCGGGATT
>JAEEGH010024461.1_pt1 | contig 12188 bp, 8 predicted proteins | sample 9134181 | NCBI WGS metagenome assembly JAEEGH01 (sample SAMN16246544, study PRJNA631951) | gut metagenome | biome: gut microbiome; feature: rumen; material: DP-attached | host: Bos | place: Iran: Karaj | collected 2018-10
GTTCGCCCATGTCAGCGTTGGCATAGCGGTAGCGTTTTGCCTTGCACAGGCGCACGCCGTCGATAATCGAAGCGTGGTTCAGCGAGTCGCTGATGATGGCATCCTCCTCGGTCAACAGGGCCTCGAACAGACCGCCGTTGGCGTCAAAGCAGGAGCCGTAGAGGATAGCATCCTCGGTGTGGAAATAGTCGGCGATGGCAGCCTCAAGTTCCTTGTGGATATCACTGGTACCGCAGATGAAGCGCACCGATGACATACCGTAGCCATGGTGGGACATGGTCTCGGTGGCAGCCTTGATGAGGCGGCTGTTGTCACTCAGACCCAGATAGTTGTTGGCACAGAAGTTCAGCACCTCGTCGTTGGGCTTCACCTTGATGTCGGCGCGCTGAGGCGTGGTGATGATGCGTTCATTCTTGTACAAACCGGCAGCCTGGATGTCGGCGAGCTCCTTCTGGAGATGTTCCTGAAATTTTCCGAACATGATAAAAAATCTATTTTAAAAGGTTTGACATTAAGTTAGGTTCATTAGAAGACTACAAAGGTAGTACAATATGAGAACAGAACAAAAGTTTTATTCATTTTTTAAACTACGACTTTCACGAATTGAGCTAATTATCATTTATGCTTCATTTCAGTGATATAAAAACGCCCAAATATTGGCGTTTTCATTGAAATGCAGTAACTTTGCCGATGATTCATGTCGCGTTGACCAACGTATTACCATGAACCTTAAAACATAAGAAAGCGTTTATTGACACGCTTTGTCCTTTGGCTTCCAGATGTCAATGGGACGAGCATGGAATAAGGCCTCTCACGCTTTTCTTTTATACCAACAAAACCGCCGCAGCCCTAGAGAGTCAGCCAGCCGGCAAACTAAAAACATTGTGCTTATGAGAGTTAGTACTTTTGTAAAATCAAATCTAAAAACGCTGTTACTCCTACTTTGCATTCTATCAACAGCCTCCCCTATCAATGCGGATGTAACTTATGACCCCGTGATAATCGATAGTGTGATCTACATCATTCCTAGTGATGTTGATTGGTCATCGGGGTTGTCAGGCCGCTACAGATCATATGCTGCAGCTATGGGCGTAGTTGATGGATTCATAGGTCATGCAGAGATTCAATCGTCAGTGACATTCACAGGCAATGATGGCCGCAAGGTTACAATGACAGTGGAATCAATTGGATATACAGCTTTGTATGACGGATGGAATGAAGGAATCTCGGGAAAGCCAGGATTTGTTAATTGTCCTGGGTTGACCAGTTTTTCTATCCCCAATACAGTTACTAGCATTTATGGATTCTTCGATTGTCCTGGGCTGACCAGTATCCACATCCCGAGTCAGGTTCGTATTTTGGGTAATACCGATTCAGACCCTTGGGGATTCTTTATATCTCAAAGGCCTTTTCAAGGGTGTATCAATATTGAAAGGATTACGGTGGATGATGATAATCCTAACTTTGATTCACGGGACGATTGTAATGCGATTATTCAAACATGGTCAAATGAATTGATTGTTGGATGTAAGAACACTATAATTCCAAGCACAGTAGAGAGCATATCAATTGATGCTTTTTCAAGTTCTATTTGGTCTAGTGCTGAGTTACATACATGCGGCATTAAGGAAATTCACATTCCAAAAAACATGACCACCATCGAGAAGACAGCATGTGAAGCCGTTTGGGTAGATTCAGGTTATGGTTATAACCTTTTCAGATTCTGTGATAGCTTGTCCGTTATCACAGTCGATAGAGACAATCCAGTTTATGATTCACGTGATAATTGCAATGCCCTCATTGAAACCGAAACAAACACATTAATTGCTGGATGTAACAATACTATCATCCCCAATACAATCAAAAGGATTAATACTGGGGCATTTTTGGGCAGTGGCATTAGAAGCATCATTATTCCAGAATCTGTCACATCTATCGGAATAAACGTTTTTGGATTATGCGATAACCTTGAATCAATTACCTGTAAGGGAATAACTCCGCCTGAAGCAGACGGTGGACTTTTTTCTTATACTTTTGATGATTCTTACTATGAAAGTGTTACGCTCTATGTTCCACAAAGTGCCATCAATAACTATCGTGAAGATGAGGAGTGGGGCAAGTTCCATCATATTAAGAGCATCAATAACGGCAGCGTGTGTGATGTAAATGGTGACGGTGAAGTGAACATTGCCGACTTGAACAATGTCATCCATATAATTTGCACTGGATATGCATACTTGATAAACTATGACGTGAATGGTGACGGCGAGGTCAATATTGGTGATGCCAACACCATTATCGATATCATCTTACACTATTAAACGACAAATAAACAGCAACGGAATGGTCCGAAACGAAGTTGCCCATCACGGCAAACTCAGTATAATCGGACCATTCCGTTGCTTTTCTAGCTCCCTTGGTTTCAGTCGTTGTCGGCGCTGGAGAGGACACGGCCCTGGCGCAACGGGGTGTAAGTTTGCGGGTAGTCTTGGGCCGGCTCCTGCTGGACGGTGTTCTGCTCGGTGCGGTTGCGGCGCTTGCGGTGATGCCAGCGAGTGCTGGGCTGTTCCTGGTCTTCGGCCTCCACTTGCTCGGTGGGTTTGCTGCCGTCAAGGCGTACTCCGCCATCAAGCGCGTAGAGTTCATATTGCTCGATGATGGTGATGAGTTTATCGGGGTAGTCCTTGTCCTCGGCATAGCCGCAATCTCGCAAGCCCTGCGCCCAGCTGCGATAGTCCTTGACATCAAACTCATAGAGCACGCTGTAGCGCGACGTCCTGAGGAACTGGGCATGATCCAGATAGGAATCCTCGGGGGCACCATACTTGCGGTAGCCTACTGTGCCGAGTGAGTCGCCTCCGCCATAGACCTCACCTTTCCAGTGATAGGCCTTGATGCCGAAGTGGTTGTTGGCCTCGCGGGCCATCTTGCTCTGGCCCACGCTGCTCTCGAGAATACCCTGTGCGAGCGTGATGCTGGCGGGGACGCCGAACTCGCGTTCATGCTGCAGTGCTACACTCTTGTAGCGCTCGATATAGTCAAGATAACGCTGATGTTTGGTCTGAGCGGGTGCCCAAAAGGCAGAAAACACGGTAAAAAACAAGCAAAAAACCAATATTTGCTTGTTTATCGGAAAAATTTCTATAATTTTGCGGTAGAAGTTTAAACTCATAATTTCAATATGACCGAAAAGAAAATCACCACAAAGGTAAGGGTTTATTCTTATAATGAACTAAACGAAGAGCAAAAAAAATTGGTTGACCTCGCTCGCGAGGCCACCAGCCACTCCTATTCGCCCTACAGTAATTTCAAGGTGGGGGCAGCCCTGAAGCTTGACAATGGCGAGGTGTTTATCGGTGCTAATCAGGAGAATGCGGCTTTTGCCGGCATCTGCGGAGAGCGTGCCGCCCTATATGCCGCCGGTGCCAAATTTCCCGGTGTGCCGGTAAAATCGGTTGCCATCACTTCTTACACCCGAGGTGAGTTTGTCGAAGAGCCCACAGCACCCTGTGGCGTTTGCCGACAGGCCTTTTTGGAGTTTGAGAAAAACGGCCATCCCATTGAATTGATTCTCGCAGGTCGCGAGAAGATTTACATCATTGATAGTTTCGTCGACACGATGCCGCTGTCATTCACTGAATTCTGACGTGATTCGCCACATTGCCTTTTTAACCATCTTGATGTTCATGGCCATGGCGAGCAGCCATGACACATGCATCAATGCGGCTGTTCTGCCACCAGTTGACACAGCTATGGTCAATGAACTGCCGTCGCTGCCTGCCAAGCCCTCGGGCACCGCTTTTATTGTCATCTCGAAGCTGAACCTGACACTCAGCGTGTATGACCGCAATGAGGGGGGCGACACGGTGCTGGTAGCACAGTTCCCCTGCTGCATGGGCAAAAACAAAGGCAACAAGCAACGGCGAGGCGATATGCGCACGCCTGAGTCACCCAATGGCAAACCATTCAAAATCACCATGATACAGGATGCCTCGACTTGGAAGCATGACTTCAAGGACGGTCGCGGCAACATCAAAGCCTACGGCCACTGGTTCCTGCGCCTGGAAACACCCGGCCACAAGGGCATCGGCATCCACGGCAGCACCAACAACGAGAACTCCGTGCCAGGCCGCGCCAGCGAAGGCTGCATCCGCCTGCTGGACAATGACATCATCACACTGAAGAAGCATTTTGCCTATGTCGGCATGCCCGTCATCGTTCAAGGCGAAGACCAAGCACCATTTGAGTGGGAAAAACGCGCCCGCCAGCGCTGAACTAACGGCTACCGTTCCGTGTTTATCATTCAGTGACGCTTAATTGAACCGTGCTGCGCTCGGAAAATCACTCAAATTACATTTATAATTAAACAAAGATATTCCTTTTTGAATATTATTTTAAATTTGTTTAATTTCCAGAAATTTGCCGCAAATTTAACAAAATAATCTACAAAAAGCGCATCATTCCAAAATATTCATTACCAATAAAAAACAAAATCGTCATCATCGGATCCGAAAAAGGGAAATCGAGGCCAACACCCCTCAATATTTCCAGAAACAAAAAACGGCCGGCTGCGCAGGCAGTCGGTCGCTTTTCGTGTTTTTGGATGTGGTACCTCCGTAGTTTTGCAGCAGGCACCAGTTATATCTAATTCCGGGTGCCGCTCAGGATGATGTCGATAAGGGCATTGACGTCGGCGATGTTGATTTCGCCATCACCATTCACGTCCGCAGCAATAGAGCTACCACTTCCGTCCAAGATGATGTCTATAGCGGCGTTCACATCAGCAATGTTGACCTCAAGGTCGCCATTCACGTCGCCCATGAATATATCTTCCACAATCTGTCCGAAATAGGGATACCAGTTCTTGTTAGCACGGTAGGCATCAGCCGTCCCCTGCAACACATGCAGCGTACGGCCAGAGTAATCGCCATTATCCAATTCGAATCGATTATACCCGGTCGATACCCTCGAGAGGTCAGCAATGTAGCAATACACATCCGTTAGCCCAGTGCACTCATAGAATGCAAAGTCATTAATCTCAGTTACCGAGTTGGGGATGACGATGCTGGTCAGACCAGTGCAGTCCTGGAACGCATTGTCACCGATAGAAGTTATCGAGTTGGGGATATCGATGCTGGTCAGACCATCGCAGCCAAAGAACGCACAGGGACCAATCTTAGTTACCGAGTTGGGGATAGTCGTGTTCTTGCAGCCAACAATTAACGTATTAGAGGCACTCTCTATAATTGCATTGCAGTTGTTGCGCGAATCATATCTTGGATTGCCACTTTCTACCACGATGCTGATCAAACCCGAGCAGCCAAGGAACGCAGGGTCGCCAAACGCATCGCAAACGATTTCAGTTACCGAGTTGGGGATGTCAACGCTGGTCAGACCAGTGCAGCCCTGGAACGCTAACTCGCCTATCTTTGTTATTGAGTTGGGGATGACGATGCCGGTCAGACCAGTGCAGTCCATGAACGCCCCGTAACCGATCTCAGTTACCGAGTTGGGGATAATCGTGTTTTTGCAGCCAGCAATCAGCGTATTAGAGGCGGTCTCTATAATTGCATTGCAGTTGTTGCGCGAATCATATCTTGGATTGCCACTTTCTACCACGATACTGGTCAGACCAGTGCAGTTACAGAAAGCAGATTCACCGATTGAAGTCACCGAGTTGGGGATATCGATGCTGGTCAGACCAGTGCAGCCATAGAACGCATTGATACCGATCTCAGTCACCGAGTTGGGGATGTCGATGCTGGTCAGAGATGTGCAGCCATAGAACGTGCTCTCACTGATCTTAGTCAAATATTTAGGCATGACGATGCTGGTCAGCCCGCTGCAGTCCTGGAACGCAGATGGACCGATTGAAGTCACCGAGTTGGGGATGTCGATGCTGGTCAGACCAGTGCAGCCAGAGAACGTCAGCCCGTTGATTGTCGTGACGGAGTTGGGGATGGTGATGCTGGTCAGCCCGCTGCAGCCAGAGAACGCCCAGCCACCGATCTCAGTTACCGAGTTGGGGATGTCGATGCTGGTCAGACCAGTGCAGCCATAGAACGCATAAACATCAATAGCAGTTACCCGATAGGTGGTTCCATTATAGGTGACGGTGATTGGGATGACGACAGAGCCTGAATACGCGCCGAAAGACCAGTTTTTGTGGGTCACGGTGGCTTCGTTGCCATTGATGTTGTAATAGATGCCATCGACCTCGAAGTCATAGGCAGATGCTGTGGCTGGCAGCATGAGAGCCAGCAGCAGGAGGGAAAAGTGGAATAGTTGTTTCATCACCTTGAGTATTAGAAAAGTTAATATAGGCTTATAGAATCATTGATTTAAATTGACCCACAAAGGTAATAAAGATTTTTCAGTTTTCATCACAGGCATGCCCATTTCCCATACATCCAACAAAAAAACGGCCGGCTGCACGGGCAGTCGGTCGCTTCGTGTTTTTGATGTGGTACCTCCGGGGATCGAACCAGGGACACGCGGATTTTCAGTCCACTGCTCTACCACTGAGCTAAGGTACCTTTCAAAAGCGAGTGCAAAGATACGGCGAGTTTTTGACGTGACCAAATTTTTTGGCAGAAATTTCCAAAATTTCTTTTTTTAGACTCATTTTGAAAGCTTCATGACGAGAAAAAGCAGAAAAAGCAGTAAATTCGCATGATGAAAGGCGTTAGGCGTTAGGCGATAGGCTTTAGGCTTTAGCGAATGTCCAACTAAGGACTAGGGACTAAGGACTAGGGACTAGGGACTAAAAACTCAAATGGAAGGACTGCTGCAATACATCTGGCAACACAAACTGTGGCTGAGCGAGGACATGGTCACGGTGGATGGGCGCCGTGTGCGTGTCATCGACCCAGGATTGCTCAACACCGATGCGGGCCCCGACTTCTTCAACGCCAAGGTTGAGATTGACGGGCACCTGTGGGTGGGCAACGTGGAGATTCATGTGCGCGCCAGTGACTGGAAGCGCCATCACCACGACGAGGACCCGGCCTATGATAGCGTCATCCTGCACGTCGTCGAGAAGGACGATGCGCCCGTGCATCGCATCAACGGCGTACTCATCCCGCAAGTTGAACTCAAGGTGTCGCCCCGCTTCAACGAGTGCTATGACCGCCTGGTCAACGCCAAGGTGGAACTGCCTTGTGCGGCACGCCTCAAGGAGGTGCCCCGGCTCACCGTCACCGAGTGGATCGAGGCGCTGGCCTTTGAACGGCTGCACGGCAAGGTGAATCGTGTGCAAGACCTGTATGACCGCTACAACGGCAGCTGGGAGGACATCTGCTATGTGATGCTGGCCAGGACACTGGGCTTCGGCATCAACGGCGACGCCTTTGAACGGCTGGCGCGCGTCACGCCGTTGCGCCTGTTGCACAAGCACAGCGACTCCATCCTGCAGGTCGAGGCGCTGCTGTTTGGACAAGCGGGCCTGTTGAACGGTGCGCACAACGATGAGACCTATTACCAGCAGCTCATGCGCGAGTATGCCTTCCTGGCCAACAAATTCTCGCTGCGCCCCATCGAGGGCTCGGCATGGCGCCTGTTCCGCAGCCGTCCGCAGAATTTCCCCTACCGCCGCATCGCCCTGTTGGCCCAGTTCGTTCTGGGCGGGTTCAACCTGATGAACGACATCCTCCACGCCAGCGACACCAAGGCCTTGCGCCAGCTGTTCGACATCGAGTTGAGCGGCTATTGGACGACGCACTACTCCTTCGGTAAACCGTCGCCCAGCGCGGGACGTGCCCTGAGCAACAGCAGCATCGACATTGTGCTCATCAACACAGTTGCCCCACTCTACTACGCCCGCGGCGAGATGACCGACGACTACACGATGACCGACCGCGCCGTCGCCCTGCTCGAGGACATCCGCCCCGAGCAGAACAGCATCGTTACCCTCTTCAGAAATGCCGGCATCAAGTGCGACGACGCCCTGACGAGCCAGGCGCTTATCCAACTGCGCCGCAACTATTGCGAGGCCCGCAAGTGCATCTACTGCCGCCTGGGCCACCGCCTGCTCGCCACCGACGCCCGCACCCCGTAACACAAGAGAGTATTAACCGAGATGCGGGCGGGAAAATTGCAGACCGAGCTTCGCTCGAAAACCACAACGAAAGAATTATGACACAGCCCGGACAATGCCACAGCGAACTGCAAAGCCGACTGGGGCTTATTCGCCGTTGCTGAGCAGGTCGATGAGCTCGGTAAGATCGTTGATGTTCACCGAGCCGTCGCCGTCCAGGTCACAATAGGCGGGCAACTGTTCACCGTTCAAGAACATGTCGATCAGGGCCGTCACGTCACCTATGTTCAACTGGGCGTCACCGTCCATGTCGCCAGGGCCGGCCCCGATAAAGGGCACGATGCGCGTGAAGCGGCCCCACTCGTCATGGGTACGGTAAGCCTCCAGTGACTCATAGGGGACATAGAGTTTTACCCTGTCATAGAGTTTATAGAAAGCATCCTCGGCAGCATAGACGGGCACGCTTGAATAGCAAGTCACGCTGGCCAAGCCTTTATAACCTGCAAATGCATAACGGTCGATAAAAAGGTTCGTCTCGCTATCAAACACCAGGTCTGTGACCTCCTCTCCGTTCAAAATCAAGTGATCGGCATAAAGCAACGGATTGCTCAAGGAGTCGATGAACACCATTTCGCACCATGAGTCAAGACTCTCAATCTCTACCCTATCAAGCCCCGTACAACCCACAAAGGCGTGCTCATTGATCGAGGTAACCGAAGCGGGGATGAAGACACTTGTCAAATCCGGGCAATTCTCAAAGGTGTAATCCAAAATACACTCTACATAATCGGGAATGACCACATCACCCGAGTAGCAGGGCGGGTGAGCGCTGGGCATCCAGTACTTGTTGCAGATGTAGTTGTACAAGGGCACAATGGGAGTTTCGGGAGTAATATCATAGACCATTTCATAGGGATGATAAACGCCTTCTTCATATAAGCCATAACGGAAAATGCTGTTTCCGGCAAAATGCATGCTCAAATCATGAAGAATGCCCATGTTACTGCTCAAGTAACCATTATCCATAAAACCATCATCCATCACCTCGATATGGACACCCCCGTAGAGGTTCTGTGGAGCCTGCCACACTTTGAACGGCTGACTGAATTGCAGCCACTCGGAGCTGGAGCTCCAGTTCCTATACCGTGTACCATATTCAAATGACATCCAATAAGACTCGGTTTCGGCTTCATAGTTCAAGGAATACCGCGGGATAGCGGACACAACAAACTGTTCATCTGTCTTATTTATAGGCCCTCCTCCGTTTGGCACATAGGCTGAAAAGCAATACATCACTTCGTTCTCGTACCATGTATCGTCATGCCAGTCGGGGTAGTCTTGAGGGATATAGCACGGATTAGGCACCTCGATGCCGTTCAGATAGAGATGTATATCTCCCTCGCCCGTGGCCGTGACCTTGTAATCAAAAACACATATTTCCTGATAATAGTTTCCAGGGGTGAACACATTGTGGTTGCCCACCAGTTCAATCGTGATAACAGGCGCCGGCGCAATGTCGGCGAGCGCCATCACCCATGGCAGTAAAGCAGCTGCAAAGATTAATACTGTCTTTTTCATCTTCTTATATCCATTTGAGTTAAACATTATTTTATCAATTGCCATTCATGAGCAGGTCGATGAGGATAGCCACGTCATTGACATTCACCTCACCGTTGCCATCCACGTCATAGTAGGCCGGCAACTCTTCACCGCCCAGCAGCATGTCAACCAGGTCGGTCACGTCCTTCACGTTGATTGCCCCATTGCCGTCCATATCGCCAGGACCGGCACCGATAAAGGGCACGATGCGCGTGAAGCGGCCCCACTCCTCGTGGGCACGGTAAGCCGCCAGTGCCTCATTGGGGACAAACAGCGTTGCCTGCTCGTAAACCTGAGTTCCACCATGATCATCGGCAACCACGAGATTGGATGCATCGGGCGGTGTCATGGCCCGGCATACCACAGTTGTCAATTTACTGTTGTAGCCAAATCCGGCCTCGCCAATGGTCATCAACGATTCAGGCAGGTCAACACTCTCCAGGTTTTCGCACAATGAGAAAGCATATCTCCCTATCGATGTGACTGAATTGGGTATATTGACCTTCCTCATGTTGCACTCCCTGAAAGCAAAATCACAAATCGTTGTCACAGTAGCGGGCAGCGTATAGACCTCGGGCAAATGTACGCCAAAAGAACCAAGATCACCGCCGAAGGCATATTCACCAATGGTTGTAACCGAGGCGGGAATTACCGTGTTTTTGCAAGCCTGGACAAGCGTATTGGTAGCCGTCTCGATAATCGCATTGCAGTACTCACGGGAATCATAAACAGGGTTGCCCTCATCCACATGAATCCGCTCCAGATAAGGTGTCCCTGTGAATGCCCATCGACCGATACTTGTCACAGCAGCAGGAATATCAATCGAGGTCAAAGCTGAGTTTTCAAAAGCGGCTTCTCCAATGCTGGTAATCGTACCGGGCAGTGACACCTCACCCACCATGCAGCCGGCAAATGCCAACGGGCCAACGGCAGTCACCGTGTAGATTTTCCCATTATGTCTTACCGTTTCGGGTATCGCCACATCTTCTTGATACCAATCATTCTCGCCCACATTGCCCGTAAAGAAGAAATCATCCCTTGGCGGGCAAACCATCACCGTCGAGGCTCCCGTGTATACATAACAAATCCTATCCTCGTAGAAATTGAAACACCACCCGTCATAAATACTTGTAATCACCATATTTTGACAAACTACCTCACTGGGCAGTTTCCCCTCAACTTGGGCATAGGCTTGGATGAAGTATTCGCCTGGTTCCATAAACACTATTGGCTCTCCATCGCTCACCATCCAACATTCGCCTCCGTCAAAACTATAGAACATCATCGCATCTTCTTCATCGGTGTTCACGAAAGAGACTGCTTCACCAAAGGCAAAATGGTCATAGCCGTATCTATCATCATACTGAAAATACTCATTATCGCCCTGATAGAAGCTCGTGATCCAAATTTCAGGTGCGGCAGTTTGAACCGGTTCATCTTGAGCCTGCATAGCCGCGGTGCTCGCAGCCAGCATCAGTAGGGTTAAAAGTAATTTTTTCATCATCGTTTTTAGTTTTATGTTAATAATTGTTTGATTTCTACTTTCATTAAACAGAGCATTGCCGGGGTTCCTGCCATGAGATGACCAGCAATGCTCTTTTAGTGTGTGTTCCTAGCAAGACAGCTTCATCAGCTGATTACCGACTGAGCGGTAGTGATACGGTACATTAGAAAAAACTTTAGCACTTTTTTGAATAACCATATTTATTAACCTAATTCGTCTTTTATGAAAAAATCTACAATAATCTTTTTGCGCAATCAAAGTTACAGCCATCCCAAAGGATTTGTCAAGCATTTTCTTGCCAAAAACGCAAAGTGTCTATTTTTTTTACACTATAGTGTCTAATTTTTTTACGTTTCCTCTAAAATCAGTGGTTTGCCGAAAGGAGCATTGCCAGGAACCGGGTTAAAGAATGAACGTTGCAGTCCATAAAAATCATACCGATATCATCTATTACCTGTCTTGGTTCCTGGCTTTGCTCCATATCAACAACCACACGATTATGAAAAAATCATTCATCATTTATTGCACATCAATCACAAGCGCCGGTCCTCACGTCTTTCACATGAGGAAGCGCATTAAGGTATATCGGTTCCAGCACTCATCGAGGCGGATGCCGCCACTGGCACGATAGGGATTAAACGGTATTCTTGTTGTTTTCATCGTTATGTCTGTTTTGTTGCTCATTAATTCTTGTCGGTTGCAACCATTGGAGCATCGCCAGGGACTTGGGCTTTACCTTTTTTGTTCCTTAATTCATCATACATCCTAATTGCCAATACTTTTTTCCTTACTCACTCCATAGACCAGATCATTCAGTCCCTGGCTCAGCTCGTCTTGGTTTCTGAAGCAAAGTTACTATACAAGGGCACCTCGGCGCAAGTTTTTCTCTTTAAAAAACGCCGATTGTCTATTTTTTTTACACTAATGTGTCTAAATCTTTTACACTTTAGCCACAGATGTCCTGCCCAACATGCCATCGATGATGCTGGGAGATGATAAAAGGGCAAGAAAGAAGCGGTGTTATACCGAGTCGGGGACGGCAGGATCCTC
>JAEEGH010024462.1_pt1 | contig 12188 bp, 6 predicted proteins | sample 9134181 | NCBI WGS metagenome assembly JAEEGH01 (sample SAMN16246544, study PRJNA631951) | gut metagenome | biome: gut microbiome; feature: rumen; material: DP-attached | host: Bos | place: Iran: Karaj | collected 2018-10
GGAGAATCGCAAAATATCTTCCGGCTTCATGCCATCGGATACATCCGAAAGGGCCAGTGTCAAAATGTGGATCAAATCTCCGATTTGTTCCGGTTCCTCCGACATGGCATAGCTGATTTCATAAAGATTTTGTCCCTCATAAAAACTAATGGTTAAAAGGGCCGTAAGTTCTCCCTCCGGTCCAAATACCGCATAGCTTAAATCTTCTTCAATAAAAGGCAGCTGAGAGGCTTCCATTCCTCTTAATATTAAGACATCATACACGTATCTTTTCACCGGTCCCGAACACTTTGCCAGAGGAATCATCTGTCCCACCGTTTCCTTGTCGTATTCGGTCATAGGAATTTGATACACCACTTCCTTCAGACGATCGCTTCCCACCTCATATACGCCGCCCGGCAACTCTTCGATGGTAAATTCCTCCGTATTTTCAAACATGGCATAGCGAGGATCGTTGGCATCCGTTGCATAAAAGTTCGCCAAAGTAATCGTCCCTTCTTCATAGGCATTTGTGGCTAATGACCGAATCATGTCGGTGGCAATCCCTCTGCCCTGATAGGACTTGGAAACCGACACATATATAATTCGAAGTAGAGTCTCATCCTCGTCCATGGAATATAAAACAATACCGCAAGCCCTATCTTTGTCATAACATCCCAAGCCGCATACAGATGGGTCAGACATCATTCTAATCTGCTGATCCGGCTGCAACAGCGGTTTAAAATATGGGAAATTGTCCTCATTAATATAACAATACTTCATATCTCGTTTTACTCTCCCCTGTCACCTCATCCCAAGTACTTCAGGCATAAGGATGTAATATCATCATACTGCTCTGCGTCCCCGGTAAACTCTGCCACTCTCTTTCGTACGTGGTCATCGATTTCCTGAGGTGATTTATCACTAACTTCATTTAAAGCCTCTGTCAGGCGGTCTCTGCCAAACATCTCACCTTCGCTGTTGTGAGCTTCCGTCACGCCATCCGTATACAGATAGATGGTATCGCCCGGCTTTAATTCCATTTCATTGACTTTAAACTTTGTACGTTTTAAAGCTGCCACAGCCATACTGTGGATGTCCTTTTCGATTACAAATCCGTTACTTCCCTGTTTGATGGCAGGATACTCATGTCCCGCATCCACAAAGGAAAGCTTTCCGGTGGACAAGGTAAGCAGTCCCAGCCAAACCGTTACAAACATATCCGGTACACTCTCATCTAAAAGTCTTCGATTGGCATCTGATAAAGCCTCTGCCACATTCCCTTTATGAATGTGCATCTGAGACTGAATCATCTGCTTGGAAAGTGCCATAAACAGTGCCGCCGTAATTCCCTTTCCGGAAACGTCTGCCATTACAACACCCAGATGATCCTCATCCACATAGAAGAAATCATAAAAGTCTCCCCCCACGCTTATGGCAGGAACGGTACGTGCATACAACTCATACTGGCTCTTTCCGCTAAATTCCGGTTCTATCTTTGGAAGCATGGAATCCTGAATCTGGGTCGCCATGTCCATCTCCGTCTCGATTCTTTCCTTTTCCGCGGAAATAGATACAATCTCATTAACGTAGGCTTTCATCTTTACTGACATTTCTTCAAAAGATTCTGCCAACACCTGGATTTCATCTCCCGTACGGAAGGTATCTTCCATCTTAAAATTCATCTCATTTCCCACAAACTCACGGGCGTTTTCCGTCATACGTTCAATGGGTTTTACCATCTTTTTGGAAAAACTGCTTACAAAGAGATTAATTCCGGTTACAAATAAAAGTAATGTGGCCAGCATAATCCAAATATTTCTTAGAAATCCGGTTTTTAATTTTTTTATCATGGTATCATGGGTTGACCGAAGTTCCCCAACCAATGCATTTGAGGGTTTCTGAATCTCATCTACAGAAACAAAAGAAAGCTGGGTCCATCCAACGGTAACCAGCGGAGCATATCCCACATAATACTTTTCTCCGTCCAGTTCCACGATATCGGTATCATTTTCTCCCGCAAGACCTTTATCAATCACTTCCGCCAGGCTTTCATTTACCGTCGTACGAATATCCTCGGAAAGATCCTCTCGCATGCTAAGCTCACCCTCGGTTCTCGGAGTGCTTACCAGCTGACCATCCTTTGTAATCAGTACGTTAAATCCCGTTTCTCCCAACAAAGTATGATTTACTTTGTCCTCAAGGCCGTCCATTTTCAAGGTGCCTTCCAATGCAGCCACCAGTTCTCCGTCCACATACACGGGATAACTGTAAATCACCACATTAATACCGGAAAAATAACTTTTCACCGCAGGGCCGAAATACAAGTCCTCTTCCTCTATAGCTCCCTTGTACCAGGGACGTGTGGTAGCATCGTAGTTTTTCACATTGCCATCTTCATCAAACTTTTGATCCGACATCTTATCCATGGCCAAAGTAGTTCCGTCCGGCAAAGAGATATAGCAGTCAATGGTATATTCCCCGATGTATGTCCCCATAATCGGCTCCAAATTTGCCAAACGCTCCATCATATCCATGGTTTCAGGGGGAACATTCTCATAGCCGTTAGGAGATAAAAGCTGAAGGGAAAGTTCTCCTCCTTTGTTTTTATCCGGAGGATATACCGGTTTTCTGCCGTAGTTTTCCGGGTGAGAGATTACATCCGCCACCTGATTTGCCAGTATTTTCATTTCATAGGAATTTACCCACAATTCGTCATCCGTCAAATCCGCAGCACAGAAGCTGATTTCCTTTAAACTGTCACGGGTCAGTGCTTCCATGGATTCCGTAGATTCTTTTTCAACCAAAGCAGTGGTTTCTTCACTCTCATTTCCTACAATGTTTTGTAAAATATGAACCTGTCCCACGGAAAGGATAAAAAATACAAAACTTATAAAAATGGTAAATGTCACGGCAAAGACAATAATTTTTCCAACCAAACCCTTTGGCCAAAACCAAAAAATTTTCTTCAGAAGTTCTCTCATGAATTACTCAATCTCCAAAAAATCAGCAAACCCTGTTTCCTCTAAGATTCCCTTAAACAAATCATTTACATTTTGAAGAACAATACGTCCGTCCTTTTCATCCAACACCTGATAAGCTCCAAGAAATACACGGAGTCCCGCAGATGATGTGTATGGACAATCCTTCAAATCAAAGTAGATTTCCGTCACGTCATCAAGTTCACCGTCCAACTCTGCCTTTAACTCCGGAGCTGTCTTAATATCAAGTTCTCCTGAAATCGCAACCTTTAATACTTCCCCGTTTTTTTCTTTAGTAACTGTCATCGTCTTTCTCCTTCTCGTACTCTTTTACGGATGCAATAAGCATCTCTCCTCGCTCTAATACACAAAGCAGTTTTTCTGCCAATGCAACTGTCTCCGGCTGTCTTGCCATAACAAGTACATCCTTTGATTTTCCGTATTTATCTACTGCTGCGGCCACCGATGCTTTTATCAATCCCATTCCCGCATCAATGTTCTTTGCATAATAGTATACCGGCAAAAGGAAGTCTCCCATTTGTGTTACCAAAAAAGCTCCCTCCGTCTTGCCATTTTTTTTGCTTACAAAACATATATCCGGATCTAATTTTGAAATAAATCCTTCCGGCGGATAAGAATAGGTAGCATTTTCAATCATAGATAATTTTTCTATGCACTCCCGCACCTGTTGTCCCGTCATATCCGAAAAAGATTCCAAAGAATCCTCTGCTGCCTGCTTCAAACTTTTGGAAGATGCCAAATCCAAAAGTTGGCAATAGGTATCCGCTCCGATTTCTTCCTTTCGGGTAAAAAGTCTCTCCTCAAAATATTCTTTTGCACCCCTTGCAAATTTTTCTCTTGTCACATCCGGAAGAATAGCGACACAAACCTCAGGAATATTTCCGTTTACAGCCATCTCAAAAGTGATTCGAAGCAGTTCCTCTCCGATTCCCTGATATTGATATTCCGGCAATACCACCAGCCATTCGACAGATATTTGTTCCTCACTGGCAGTACCTACCAATACCCCCACAGGTTCAATGGTTTCTCCGTCATCAAACAAAACGCCAATGGCAAATCCGTAGTACTGCTCCAACAAAACCAATTTCTCAAAAGGATCCATAAAATCAAAAAAAGAAACATCCTCTGTTTTTAATCTTACATATCTAAAATTATCACTCATGTTTTATTCTCCAAGTTCAAATATATTGTTTTACTCACCTGCTATCGCTTTGTTATATTCCATCACCAAATTACTCGGGAGTATTCTTTCATCCGGATCATCGTACATGACATCTTTCCTTTCCAAAGTTTGCAAAATTCCCTTCAATTCGTTAATCGTTCCTTCATCTGCGCCTTCTTTCGTATACTGGGTATAAGCATCAGCCAAAGCTCTGAGGGGATACAGGCTTCCGTATTGCTTTTCGTAATTGCTTTCATCTTTATTCTTGAAAACATTTTCCATGAATTCATACATATCTCCTAATTGAATGATTTCTATGAAGTTCTTTTCTATCAGGCGAGCTATTTTTTTTCCTGCAGGATTTTTCGAAACGGCGGATTCTACTCGTTTCTTAAATTCAGCAATGGTATCCAAATTCTTGGTATAGAAGTAGGTTTCCGGCTTATCTATACCGTCATATTTCATGTCCTTTACCGCAAATTCGTTTTCCTGTTTATTCTTTTGAATGGCGGTAAACAATACCGGACTTAAAAAGCCGGTTTTTTCACCCTCAAGTTCCTTCGGAACATCTTCCTCGATGCCTTTAATCTTGTTATATCTCTTTTTAAAGGTCGCCATCTCTTTTCCGATACGTGCCTCCTGATTACGTCCTGCTATAATAAGATCTGCCGGAGTCTTTTGTTTACCCAGTAAGATTCCCTGTTCCATGGCATCTCTTCCCCATAAAAAGCAGGCCTTTTCTTCTTTCAATCTTTCCAGGCGTTCCCGTACCTTTTTCTTTCTTCGTATGCCTGTGGGAAACCAAGGATTTTTGTGGTTTATATAAAATTCACAGGCACTGATGGCGCGATCAAAGGCACCGGGCAACTCATCCAAGACAGCCTTTTCCATGCTCTTTCCGGAAAGCTTCGCCTCCAAATTCGCTACTCTTTCCTTTACATCCTTCATATAATCACTGTCTCCGCCAAGTTTGTGATCGTTTAAAAGGAGATGAGACATGTTTCTTTCCTGAACGTTTTTCAGTCGGTTTCTTGTTTCAGAATTAATCTCCCTCTTCACTCCCTCAACGGAAAACAGCTTATCTATAAACACATTTTCCTTTTCTTTTGCTCCTACATTATAGAGATTCTTATCATAGGTCGACTTGTCTTTTACCGTTTCCATATCCACAGGAACGATCATCTCCTGATTTAAAATCTGACCTACTTTTTTCTTATCAATCTGTGTAATATCTGCCATATCGTACTCTCCCGATCATTCTTATTCGTTCTCTGTTCGTTCACCCACATATACCGGCATTCCAAATCCGGTGGGGAAAAGTTTTTCTCCTAAAGCCAATGACGCATAATTATGTCGATTTATAATAATCTTTGTATCCGGATCATATAATTCCACGCCACTTTGTACGGCCTGCTTAATCATTGCAGGCAGTTTCTTCACCTGATTCTTGCCCATGGCCGCCATCATCATAACTTCCACCATTCCCGACGGTCGCCTGTGGCATAAAAACAATCCGCTGATAACTCCATCATCCTCTGCATAGCAGGACACATCATTTTCAAAAAAAATTCTGGGAAGCATGGCAATATCCTGACAAGTTCCCTTATGACCGGCCTCCGTCAACCGCCTCATAGCAAGGGAAAATCCTCTCTGGGTCGCCGTACGAAGAGGCTTTACGGATTCATCCGGAGTGATCTTTTTCAAAAACTCATTTCCGGCTACATCGGAGAGTTTCGCCGTGATAATATCCCCTTCCATCAACTTTACGGAAAATCCTGCATTCTTAAGGATGTCCTTTTCCTCTTTTCCAGGCTTTGCCGCCAAAGTAAACGTGGACTTTTTTACACCTGCGGACCTTGTGATGGAATCATACTCATCAAAAAGCAGCTTTGCAGCAGACTCATCCTTACATTGAAAAAATTCGATGTGATTCTCGTCCGTCGTTTCATCTTCGGATTTTAGAAGTTCCCATACCATACCGGCAACAGGCTCATCCTCATCTGTGACCACAAGTCCGCTGTAATAGGTTCTACCCAGATTGTCCGCCATATCTTCCGTAAGATATTCCTCATAATCCCAGATATTGTCTTCCGTTAATCTTATGATTTCCATGTCCATTCTCCCTTTTCTTTATTACATAAATATTTGATATTCCATTTTTACTCTTTGATAATCCATCATGTTATCGCCGTTCAGATAAGAAAACTCTCTGATTTTTTTATTGAAATCTACTTTTTCATCCGGATGTTCGTTTTCATAATCTATCACTTTACGATAAAGATTATATTGAAAATAATAAGATCGAAAATCATTATCCTTCATGTTTTTGGCTATTTTTTTCTGCTCCTTGGTACCTTCCTTTGCCCAGGTTTTATAATGCTCTTCTCTTTCATAAATCTGTTCACAGATATAATCGATTCTTGTTTTTAAAGAATCCATTTCGTCTTCTTTTAAAATATCTCCGAAAAAGAACCCCAAGTCTTTCACGGAAAGAGTGCCCAATTTTTTTACAGCATCGATAAACTCCACCGGCAAAGAATCCAACACCATGGAATTTACCCCTACCATTCTCATGGTTTTCGGGTCATCGATTTTGGTAATATTCCCAAAGGCCAAATCATTATCAATCATGCTAACCCCGGTAATCAGGCCATTTTTTGTTTGCAAATAATAGTTGCTATAGTTTCTGTCCACCTGACCGCAAATCAAATCAAAAATCTGCATCACAGACATCTGACCAACGGTTTTGGAAGTATATTTATATGCTCCGTTTCGATATATCGTACCGGCCTCATTTCCAACGGCTTCATCCATTACGTTTCCGACCACCACTTTGTTTCCTTTGATCACTTCCGTCGTTTCCGAATGAAGCACCAAATCAGGAATATTCAAAAGATCCGCCATTCTGGATGTGGCAACATTTCGATTGGAAATCGTGCTTCCAGCATTTATTTTGGCAGAGCCGCCGCAAATCATATCCGCATTGTATTTCTTTAAAAAGTCATCCGTAACCTGCAAAATGAGCTTGGAAGCATCTGTGGTTGCATCCAGTTCGGAAAGGTATTTCATCAGAGGATATTTCTCTCGCACTTCCTTTTTTACATTTTTTGCTTTGTTGTTTAAACCTTTGCCATTCGCTCTTCGAAGTGTAATCAAAAAATTAAAATACTGTCTCACAAAATCCTTATTATCTCTTGGTGCTGTAAAACCTATCTTACCTGAGTTTTCCAACTGCTTTTCCATCACCTCTTCAAACTTCTTAAGCTCGGCCTCAAATGCAGGATTGTATCCCGGCATCTTTCGAATCCTGGTACGAATGGTTTTCCAGGATTCATTTAAGTTCTTGGAGGATTTTTCTTCTTCCTTGAAATACTTATTCTTACCCTTGGTTTTAAATTTGTATACCACGGAAGTACCGGCACCCATTTTCGTAACGCCCTCTGCCTCTAACTGCACGCCTGTGGCCCCCTTTGTGGCAATAGCATCCTTCCAGGTCACCACCTCGTTATCCGTTTTTCCTGCAGCATATTGACTGATTCCGTTGGCAAAAACCTTACTGTCATGGGTATAACCCTTTAACAGATTTTTAAGAATGGTTTGCTCCTCAGGAGAAGCACTGTCATTTGCCAAGGCCTTGTTGCAGGCATCGATAATGCCCTTATACATATTGGAAATACCAAAGCCCACCATCCGGATTTCATCCGCATAAGCCGCTTTTTTCGACTTGCTTTTCGGCACTGGTGGCATGTTGTTGGTAAGCAAACTGTCCAGTCCGTCCATATAGTGATAGATCTGGGAAATTTCTTTTACTCCTGACTTTCCAACCAGCTTCATAAAATCCGCTTTGGCATACTTCGTCTCTACGAAATCATGGCTTATTACATAACCATAGTCTAAGCAAAACTGATCCATACGACTGACGGATGCCTTGTCCGGTTTTTGTACGGTTCGAACCTTTGTAGCCACCTGATCCGCAACGGTCTCATCCGCATCATATAAAAACCTGCCGATATCATTCATTACGGATTCGCAGGCCGCACGTCTTTGTCTGCGCTGAGGAGACAGCTTTGAAGAAGGTCTGTTGTCCAAATAGTAACAAACCTTTTCCAAAAGGTTGCCCATTTCCCTGCCTAATTCTTCTTTACTCTTACATCCGGACAGTACTTTTTTTTCAGACTCCACCACCGGTTTAAAATATGCGGAAGCCTTATTCTTATCATCTGCCAAAACCGCCAGGCTCGCCTTTAGTTTTTCGGAAAAACCAAGCTTTTTTAAATCAAGTGCAGAAATATTTTCCTGCTCTTTCATCCCCGGGGCTTCCATCAGATTGGAATTCGCAAAAAGCTGCTGTTCTTCTTCTATAACCTTATTGGTAAAGACCATCTGTGGTTTATGAATGGTTAGTTCGTCGTTATATAAATCTCCCATCGCATCTCCCATTTATTCATCATCGTCATCCGACATGGCTCTTCTCATTAGATTTACCATATCAAAGCCCACAAATTTAGTGAGTTTCACTGTTGACGCAACTATGGCAAATTTACTGTTCATTGGGAAGTTTTGCAATACCAGATCTCCCATGACATCACCATAGTCCACGTACTTCACATTTGCTTCCTTTGCAAACATCTTATCGGAGAATCGTTTGACTTGGATTTGTGAAACCTTAAGATATAAATCTATAAGATTTGTCTTGGCCTGTTTATAGGCATCCTTATCCTCATCTCCCATCATCCAAAATTCACTGCCCTTTTCGTCTTTGAAAACAGGATACTTTTTCTTGAGTGTATAGTAAGTATCAAAAGACGTTCTTAAACTTTCACCAAGACCATCCGTTTGTTCTTCGAACATATGCTGCATATCCTTCTTCATTGAATCTTCCACATGGGGGAAATCCAAACTACCTGACAGATTGGTTACAAGAGCGTCTTTCTTTACATTGAACTCATGAAGTTCATTGTAATTCTGATAAATTCGGTTAACGCTTTCATCTCTTTCAGCATCAGTAAGAGTGTTTTCACTTTGCTTCTCCCAAAGTTCGTTGGTATCCAGCAAAAGATTCAGTGCTTTTGGTATCTGGTTTTCAAGCACATCCAGTACATTTTCCACTCTATCCCAATCTAAGGATTGTAGGGCATTGGCAAGTTCATATAAGAAGAAGTGTTTTCCACCGAATGCATCCAACTGGCCATCCATATAAGCCGTCATAGGAACAATCTCACCAGCTACCCCAAAAGCTTTCTTCATAGCCTCTTCCTTGGTCTTGTACTTATCAAAAAAAGCCCTTGCCTGTTCTCTCGGAGTTTGGAAAGTTCCAACTCCCTCCATATTAAATTTTGCTCTGATTAAAAGATCTCGGTTGATTCCAAGTTTTGCCATATCCTCCGGCTCAATATCCGAAAGTTTTTCAAAGTCTGCCGTATACTTTTGCCGGAAATCCTTTCTCTTGTTTACTTCCTTCTTTCCTATCTCAAGATCCGCATACTCAAAGGTATTATCCATAAGTTCCTGTTTGAAAGAGATCTCATCCACAGGCATAATATTGCTCAGATAGCGTTTAATTTTTTCGCCTGTAGTACCATCTGCATCCGTTTTTGCTCTGTTTTTTAAAACACGAATACAGTCATAACCCTGTCCCTGAGCCTCTGCATCCTCCAGCATTTGAATGCCCTTTTTAATGTCCTCAATGGACCTGTTCATTTCATCAATACTATTTTGCAGACGCATTTGTCCCTGAGAAAAGTTTTGGATAGCAGGCGGAATCTTAATTCCAAGTTCCTGCGCCTTTGCCAGACACAAAACAACACGACGTGTAGCTTCCTCCTTTCGACCCTTTTTTAGGGTTTCTGCAAAGGCCGCCTTTAACTGTGCCTTTTTCTCGTCATCATACATCCGCAAGAATTCCTGATCCTTGTTTTCCTCGATTAGCTTATTAAATGCATTGAAAAACAAATCCACAGAGTCATTTGTTACATTTGACTGCACAGAAACATTGGAAGTTAAGATTAGCTTGGCAATCTGACTTTGCTGCTCCTTGTTCAACTGCATAACATTACCAAAGTCGATAAAAGTAGCTTCATTATCGTTAATCATTATATTTCCGGAATGCAAATCGCCATGGAAGAATCCACTATCCTGTTTCATAACAGCCTGATCGATCCACAGATTACAGAGTTTGGTAAGATGATCTCTGCGTCTAATGGCCTCATCAATCTTATTCAGCAGCAAATCTTTTCTTTCTGCCAGCTTATTTACATATTCATCGTCAGGCTTAAAAGGAATGAATTTTTCTCCGCTGCCGGCTTCCACTACCAAATCTTTTAATGTGTCTTTTTTATAGTTTGCCAATTCATCCAGGTATTTATTTAAGGTTACACCTTCCGCCTTTTCGGCGATAAAAGATGTGGAAGTAGCAGGAACACCTTCCACTACCTTCATACTTTTTACATTGTTAAACTTTCCTTCGTACTGTTTAACTCCGGCCTTACAGTTATCTGACTCTATTTTTAAATCCAGTTCCTTTTTGTAATTGGTTAACTGCCCCTTATAAGTGAGATACATGGCTTCGTCTGTCTCCCGGGCAGCCTGAAGCATAACGTTTTCTTCACGCTGCATACGATTTTTTACGTCCGGACGAAGGAGTTTGATTACCACTTCCTTACCGTCTTTCATCTCGGGACCGTACACCTTACACAAAAACGTCTGTGCCACGGAAGCCGCACCTAAAGATTTGATTTTTTCTATCTTTGTCAGTTTTCCGCCGGAGCTTTGGATTAAGGAGATAAACTCTGCCTGTACCACCTTTTCCGGTATGGGCAACAGGTTGGACTTGGTATCCGCAAGGGCTTCCCGAATCTCCTTTGGCATGGATGCCACCGGCAGTCCCTGCATCATCTTCTGCATCAAAGGACCTGCTCCGCGAATTAAACCTCCCATAAAGTTGGACTGTACACGGAGGGTCTTTTTATACTGCCGATACTCCGCAATAGCCGCTACATCCTGCTCGGAAAGAACATAATGCTCTTTATTGGTCTGTGGATCTTTTTCTTTGGTTTTAAAGTTGTCCTTGTATTTTTCTATTTTTGCCTTCTGAATCTCAGCAATAATCTGTTCATCAGTCTCATTGATATCATCCACAATCTTGGAATAGCGGAATACGGCAGAAAGCATAGCACGCTTATCAATATTTGACACATTTCCGAAATAGGTCCGGAAGGTATTTCTCATAAACTTACCCTGACCTTTATCGGAATTGGTAACTTCCTTTAATTCCGCTAGAAGGCTCATATTTCGGCGTTCTTCCGCAGTCGCCTGTTTTTTCTCCGGGAAAATCACTTCCGTTACTTCCGTAACGTTGCTCTGCATGATTTTAACAGTTTCCTCTACCGCAGCATCTAACTCCCTCTTAATCGTCTTTAATTCTTCTTTGTCAATCTTTCCGTTCCCGGAACCTCTGTAGAGATCCTTTAATCGATTCAAAGTAGATACCATGACATCGGAAAGCATCTTCGGTCCGTTTTCCGTTTCACGGGTCAGATTACTGAGAGCCATCTTATCTAACACACTCTTCACGAAATCCTGATCTTCGGAAGAAAGCATGGCCTCCAATGCACCTTTATGTCGGTCCACCATCTCCTGCATAAAAATCTCCGGAGAGCCGATACTTACATCCATTTTCTCCGTGTCGTTGGTATAGATGAGGTCGGCAATCATGTTTTTCACCTGAAGTTCCTGCTCACTCCAACGGGGATCCTCCGGGACTGCCTCCTCACGGTTCATAACTACCATGTTTCGTAGTTCATCAATACTCTTTTCATTCAGCTTAATCATCTCTGAAAGAGAAACGCCGTTTACATAGACGGATTCGCTGGAGTTGGCAACCACCTCATTCTTAATGACCTCTGCGGTTTTTGTTCCTGCCAAAAGATCGCGGGTATACTCAATGAGCTTCTCCTTAAAAGTATTGTTAAAATCATTCATTTCCAGTCCGATTTTCTTGGCTAAAAACTCGGACAACATGGTTCTGACACGGTTATGCTCGCCGG
>JAEEGH010024463.1_pt1 | contig 12187 bp, 11 predicted proteins | sample 9134181 | NCBI WGS metagenome assembly JAEEGH01 (sample SAMN16246544, study PRJNA631951) | gut metagenome | biome: gut microbiome; feature: rumen; material: DP-attached | host: Bos | place: Iran: Karaj | collected 2018-10
TGATTATTGACGAAGTTCAGAGTTACGGCTTTGAGTATGGCGGAACATGCAGTCAGAAAGGCGTTCACTGGGAAAAGTGCCACACGCTGTATTACATCAAAAAAGGCACGATAACGTTTGACGCGCTTGAACGTGTTGATGTGATGAACTTCATCAAACAATAAACGACTTATTTCAGATTATCATCCATTTTGGTAAGTGTATTGATTGTGGTCTTAATATCATTTTGTGAAATTCCTTCAAACATTTTCTGCATTATCTGGCTGCTGGTTTCGTTGTTCTTTTCGCAGAACTTCAGACATTCTTTTGTGATGCTGATGCGCTGTTTTCGTTTATCCTGTTTATCTTCCTGAAATTGTACGAAGCCCTTCTTTTCAAGCTTAATAAGAATCTGTTTTACATTCTGATGAGAGCTTCCAAGAATTTCAGACAGGTCGTTAATTGTTGGAGGCTCTTTGCATAAATTGACACAGATAATCGCAAAAAACTGTTTCCAGCTGATTTCTTTCATTATATTATCTGTGATAGCTTGAAATCGGTTTTCAAATGCGCTTAAAAGTCCAAGCAGAAAATATTCTGATGGTACTTCCGAAAAATCAACTTTATCGCTTTTTATTACTTCTTCAATCATCTCTGGTATTATTCCTCTGAATATTTTGTTTCTTTCTTGAGGCGGCTATTAAACACAAATGAAAAAACTGCCAGAATCACAAAAATGAAAACTTTTGTAATTAAAGCAGGGAGCGGGATATTAATACCGGCCGCTATCTGAAAAGCTGTCTGTATTGGAAGCATAATTCCAACTAACATGCAAATCAGAAATATCATTCTAAGAAGAACATAGCCGATAAAGTTTTCACGCTTTGAAAGATAAAGAGCAATAAACATTAAAGGACTGATAATCCCCATATCAAGAATATAAGTAACTTCCGTTGTATAAACTTCAATTAAATCCAGAGTCTTTTTGTTGATAAGTGAAGTAATAATATCTGGCAGCCAGGCAACAAACAACGATATGCCGCTGATTACCAGAAAGACTCTCATGCCTTTACTTGTATGAAATGTACAGATATTTGGATTTTTTACTCCGGCAGCATGCAAGTTCAAAAACAAAGAGGCTGTTCTATAAAACACAAGCCCAAACAGAAAAATATAGATTAGATGCAGATAATTATATGTAATTCCAAAACAAATACTTGCGCTGTAATAAAGCAGAATACTCATTAATGCAAACATACGCACTTCATATTCTATTGAAACTGTTTTGCTTCTTCTCAGAATTGTAGCAAGCAGCAATGGAAGTGTTACCAGCAGACCTGTAAAATCTGTGCCTATAAAAATCGGGGCTTTAAAGAATGAATCATGAGCATAAAGTCCAGATCCCCAGATTTTAATAACTTCGCCATATTGATTTACTGCTTCATATGCATTTTTTGCATTAAAAGATGTTACTCCACAAAGAGTTATTATGAGCAGCAGGAGAATTATTAGTACGTCTATAAAAACAGATTTTTTAGAAGAATCCATTAATTACCTCCTGACTATGTAATATATTACATATACAATAAAATGTAACATGTTACATATATTAAGACAAGAGTTTTTTAAGAAGGGGTTAAATATTGAAAACACTTGAACAGGCTGCATCACACCTGATAAACTGAAGTTACCAGCTCACGCTTTGCTTATAAAGATTTTGTTGCCGAAGAAATATTGTTCCGCGACACACTTGTAGAAAACCGTATCACACGCTATAAGGACTGGATTTCCAACAATGTTTTTGATTTATATGTTTACGAAGACCCTGCAACAAAAGTAATCAAAGGAATGATGGGTTTTGGAAAATGTGGCGATGAAGATAAACCAAATGCATTTGAACTTCATTTTATTTACAATGATCCGAATTTTTTGCGCACAGGAATCGGTACAGAAATGATAAAGTTTTTTGAAAAGACCGGCAAAGAAAATGGCTTTTCAGAATTCGTAATCTGGGTGCTGGAAGAAAATGAACTCGGTAAAAACTGTTATCTGAAAAACGGCTACAACAGTGATGGTTCAGAAAAAATCTTTCAGAGATATCAGAAGAAAGAAATTCGCTTTGTAAAGCAGGGGTAATTGCCCTGCCTTTATACAATCACAACCTCGGTTCAATCTCGCGCTGAATAAAATCTACGCGGTCAAAAATTGTCGGCTTAAAATATGAAGCCACTGCCACAACAAGCTTCTTCTCAGGGTTAATATAAATCACGTTGCCGCTGTTTCCGATGGCGGCATAAATACCTTTCTTGCGGCTGATAATCCACCACAAATATCCGTAATCCATTCCGCGGAAATGCTTGCCTTCAACCGTTCGCGGCTCCGTCATCTCATGAATCCACTTAGCCGAGACTAACTGCTGCCCGTTGTACATACCCTTGTTCAGACACAAGAGCCCAAGCTTCGCCATGTCGCCAGCAGACAAACAAAGTCCATACCCCGGAGTTCCAAGATTCTGCTGGTCACTAAACCACACAGCCTTTTTCGGAGTCTTCTCAATAGTAAACTGCTTATGCTCCTCAGCAGACTTAGCAATATAAACCTCATGAGCCGGAATACCCAATGGGCCAAACAGATATTTGTTAGCATAGTCCACAGTTATCATACCCGTAGCCTTATAAAGAATGCCTGTCAAAATATGAATACACACCGACGAATACCTGAACTCATCTGTGAGTCCCTGTCGTCCGCCAAGAAAATCAAGCGAGGTGTAAGTCCAGTTTTCACTCGCGCATACCTTGCTCCACGGATCTCCCTTGCCCTTATACGGCGCCCTCATCGTAAGCAGATGCTTAATCGTTACATCGTAAATCGTCTTTTCACCACGCTTTACTTTGTATTCCGGGAAATAATCAAGCACCTTGTCATCAATGCTTTTAATCTGTCCCTTATCAATTGCAATTCCAACCAGCAGCGCAAAAACACTTTTTGTTACAGACATAACATGCGCGCAGTCATCAACCTTGTAGTTGTTCCAGCAGTCAGAGTAAACCTTTTCGCCAGCCTTGTATGCCACCACCTGGCAGATGTTAGGTTGTTCAGTTTCAATCAATTTACGAATAAATTCTTTGTCCATAATTGCTCCAGATAACAACGGTCGTCAGCGACCTTGCACATTATTGTAATCAATTTTTAATTAGTCAATAAATTTTTTTAAGATTTTTTAAGAATCAATTGATAACCCTTTACTCATATATGCCTCTTGGGTAAAATAAACTTATGAGAAGATTTTTATACATTTTAATTCAATGCACATGGGGTTTGGGTCAAACACTCATTGGGCTGCTTTTTTTTATAATCCATATAACAAAGCCACACAGAATCTACAAAGGAGCAATTGAAACACGCTGGAATAGTCCTTATGCCGGATTGAGTCTTGGACTTTTTATTTTTGTTCCCCGCGATGAAGGTGAATATCAAAACGGAGCCCGCGTTCACGAATACGGTCACACAATTCAGTCACTTGTGCTTGGACCTTTGTATGCTCTTGTTGGAATTATTTCGGTAGGCTGGGGAAGTATAATTTTCCCAATTCTAAAGGGCACCGAAAAATACAAGGATGTTCCTTATACAAAGTGTTTTGTTGAATACAACGCAAGCTGGCTTGGTGAAAAAGTAACCGGCGAAAAAGCGGCCTGGTAAAATCAGATTTTATACAGTTGGAATTTCCTCAAATTATGATTTATAATTAAACTATGAACAAATATTTATACGAATCATTTAAAGATTATTTTAGAGTTGGCGCCGCTGTTAGTGGTATTATTCTTATGTCCGATAAAGAACGGCAAGAACTTTTTGAAAACATGAAAAAGCGCATGGAAGAATTCAAAAAGAATTTTAAACCACAGCCAGGCATGCCGGAATTTAAGTTTCCTGAACCACAGCCTTTTCCTGCTGGCGAAATGATTGATAAGAAACTTGCAGCCGAACACTTTAATCTTGTAGTTGCAGAAAATGAATGTAAGATGGGCAGCGTTTACAAAGGTCCTGATGAGTTTGATTTTACAGGAGCCGATCGTCTTCTTAAGTTTGCCCGCGAAAATAATCAGGCAATGCGCTGGCACACGCTTGTTTGGCATAATCAGTCGCCACGATGGATTTTTGAAGATGGAAACGGCGGCAAGGCAGGCAAGGAGCTTCTTGAAGAACGATTGAAGAAATATATTTTTGCAGTAGGCGAACGTTACCGTGATGATATCTGTTCTGTTGATGTTGTAAATGAATGTATTTCTGACAAAAACTTTATTTTGCGCGATGGTGCAGACCGTTCACAGTGGTTTGATATTCTGGGACCGGAATATGTTGATAAGGCCTTTTTCTGGGCCAAAGAAGCCTTTCCAAATTCAAGCCTTGTAATTAATGATTATAACCTTGAAATGATTGAAGGAAAGCGTCAGGGCATGTACAAGCTTGTAAAAGGCATGCTGGATCGCGGAGTTCCTGTAGACACAGTAGGTCTTCAGATGCACATAAACATTCAGAACCCGCCGGTGAGTGAAATTGAAGAAACAATAGAGCTTTATGGAAGTCTTGGTTTGAATGTAATAGTTACAGAGATGGAAGTTTCTGCATATCTTGATAAGGATTTTGAACATCCGGATCCTAGGCGTGAATATGACCAGGCATTTTTAGAGCAGCAGGCAGAACGATACGCACAGATTTTTGAATGCTTTAAGAAGGAAGCAAAAGCCGGCATCTTAAAGGATGTAGTTTTGTGGGGAATTACAGACCGCATGAGTTGGAAAAACAACTTCCCGGCCCCAGGACGCGGCGATGCACCTCTCTTGTTTGATGTTGAAGGCAAAGAAAAACCTGCCTTTTATAAGCTTCTGGCAAAATGACACTTTCTGCTTGATTTGTCATAATAAATGGGGTATTATGAAGGCAGGAGGCTCTCATGTTCATAGAAACCCCATATCAGCGACGCTACGAAGATTTTAGAAAGGACGGCAAAATGCGCCTTGGTGCAATTCTCAAGGCATTTGAAGTTGCAGGCAGCCGTCACTGCGATACAGTTGGAGACAATATCCTGGTAGACACCAAAGAAGGCAAAGCCTGGATTATGACCGACTGGTTTGTAGAAATTGATTCTTTTCCAAAGGTAAATCAGGAAATAAAAATACGCACCTGGGTAGAACCAATCACCCAGATTTTGTTCAGCAACCGTCACTTTGAAGTTATTGCCGACGAAAAGGTTTGTGTACGCTGTATCGGCCGCTATGTAATTGTAGACCTGGCAACAGGCCGCCCGCAAAAAATTGGCCCGGAATTTGCCGACCAGTACAAGCCCGAAGAAGAATATGCCATCCAGATGCAAAAGCCTCCACGTCTTATTTCTGTTGCTCCGGAAGCCTTTACAAACGAAGTTGCCCTTACAGTCCGCCGCTCAGACATAGACTACAACGACCATGTTCATACTCTTACATATCTGGACTACGCTTTTGAAGCTCTCCCTCACGAAGTTTACAAGGCCTACGACTTTAAAGGCTTTCGCATAAGCTACAAAATGGCCGTAAAACCCCACGAAGAACTTGTCTGCAAGTATGCTTTTGTAGAAGATAAACATGTATGTTGTATTTTTGATAAAGACGGCGGATTGAAGACTCAGGTTGAGTTTTATTAATGGATTGCCACGCCCTTCGGGCTCGCAATGACACGTCATTGCGAGGAGCCGCAGGCGACGAAGCAATCCACGTAAAGGTTGAAACTATTTATACAACGGTGCCAATGTATCAACTACCTTTGTATATTCGGCGTAGGCTTTGTCGTAGGCTTTTACGTTTTTGGCAATTGGTTTAGCGGTTTTTGTTTCGTCGAGCTTGATGTGTTCGGCACAAAGCTTTGCAATGCTGCATTTTCCGCTCATGTTTTTAAGACACCACAAGGCCTGAACTGCTCCACCAAGGGCTGCTGCTTCGTCCAGGGCAGGAACGTGGATTGGAAGATTCATAATATCTGCAACAATCTGGCGCCAGATAGGAGATTTTGAACCTCCGCCAATCAGACGAATCTGTTTTGGTTTAAATCCCAGCTTGCGGAAGGCATCAAGACCGCCACGCATAGCAAATACTGCAGATTCCAAAGAAGCGCGGGCAATGTTTGCACGGTTTGTATTTGCAGAAGTAAGACCTGTAATGCTTGCACGTCCGTTTGGTAAGTTTGGAGTACGTTCACCATTGAAGAATGGAATTACCAGAACGCCTTCTGAACCGCATGGAGCTTTTGCTGCTTCGCCATCCAGTTCTTTTACATCCATATTGAAAAGTCCGCGTACAAATTCTGTAGCAACTGTACAGTTCATTGTACACAAAAGTGGAAGCCATCCGCCTGTAGAAGAACAGAAGCCCGAAAGTCCGTTTGCAGGATCAGCAATCGGCTTGTCTGAATATCCGTAGAGAGTTCCGGAAGTTCCCATAGACATTGTAAGGAATCCGTCGGCAACGGTACCTGTTCCAACAGCACCCATCATATTGTCTCCGCCACCTGCAGAAACAGGGATGCCTGCAGGAATGCCATATTTTTTGGCAGCAGCTTCTGTAACTACTCCAGCCGGTGCACTTGGTTCAATCAGTTTTGGAAGCAGACCCAAGAGCTTTGGATCGATGATGTTACAAATTTCTTTTGACCACTTGCGTTTTTTAGAATCGAACAAGGCTGTACCGGAAGCATCGCCGTATTCCATTACATATTGACCTGTGAGCTTCCAGTTTAAGTAGTCATGTGGAAGCATGATATAAGCGAGCTTTTCAAATGCGGCAGGTTTGTTTTCCTTGAGCCACAAGATTTTTGGAGCGGTAAAGCCCGGAAGCATAAGGTTGCCCAGAAGCTTTACAACATTTTTATCTCCACCGGCAGCCTTTGTAATTTTTTCACACTGCTTTGCTGTAGAAGTATCGCACCAGAGCTTGATGTTATAAAGAGCCTTTCCGTTTTTTCCAAGAGGAACAAAGCCGTGCTGCTGACCAGAAACACCAATGGCTTCGATAGTCTTTTTGTTTGCAGCACTCAATTTTCCAAAACAAACATCAAGTCCGTTGTCGAACCATTCTGCTTTCTGTTCGCGTGTTCCATCAGCCTTGGAAATAAGTTCCATTGGGCAGCTGGCCTTTTCAATAATTTCCTTTTTTTCATAATCATAAATTACAACCTTCATACTCTGTGTACCAAGGTCAATTCCAGCAACAGTTTTCATAAATACTCCTGATTTTTTATTATTTGGGGCTTCCCCTAAGCTATTTTTTAAATTCTAATACAAACCTTGAATAAGTCAAGCGGTATTTTTTTTGATTAATATTCTTTTTCTTCAAAAGTTAGATATTTATACTTTCTTCGGGTTTTTACAGCACCGCTTGGATAATATTCATAAAAGTAATAGCCTTCATTACCCTCTGTGTCTGTAAAATGAGATTTATTTCCTTTTGCATTAAAAGTGCCTTTTTCTACATGTGTTTCTTCGAGGCTCTTTTCTTTTTTATCCCAGTCCCAGCCAAAATAAGTTGTTGTATATCTGACTTTATCGCCTTTTTTGTTATAGTAGTAATGTTCTTCACAGAAAACATGATCTGAAAAATCAGAATACTTATATACTGTTTCTCTTCCTTCTGAATCATATTCATACTGTTCTGTTAGTTTGTATCCGGAGTCTCTACCAGATGGGGTTCCTGCATAATATTCAGTCTTATAAGAAACTAATTGACCCTTTGGGTTAATTTCAAACTGCATTCCATAGGAACCTTGATACGCTGTTGATGAATAGTTATTTATCCAATAGGTTATATTTCCTTTCCAATATGATTCAGGGATCGATTCTATTTTAAGCTCTTTAAACGAAATCTTTGTTTTATCCCATCCAGAAAAAGAAAATGTTATACCTTCTGTCAGATTTTGCCATCCATTTTCTTTTGTAAAAAATCTGTAAGGTTTTCCTTGTTTATCATATTCAAACCAGGCAGAGCCATTAAAACCTTCTGTCCAGAAATCATCTGTATAAATTACATTTCCCTTTGCATCATATTCGTTATAAAAACCCAGTCCATTCCCGGAGTAACTTTCGGTTACAGCTGCGCCGTTTACATTATATTCATATATAGAAGTATACCATCCATCTCCCCCTATACTTCTTTCATATACTAATTTGCCATTACTAAATCTTTTCAGAGTTGTATTAATTATTGGATTTCCATCACCATCTGTATAATCAAGTTTTGTTGTTTTTATGTAATCAATACAACAATCCTCAGGCTTTGTTACTGCCCAATTTCTCTGGCCTGCATGATCAGGGAAAGATTTATATTCAAATTTACTATCATGAGTTTTTATCGTCCCGTTCTCGTTGTATTCAAAGACTTCAATACAATCCATCCATCTGTAAACTTTTTCACCATTGATGGAAACGAGCTTATAATTTCTGTCGTCTACTTTCTGTGCAAAAGTAAAAGCGGCAGAAATCATAAACAAAAGAATAAATACTGATTTTTTAAATAATTTATTTGCTACCATAATTCAAGTTACAAGTAAGTTTCAGTTTATTTTATCCAAGGATCCTTTCTAACAAAGGTCTCGTTGCGTTCATAACCAACAGAAACAATTGTTACTGGAGTTTCGCAGTAGTCTTCGATGAACTTAATATAAGCTCGGGCATTTTCTGGAAGCTCCATATATGAACGGCAGTTTTTAAGAACTGTTTTCCAGCCTGTAAATTTCTTAAGGATTGGTTTTGCAGTTTCAAGCTCTTTTACATTTGCAGGGAAGTCTGTAAATTCTTTACCGTTTATTTCGTAAGCAACACAGGCTTCAATCTGATCCATTGCATCGTAAATATCAAGATGAGTAAGAACAAGACCGTCCAATGAGTTTACACGGCAGGCATAGCGCAAAGCAACAAGGTCAAGGTAACCACAGCGGCGTGCACGACCTGTTGTAACTCCATATTCACGACCTGTATCGCGTACATACTGGCAAAGTTCACCTTCGCTTTCGTTGTTGAATTCAGAAGGCATTGGACCGTTACCAACGCGTGTTTCATAAGCCTTGAATACACCAACAATCTGGTCAAGGTCATGAGGACCAATTCCACAACCAGAAGCAGCACCGGCAGCACAAGAAGCACCAGAACTTACGTATGGATATGTACCGCTGTCAAGGTCAAGCATAGCACCCTGAGCGCCTTCAAAAAGGATGTTTTCTCCTTTTACTTTATACATTTCGGCAGCCATATTAACACGCATGCTCATAAGGCGGTCACGATATTTATCAAGATATTCTTTGTCTTCGCCATCAAACTCAGCCATCTTTTCTGGCCAGTCTAAGTCGGCAAGGCGAACACCATCACGGTGGGCTTTTTCGGCATAGGCAATACCCATACCGCGTCCTGTAGTTCCAATTGGTCGTTTTCTTGCAGCATCACGATCTTTATCCATCTGACGATAACGTGGAAGAATAAGCTGTGCACGGTCAGAAATAAATACTCTGCCTTCCCAGTCAATTCCGTTATCCTTAAGCATCTGCAGCTCGTTGAAGAAAGCTTCTGCATCAATTACCATGCCTGAACCAAGAAAAACTTTTTTATCGGCATAAAGAATTCCAGAAGGAACCTGATGAAGTGCATACTGTTTTCCGTCTACAACAATTGTGTGACCTGCATTTGGACCACCTGCATAACGAACAACATACTTAGCATCTTCGGCAAGATAATCAACAATTTTACCTTTACCTTCATCTCCCCACTGAGCACCAATTACAACTACATTCATTATTAAAACCTCCGCGATTTTTTTCGCACCGTAAACATTATATAGAAACAAACGTCTTAATTCAACAAGCACAATTTACCTAAAAGGCCTAATCTGATACACTAGAATTTGAGGTTGCAAATTATGAAAAAAATTTTAATGCTTTTAATGTTGGTAGCGGCTATTAGTTGCCTTAGCTGCTGTTCAAAAAAATCAGACACAAAGGAGTCAAACGAAGTGGCTGAGGTTGCAGAATCAACATCTCCTTTTACAGGTCAATTTGCCGGAAAAAAAGTTACTGCTAATCAGGGTGCAGCTGATGGGCAGGAAGAAGCAGATGATTTTGTAAAGGAAGCTCGTCTTTGTGATATGGCTCAAAAATACGGTTTCAAACTTGGCGCTTGTGTTTCTTACAGCCAGTTAAATCGCGCAAGCTACATCAAAATGCTCGCTGAAGATTTTAATACAACAACAGCTACAAACGAATTTAAAGCCTATTCACTTTTGTCTCAAAGAAAAAGTCAGGAAGCCGGAGTTCCTGCAATGAATTACGGCCAGGCAGACGCAATTGCACGCATGGCTCAGGAAAATGGAATTGGAATCCGCGGACATGTTCTTGTTTGGGATGCTTACATGACACCATGGTTCTTCCGTGAAGGTTTTAAATCAGACGGAGCAATTGTAAGCAAAGAAGAAATGGAAAAACGCCTGAAGATTTATATCGAAGACGTAATCACCCATTTTGAAACAGAGTTCCCAGGCCTTGTTTACTGCTGGGATGTTGTAAACGAAGCTGTTGCTGATGGTGCAAATGAATGGTTGGAAAATAATCCTTATCACTTAAGAAAAATGCGCAGCGGACAAACAAACATCTTCTATCAGACAATGGGCGAAGAATATGTAAAGTATGCTTTTAAGTGCGCACACGATACAGTGCAGAAAGTAAATCCAAACATCAAGCTTTTTTATAATGACTACAACACATTCTACCAGGACAAGCGCGATGCAATTATCCGTCTTGTTCAGTATTTGAACAAAGAAGAAAAGCTTTGTGATGGTGTTGGAATGCAGGGCTACATTGGCGGTTACGGTCAGCAGAATGGTTGTATGAACGGAAACGATTTGAACCTTATTAAAACTGCTATCAAAATGTACAGCGACCTTGGAATTGAAGTTCAGCTTACAGAAGTTGCAGTTCGAAATTACGACAAATCACAAATGGACAAGCACGGCCGCTTCTACGGAAACTTAATGCGCGCCATCATCAGTGCATGTAACGAAGGCGCTAATTTTACAGGCCTCACAATCTGGGGTATCTGTGATAATCCAAGTCTTCCAAAAACTGATTACAGTTATAAAATGAACGGCCCTTATTGCGGCTTGTTTGATCAAAACTTAAAACCAAAAAAGGCTTACAAAGAAGTTTATAAGGTTTTGTCTGAATAAAAACCATTAAAAGCCATTGCCCCGAAAAAAGGCAATGGTTTTTTTTTAGCGCATCTGGGCAGTTTCGATGTTTGTTGTTGAAGCATTTTTCTTTACAGAATAGCCAACTATTGGATTCTTTGTTCCATTTCCGCCTTTTATTCCATAGGATGTAATTCTATATAAGTTCACATGATCTGTAGAATATTCTTTTTTATTTATGTTCTGTGTAGGCTGTTTTATATTTCCAGCACCATCTTTCCAAAGCGCAACATTTATTCTATTTCCACTATCGGAAAGATCCAGATTACTTGATGTTGGCAATACAGAACATTCCCAATTACCTGTAAAGAAATCATTTTTTGAACCATTATCTAAAACAGTGTTTACAAGATATGCCATCTTTGGTTTTTTAGTAGATGAACTATAGTAACTGATTCTTGGAATTGGTATTCCAGATTCCAATGCAACATCTATGGTGAGATTATCGCCAACAATACCATTAGAATCAACAAGACATGTTACCACCTCTTCTGGGTTGCTATAATTTTCTATGTATGCATATACAAGATTACTGTCAGATGAATCCAAAGCAGCTATATGAATACCACCATTTCCATCAACAGCAAGTTGACAATATTCTCCCGAATTCTCCAACTCATCATCAAATAAAGTTACAGCAGTACTCCAGTTAGTTGCACTTTGATTATTGAACAAATCACTTAGAGGATCTGTTTTATAAGAATACCATAGTTTTTGGTCTTCTCCATACCAGACAGCAACTATAACATCTTCTGTGGAAGTTGAACCAGGTATTACACCTATCGAAACATATTCTCCTGCACTACGACCGGAAGAATTTCCTGCTATTACAGCTACATTTGTATATTTATTATCTGGAATAGTAGTACTAGAAATTTCTTTTTTAATAGAACCAAAATCTCCTTTACTATTTACTGCCTCGACTTTCATATAATAATCTGTGATAGCTTTTT
>JAEEGH010024464.1_pt1 | contig 12187 bp, 10 predicted proteins | sample 9134181 | NCBI WGS metagenome assembly JAEEGH01 (sample SAMN16246544, study PRJNA631951) | gut metagenome | biome: gut microbiome; feature: rumen; material: DP-attached | host: Bos | place: Iran: Karaj | collected 2018-10
TGGTCGGTGTAGAAATCCGCCTTGTTCTGATCGCCGACGAAATAGTAGCCGATATCGGAGATACCGTTGAAGCTCAGCCAGTTCGAGATCGAGCGCTGCGACGCGCACGCGCAGAACCGGTCGGTGTGTCCGATGATCCAGTTCGTCATGAACCCGCCGTAGCTGCCGCCCGTCTCGCACACGCGCTTCGGATCGATCGCGGGATAACGCCGCAAGACCTCATCTGCAAAGTCCATGAGATTCCTGTAATCCGTTTCGCCGTAGTGTCCCATGATGTCCGCAAACGCGTCTCCCCTGCCGTCCGAGCCCTTCGGATTGCAGAAAAACACAAAGTAGCCCATGCCGGCCCAGACCTGCATCTCGTGATAGAACACGGTTCCGTAAACGGTCTTCGGCCCGCCGTGAATGTCGAACACCGCAGGGTATTTCTTGTTCGGGTCGTAATCCTTCGGTTTCAGCACCCATCCGTCGATCCGGTAACCCTCGCTCTCGACCGAGACCGGTTCGCACTTTGCGAGGTATTTGTCCTTGAACGCATCGTCGTTGAAATGCGAAAGCTTTGTAAGCTCACCGGTTTTGAGGTTCTTCGCATAAAGCTCCTGCAGAGACCCTTCGTATAGCGCAACGAACAGCGCGATCTCATTGTCCGCATGGATCGCGCAGCAGTCGATGGAGCCGATTTCCGTCGCGACGGGAACGTTGTTCCCAGCCATATCCAAAGCATACAAATGCGAGCTCTCAGCGCGCGTGGTGACGTAATAGAGTTTCCCGTTCGCCGCCCAGGTCGTTTCACCGCCGCCGTGACGCACATCGCTGCCGACCGAGTTCCACAAGCTCTCGGTATTCTCATAAAGCATCGAGAGCTCGCCCGTCTCGCGGTCGACCGTATAGAAGTCGCTGTTCTCGTTGAGCCCGATATCCTTTCCTTCCGTGGCAGTCATAACGAGCGTATCATCAACCGCCTTGATTCCGTCGACGAACAGACCTTCGTATTCTTTGATCAGACGCAGCTCGCCGGTCTCGCCGTTCAGCACAAAGAGCTTCGGATGCGTCAGATCCCTGCGTGCGGTGTAGCCGTCGCCGATCAGATAGACAAGATTTCCGATCGTTTCGATCGCGTCGACCGAAAAGAACGGGTCGGTGACGCGTTTGATCTCTTTTGCATCCTTCGAGACGAGGAACAGCGCGGTGCGGCTTTTGTTCACGATCCCGCCGCCGTTCATCCAGTACGGCAGCTCGTCGAAGACTTCGTAATCCGCGTCGTCGGCGTACCGCTTTTGCACCTTCTCCCGATCCTCTTTGCTCATCGCGTAATAATCCGGCTCGTTCGCATCAATCGATCCGAGCACGGCGTACGCGCCGCACGGAAGCACCCGGATCCATTCCGCCGCAAACGGCAGCGTAAACGCAGGCAGCGCCTCGCCGCCGCGGAGATCGAGACGGTAATAGCTCGTAAACTGCTCCTTCGCCTCCGCGCGTTTCTTTTCCGCGGCAGAGCGTACGGCGGGAAACAGGATCGTGTCGTCGCTCTCCCAGAGGAACCGCGCTTCCTTGCCGAGATCGGTCAGCTGACGGAACGCGCCGTCGTACAGCCAGAGACGGCTTTCGTAGCAGTTCTCTTCCTCATTGCAGTTCGACACGACGAACGCCGCACGTTTGCCGTCCGGCGCATATTGAACCTTCGAAAGGAACTTGTAATTCAGAAAATCCTTTATGCCGATGCCTTCCATAATCCTTCTCCTTTGCTTCTTTGTTTCTATTCTAAACGCTTCCGCTCGATTTTGCAAGAAAAAAGCCCTCCTTGCGGAAGGCATGTCGTTCAGTCGATCGGATTGACGGCATACAGCCGTGAAAGCGCCAGGTACACGCCGATCAGCATGTCGGCGCCGCCGCCCAGAGGCAGAGCTGCAATGCGGTTCGCATCGGCAATCAGCGTGGAATACGGCACGTCGGAAAGGACGTTTCGCACCAGCACGAAGAGGTCCTCGGAGATCAGTCCTTCGCCGCATTGCAGCAGAAACGCGCCGGACAGTTCGGTCGTGCGCGCCGCCGCCGTTGCGGCAAGCTCGCGCGTCATCTCCAGCACGCGGGAGAACGTTCTGCCGAGCGCAGCGGAAAGCGCGCCGTAGCCCGCCATGTATCCGCAAAGCAGACGATCGGAGGACGGAATGAGTCCCACCCCGATGCCTGCGATCGCCGCAGTCGCCTCACGGCACTCCGACGGGCTCTGATCACGGAACGCCGCGTGCAGCGCCGGAAGAAGCGGCTTGATGATGTCCGAATATTCGTTCGGACGTTCGTCGGTCACGAGCGGCGTCAGATCGTCCTTTTTTGCGTTCGTCTCAATTACGCGCAAAATGTGCCGGAGCCGGATGTCAAAATCGTTCGGAAGAAAGACGGCGCGGATCGAATCGAGCGAGAGATCGTAATCGGTTGCCTGCGAGATGTCCAGCGTAAACCCGCTTTCGGGGATCTCGATGCGCTCGTTGCCCATCAGAACCTCCTGTCCCTCCGCGATCTCGTACCGCGGGAACGGCTTGGTGGACGAAACGACCGCCGAAAACGGCGAAAGACAATGCGCGTTAGAAAGGATCGACACCATGCCGATCTGCGTATTGCAGTAGATCGCATCCGGATAAACGGCATAGACCGTGCCGGAATACGTGCTCATCTGAAGATATGCGTGCAGGCGTCTGCAGATTTTTCTTGCTGTTTCTGTCATACAATATCGGGCGGAGCGAACCGCGGTTATCCGCGCATATTACTTTTCCGCTTATTGGATATTTTACCTCGTTTTCGCACGTTTGTAAACGCTTTGAACGCCCGTACTGTATGAATAGAATGTAAATTCATGCGGGAATTGTATCAAAAAAAGGAAGCCCCTGGGCTTCCTTGATGCGTCCGAAGATTATTCTTCCGGATCCTTTTCCGGGATGTGCAGCTCGATGGGCTCGTTGCAGTTTGGGCAAATGAGACCGTCGGGAGAATCGAGCATATCCTGGTCGAAATAGATGGTCTCGCCGCAGTTCGGGCAGACGATCTCAAAGAAATCGTCCTCATCGAAATCGTCGTCCTCTTCCTCGTCCTCGTCGCCGTACAGAAAATCATCGTACTCGTCCAGATTTTCAAAGATCTCGTCAACGCTCTCCTCGAGATCCGCGAGCGCGTCGTCGTGATCGGACATCTCCTCCGCAATCACGTCGAGCGCGTCGACGATGGCGGTAAAGATCTTCGCGTACTTGTCGTCATGAATGTTGAGGCCTTCCATCAGACCGTCCAGATATGCGACTTTTTCAGAAATTCTGCTCATGCTGCACCTCCGAATGTAATAGTATTGCGTTAAATGCGGGACATGTATTCGCCGGTTCTCGTGTCGATGCGGATCACGTCGCCCTCGTTGACAAACAGCGGAACGGCAATGTGATAGCCGGTCTCGACCACAGCGGGCTTGGTTGTGCCGGTTGCGGTGTCGCCTTTGAAGCCGGGTTCGGTCTCGGTGACCTTGAGTTCGACGAAGTTCGGCGCTTCCACGGAGAACGCGCTGCCTTTATAGAAGCGCATCTTGACCTGATCGTTCTCCTTGATGAAGTCGATCGCGTCCTCGACCTGCTCAAAGTTCAGCGGGATCTGCTCGTAGGTTTCGACGTCCATGAAGTAATAGAGTTCGCCGTCGGAATACAGGTATTCCATGTCCTTCGTTTCGATATGCGCCAGCGGGTACTTGTCCGTCGGGCTGAAGGTGCGCTCCAGAACCGCGCCGGTCATAACGTTCTTGAGGCGGGTACGCACAAATGCTGCGCCCTTGCCCGGTTTTACGTGCTGGAAGTCTGCGATCGACCAGACCACACCGTCGATCTCAACCGTCACGCCCTTGCGGAAATCGCCTGCCATAATCATAAGTATGTCCTCCCAATTTGTTTCCTTGTATTGTTAAATATGCTGAAGTTCTTTTGTTGCGTGTGCAAAGTTCAGCTTGCCGTCTTTGGTGACAACGCAGCAGTCCTCGATACGGACGCCGAACTTGTCTTCGATGTAGATGCCGGGCTCGACCGTGATCGTCATGCCCTCTTCAAACGGCGTGTCGCCGGTGACCGACGCGCGCGGCTCTTCGTGGATCAGAAGTCCGAAGCCGTGACCGAGGGAATGCCCGAAGCATTCGCCGTAGCCCTTCTCGGTGATGTAGTCGCGGGCGATCGCGTCCAGTTCCTTGCCGGTGATGCCCGGTTTCAGCGCGTCCAACGCGCGTGTCTGCGCTTCGAGAACGATATTGTAGATCTCCTCCGCGAACGGATCGACTTTGCCCACCGCGAAGGTACGCGTCATGTCGGAATGGTAGCCGTTGTAAAGGCATCCGAAGTCGACGACGACCAGATCGCCTTCCTGAAGTTTCCGCTCGCCCGGAACCGCGTGGCACATTGCGCCGTTCGGACCGGAACCGACGATCGTTTCGAACGAAGGACCTTCGCTGCCGAGCTTTGCGCAGATGTATTCGAGCTCCGCGGCAACACGGCGTTCCGTCATGCCCGGACGAACGACCTTCAGAAGTTCCGCAAACGCTTCGTCCGCCATTGCCTGTGCCTTCGCGAGACATTCGATCTCGTCCTGCGACTTTTTGATTCGAAGAAGCGAAAGCTCCTTTGCAAACGGCACGAGCTCCGCGCCGAACGTTTCATACACCTGATACGCCGAAAAGCTTACGTAGTCCTCTTCGAAGCCGAGCTTCTTGACGTTTTCGTCCTCAACGATCTTTTTCAGCATTTCGCGATGCGCAAGGCCCGAGACTTCGATGATCTCGCAGCAGTCGCCCGCCTGCGCCTTCGCCTGAATGGTATACCGGAAGTCAGTCAGCAGTACGCTGCGGTTTTTGGTAACGAGCACGCTTGCGTCCTCGCTGGTGAATCCGGAAAAATAGCGGATCGCGGTTACGGATTTCAACAGGACGGCGTCAAGCCCCGCCTGTTCCATTTCGGCGCGCAGCCGAAAAATACGATCGTTCATAGCATCCTCCGTCTTTGACTATAACAAATGTATTATAGCCGATTCAATGCCCGTTTGCAAGACCTGATCGAAAAAAACTGAAATCGTCCCGGCGAAATGCCGGGACGATACGTTAAGAATTCATGCGCTTGATCAGCGTCTCATAGGTTTGTTCGAGAACCGGAACGTTTCGCCACGCGCATCCGATCGGAACGCCGGGACGGTTGTCGCCGTGGAAGTCGCTGCCGCAGGTCACCATCATGTGATACTGCCGCGCGATCGAAACGTACATCTCCGTCTGCCGCGGCGAGGACGTCGGATAATACGCTTCCAGCCCCATGAGCCCGAGATCATAGAGCTCCCGGATCAGCCCGTGCGGATTGTCGCGGATGTGGCACGGATGCGCGAGGATCGGAAGCCCGTCCGCAAGATGGATGATGTCGATCACCTGCTGCGGCGTGAACCGCGGTTCGGTATAATAGCCGGGCGTGCCGGGACGCAGGTATTTCGAGAATGCGTCGCGCACGTCTGTCGCATAGCCCGCCTGAATCAGCGCATGCGCGATATGCAGCTTGGTCGTCATCGACTCGGGACGGTTCACGAGCGGCTGCACGTCGTATCCCGCTTCTTTGAGCCGTGCATAGATGATGCGGTTGCGGCGCTCGCGGCGATCGCGCGCAATCTCCAGCGCGCGCAGAAGCGTCGGATTCTGCGGATCGACGTCAAGCCCGATGATATGCAGCTCGTGCCGCCATTCGTTGTCCATCTCCACGGCGGGAAGCACCGGAACGCCGTATTCCTTGCCCGCTTCGAGCGCTTCGGCAACGCCCATGATGTTGTCGTGATCGGTCAAAGCAAGCAGCTTGATCTTCCCGCGCGAAGCAATGCGCACGATCTCCGACGGCGTTGCGGTGCCGTCGGAAATGCAGCTGTGCGTATGAAGATCAAAGCGGTTTTCTTCCATAAATGCTTATGCTTCCGTCTGTTCGGTCTCTTCCGGTTTGTGCTCCGGCTCGGAAGCGGTGTTCTCCTCTTCGTTTGTTTTTGCAGCCATGACCTCGTCCATGTCTGCGCCTTTCAGCACCTGTGCGAACTGTTCGCCGGTCACGCGCTCGTATTTCAGCAGCAGCTTCGCGCAGGCGTCAAGCCCGTCGCGATGCGCGGAAAGAATATCCTCCGCCCGTTCGTACTGCCCTTCGAGAATCGCGCGGATCTCCGTGTCGATCTTGGCCGAAAGCTCTTCGGAATAGTTCTTGGCATGCCCCCAGTCCTTTGCGATGAAGACTTCGGTGTCGCCGCCGAGGAACATGGGCCCGATCACATCGGACATGCCGTATTCTTCGACCATCTTGCGCGCATGCTCCGTCGCCTGCTTGAGGTCCTGCACCGCGCCGGTGGAAACGTCGGTAAAGACGATCTTTTCCGCAACACGTCCGCCCATCGTCATGCAGATCTCGTCGAGCATGTGCGATTTCAGCGTATGATGGATGTCCTCTTTCGGAAGCATCATCGTATAGCCCGCCGCCCATCCGCGCGAGATAATGGAAACCTCGTGCAGATCGTCGCAGTTCTCGAGCTCGTGGGCAAGGATCGCGTGTCCGCATTCGTGGTATGCCGTAATGAGCTTGTCCTTTTCGGTCACAACGCGGCTCTTCTTTTCGGGACCCATCTGGACGCGGGTGACCGCTTCTTCGAGGTCCGCCTGTGTGATCTCTCTGCGATGATCGCGCGTGCAGAGGATCGCCGCCTCGTTGAGAATGTTCTCAAGATCGGCGCCCGTAAAGTACGGCGTGCGCCGCGCAAGCGTCTTCAGAGAAACGTCCTTCGCGAAATGCTTGTTGCGCGCGTGGACCTTCAGAATCTCCTCTCTGCCCTTCACGTCGGGATAGCCGACGGTGATGCGCCGGTCGAACCGACCGGGACGCAGCAAAGCGGGATCGAGGATGTCCGCGCGGTTCGTCGCCGCCAGAACGATGATGCCCTCATTCGCGGAGAAGCCGTCCATTTCGACAAGCAGCTGGTTCAGCGTCTGCTCGCGTTCGTCGTGACCGCCGCCGAGGCCCGCGCCGCGCTGACGTCCGACCGCGTCGATCTCGTCAATGAAGATCACGGCCGGTGCGCTGCGCTTCGCCGTTTCGAACAGATCACGTACGCGCGACGCGCCGACGCCTACGAACATCTCGACAAAGTCGGAACCGGAGATCGAGAAGAACGGAACGCCCGCCTCCCCCGCGACTGCACGCGCCATCAGCGTTTTACCGGTGCCCGGAGGTCCGACGAGCAGAACGCCCTTCGGGATCCGCGCGCCGTTTTCGGTAAAGCGCTTGTGATCGCGCATGAAATCAACGACCTCTTTGAGCTCTTCCTTTTCCTCGACGAGCCCCGCGACGTCCTTGAACGTCACCTTGCCTTTTGCCGGATCGTTGAGCCGTGCGCGCGCTTTCGAGAAGTTCATCATCTGGCGCCCGCCGCCCTGCTGCCGGTAGATGAAGATCATCATGACCGCCATCAGAATCACAAGCGGCAGATACTGCGCAATATACAGCCACCACGGCGTGCCTTCCGGCAGCGCGCTCTGCATCACAAAGTCGTAATCGACCGAGGTGACCTTATCCGGGTCGATGTCCTTCTGCGTCGACACGAGCGTCGCCATGTAGCGCGCGAACACGTCGTTGTCGAGATACAGCACGAAGTCCGATTTCCGCGGCAGATCGGTTGCGTTAAACTCGCTGTCGGAAAGCAGCCCGTAATACGTGCCGCCGCCGATCACCTCGTAGACCGCCTTGATCTTCTTCTGCTGATAGTAATCCGCGAACTCCGCGTACTTGATCTCCTTCGGCTGGTTCGACGAACATCCGTTCGTGACCATGAAGATCAGCACGACGAGGATCAGCGCCCACACGAGCAGCGTAATGATGCGCCGTCCGTTAAAGCCGCGCTTTGAAGGATCGCCGTTGTTGTTTTGATTGTTGTTCGGATCGAATTCCAAATTGTCCTCCGTTCAGGGATAAAACCCCGTTCTCTCGATCTCAGCTGTAGATTTCGGGTTTCAGTACGCCCACAAAGGGCAGATTGCGATATTTCTGTTTGTAATCGAGCCCGTATCCCACGACAAACTCGTTCGGGATCACAAAGCCGCAGTAATCCGGCGTGATATCGCACTCGCGGCGCTCGGGCTTATCGAGGAAGCAGACCGTGCGGATCGAAGCGGGCTGACGCTCCTCGAGCATACGCTTCATGTAGGAAAGCGTGAGGCCGCTGTCCATGATGTCCTCGACGATCAGAACATGCTTGCCGGTGATGCTGGTGTCCATGTCCTTGTTGATGCGAACGATGCCGCTGGTCTTCTGCGCATCGCCGTAACTCGAAATGCTCATGAAGTCCATCTTGAGATGCACGGTGATCGCGCGGCAGATGTCCGCGTAAAAGACGCACGCGCCCTTCAGAACGCACAGCGCGATGATCTCCTGTCCTTCGTAGTCCTTCGAGATCTGATCGCCCAGCTCCTGTACGCGCTTTTTGATCTGTTCTTCGGAAAGCAAAACTTCCTTAATGTCCTGTGTCATAAACGCCTTGCCCCACATAGTCAGTCCTCCTCGTAATGGTAATGCAGAATATCGGTCGAATCCGCGGTAACGCGCATTCGTTCATCGACCGTGTGCCCGGCGACAAAGACGATCCCCGCCCCGTCGCACACGACCGGCATCGTTCGTTCAAACCTCGGGACCTTGCGGTCCGTGAGATAATCGCTCAAAAGCTTCGTCCCTCGCATGCCGAGCGGCGTAAACCGGTCGCCGGGCGCAGGATTGCGGACATACGTTTCGCCGACCAGCCGTTCCGCGTCAATGTACGCATCCGTTCCTTTACAGGGAATCGCGGCGCAGTCGACCCTTTCCGCGGTCAGAACGCCGTTCGGAAGCTTCACGCTTCCCTCACGCGGCAGCGGAACCGAGAACGGACCGGATTCTTCGACGCCGATGCGCAGATCGTTCGCGTCGAGCCATGCGATCACGCCGTTTTTCAGCGTCGCGGCGTCGCCGGTGTTTCCCGAAAGCAGCGTGTCGAGCCGGTCGAGATCGGCGCCCGTGAAGTCCGTATACGGAAGCATTCGTTTAAGCACCCGAAGCCGGACCGGACGCGGCAGCGCGGTGAGCTTTTCGCGGTTTGCGCCGCAGTTCTTTTCCGCCTCGTCTGCAAGCCGGTTCAGATAATCCGCATCTTCGGCAATATGCCGCGCGGCGTCGCTCAAAGCACGCCTCACATTCGGATTGACCGTTTCAAGCACAGGCAGCACGTTCAGCCGGACCCTGTTCCGCGTCGCATCCGTCTCGAAATTGGTGGAATCCGTGCAAAAATCCTGTCCGATCTCACCGAGATACGCAAGGATCGAAGCCCTGTCCGTATACAGCAGCGGGCGGATAAGCCGTCCGGAACGAAGCCGCATACAGGCAAGACCGTCGGTGCCGCTTCCGCGCAGAAGATGCAGCAGAAGCGTCTCCGCCTGATCATCCCGATGATGTCCGGTTGCAATGCAGTCGAGATCCCGATCCGCTCTGACGCGCTCCAAAAAGGCGTAGCGCGCGTTCCGTGCGGCAAGCTCCAGGGATACGCCGGTCTCCTCCGCAATGCGCGGCACGTCGATCCGTTCCGAAACGAGAGGAACGTCGAGCCGCTTGCACAGCGCACGCACAAATTCCGCGTCGGCGTCCGCTTCCGCACCGCGAATCGCATGATGCAGATGTGCCGCCTCCAAACGCGAGATCCGACCGTCCTTTTGGAGCCCAATAAGCTCCAGCAGCAATGCCACGGAGTCCGCGCCGCCCGACAGAGCGACCAGTACGCCGTCCGAAGCGGAAACGCCGCACGCGGTCCATGTCGAATCGGTCCACAGCAACATGATACACAACTCCGAGAATAGATGCATTCAGTTTACCCCGAAAATCCGATTTTTGCAAGTGGGAATTGTGAATTCGAGATGGCAAATCCGTAAATCAAATGAAAAAAACCCCGAAAGGGGGCAAAAAGAGATCTTGTTCAGCTGACTGTGTTGACCGGATTCCCCGCGAGGAACGCTTCGAGGTTCGCCGCGGAAACATCGATGATCTTCTGACGCATCGGCTTCGGCGACCACGCATAGTGCGCCGTGATGATGCAGTTTTTCGCCTTTATCAATGGATTTTTGAGCTTGATCGGTTCTTCGCTGACGACGTCCGTACCGTAACCGGCGAGCTTACCGCACGCCAGCGCTTCGCATACGTCCGCCTCGCAGACAAGACTGCCGCGGGACGTGTTGAGCAGGATCGCGCCGTCCTTCATCTTTTCGATCGTTTCTTTGCGGATCATGCCGACCGTGTCCGCCTTCGCGGGACAATGCAGTGAAATCACGTCCGATTCGCGAAGCAGCGTTTCGAGCGGCACGTATGCGCCCGGAAAGCCGGGATGTTCGAACGGGTCCGCGCCGAGTACGCGCATACCGAACGCGTCGGCGATCTTCGCAACGCGCGAGCCGATCCGTCCGCAGCCGACGACGCCCATTGTTTTGCCGAAGAGCAGCGTCGGCGCGATCTCCCACCACGAGAAATCGGGACATGCCGTCCATGCGCCCTGTTTTACGCGTGAAGAATGGTATTCCGCATGCGAGCAAAGCCCTAAAAGCAGCGCAAACGCGTGCTGTGCAACCGCCTCGGCGGCGTATGCCGGAACATTCGTCACAACGATCCCGCGCTCCCTCGCCGCCGCAACGTCGACGACATCGTAACCGGTCGCAAGCACGCCGATGAATTTCAGCTGCCGCGCGTTGAACAGGATCTCCCGCGGGAGCTTCACTTTGTTGACAAATACCGCGCCCGCGCCGCGAAGCCGCTGCGCGACCATATCGGGATGCGTGCGGTCATAGACCGAAAGGGTGCCGAGCTTCTTCAAAGGCGACCAGTCCGTATCGCCCGGATTCACGCAATATCCGTCCAGGATCACGATCTGCATAACCATCCCTCCCCTGTCTCTATTTTATTCCCCATGCGAATGAAAAGCAAATGAACAAAGTATAAAAAAAGAGGCGTTCGCCTCTCTTACGCAGGAATGCGTTTCCGCAGCTTTCGTCCGAGCAGCACCGCAAGCGCAAGCTTCACGGCGTCCGGCAAAAGAAACGGCACAACGCAGACGAGCAGCGATCCGAAAAAGCCGCGCCCGGGATTCAGCACGGAAAACCAGACCGTGCCGAACAGATAGCAAAGCGCAAGCCCCGCAAGCAGCGCGCCGATTTCGATCCACAGTTTTTTTCCGAAGAAACGTGCTGCGATCCAATATACCGCACCGATCAGAAGCATGCCCCAAAGGTAGCCGCCCGTCGGTCCGATCAGCACGGAAAAGCCGCCCTTTCCGCCCGAAAACACCGGGATCCCGATCGCGCCGAGCAGCAGATACACCGCGACGGCGATCGTGCCGTTCCGTCCGCCCAGCAGGATCAGCGAAAAGAACACGGCAAAGATCTGCATCGTAAACGGCACCGTAAACGGCACAGTGATCCATGCGCACACGGTGATCATCGCGGCGCCGAGGGCGATATATGCAAGCTCTGCTGTTTTGAATCCGGGCTTCTTCCGTTCCACGGGGAGTATTATAGCACCTTGTTTTCTTTTCTTCAAGGGCGGACAAAAGTGCAAAAACGCCGCAGGCGATTCGATAAATGAAAAACCCCCGATATTATCGGAGGTTTTTCGATGGCGCAGAGAGAGGGATTCGAACCCTCGATACGGTTCCCCGTATACACGATTTCCAGTCGTGCGCCTTAGACCAAGCTCAGCCATCTCTGCACGGCGTTTGGACACCTTTGCTATCTTACAACATACCGTCAAAAAAAGCAAGATATATTTTCCGATCCCGAAAAATAATTTTGAAAAACCCCTTGCATTTTTTCGGAAACCGTGTATAATGTTTTCTGTTCGCGGGGCATTAGCACAGTTGGTAGCGCGCAACGTTCGCAATGTTGAGGTCAGGAGTTCGAATCTCCTATGCTCCACCAAAAGGGTTGCAATTTCTGTTGCAACCCTGTTTTTATATCGATTTACAGGAGGCGCCCCATGTCCGAAGCACCGTTCCGCAAAGAGTTCTTTCACATTTCCGGTCCGATTCTGGACCTTGATCTCATCGAAACCGACGCGGGCGACGACAGAATCCTGCCGTTCTATTACTGGAACATCGTCCTGAAAGC
>JAEEGH010024465.1_pt1 | contig 12186 bp, 13 predicted proteins | sample 9134181 | NCBI WGS metagenome assembly JAEEGH01 (sample SAMN16246544, study PRJNA631951) | gut metagenome | biome: gut microbiome; feature: rumen; material: DP-attached | host: Bos | place: Iran: Karaj | collected 2018-10
CTCTGTTCTCGGCATCCACCGTCTCTTTTTCCAGCATGAGGCGGCTGTTCTTTCAGTTCTGCCTGACGACGACAAAGAATATGCCGAACACAAGGATCGTGGTGAGAATGCTCTGCATCAGGTTGCGGTTGATAATGGCCCTGGTAATGATATTGATCTGCTCGCCGATGACGCTTTCCCGGATCAGATATGTGAGCATCCAGTCCGTGCCCGTGACCGGAAGGTAGTACAGGGTCTCTTCGATGCCGTTGTAGTGGAAGGTGATCACCCCTTCCCGCCCGGCAGAGAAGTCCCCGTTCACCTGTTCAAAAGAAGAGCCTTCCTCAAATACGGCGCTGGTCAGCGCATCCAGCAGATTGTCGCTGCTGGACAAGCCGCCCAGAACCACGTTGGTCAGTGAAATGCCGGTCCTGTCATAGAGGTTGCAGAAGGTCACGCCGTTGGCGTCAGACTGGAGAGACAGTCCTTCCAGCAGGACGTTCATATCGATTTCCATGAAGCAGCAGGTCAGCGTTTGCCCGATAAAGGGCAGATGCTCCACCGGTACGGCAATGACGACCTTTTTGCTCTCGGTATTGATGTCTTTGATGGATACCTGCGGACCTGCAATGGTCATATAGTCAAAGCTGTAATCGTCAATATCGTAAATCGGTCCCATGGAAGTATAGATCGTCCCGCCGGTATCCACGAACGCAAACTTCTCCGCGCTGTAGAGCTTTTTCATCCTGGCCTGAAAGGCCTGCAGATGCTCCATGTCTGACAGATCATTCGCATCCAGCAGCTCCAGGGCGTGATCGATATTCTGAATGCTGCTTTGAATGTTGGAGGCTACGACCTGCTCCCTCCGGCCTGCCAGTTCGCCCAGATAGAAATTGCTGACAACGTGAACCGCTTTTTCTGTATTTTTCCGGGCGCTGACGCCCGTCAGAAACGTAGATAAAACCAGAAGCAGCACAATGACAGCGGCGCTGATCACGGTTATTCTCAGCGTGCCGGCCCTCAGCTTATCTCTCATGTTTCTTCCCTTTCTGCGATCGCTGCCGCGCAGCTCAGCTTTTTCGTTTCAGGCAGTCATTCTCCCTGCATGCATGCCCGGTTCCTGCGTATTGCGCAATTTATATAATGTTATCATGTATCTTATCCGATTTCAATAAGCCGGCAATAGTCATGGCCGTCATCGACATAAAAGGATACCGACATGGATCGGGCTCGGCAACACAGGCGCTCCATGACGATATGAGGGCAATGCCGGTCAACCTGGCATTGCCCTCATGCTGCTGATTAAGTTTTATTGACTGCACAAGTATGCTGAAGGAAGAAAGCGTCAGATGCTCCTACCGCCAGTTTTGCCCTGGATGTTTACGGACATGCCTCACAGAAAATGAGGCAGAAGTCGGCGGACCGCATGGAACAGTACATCATGGGCGTTATGGACAATTAGGCTAAAATTAGGCTAAAAACAAAGCGGAGAGCCTCGAAACCCTTTAGTTTCAAGGCTCTCCGTGGAGCAATCGCCCAAAATCGCTATTCCGGGAAATCGCTCAGTATTCGACAGTTTTAACTTTTCACTTATCACGAACACTTATAGCGAAAACAACAGGATGGATCAGCTTTCCGATAGCCTATGCTTTCAATCCACGGTATTCCTGCTTTTTTAAATAAAATCGTTTAAGTGAAGGATTGAGTCATATCTCCGACGTCCGGGGCCTGTTTGTCAGTCGATGTCGCTTTAATTTTCTCCTGCGCTTCTTCCCACAGTTCTCGGCTTACGATGTCACTAATAGTGAGTGGACTCAATTCTTTTTTGTGGGGTCCTATGGCTTCTTCGGCGTAATCCTGATCTCCTTTATAGAAGTTGGTGATGTCACTAATAGTGAGAGGAATCATTTCTTTTATGTGGGGTCCTTGACATACTTAGTTGATATGCTATTCTTGAAAAAAGAAGACTCAGAGCATACAGCAAAGGCGCAAGGAGAGCTTCGATGGAATACACGGATGTAGTTGTGATCGGCGCAGGGGTACTGGGCTGCTTTGCAGCCCGCGCCCTTCGGGAAAAAGCGCTGTCCGTCTTGGTCCTGGAAGCCAGGGAGGACGTTTGTACCGGCATCACAAAGGCCAATACCGGCATCGTTTACACCGGCTGTGACACGAAGCCGGGCACTCTTAAAACAGAATTATGCGTTCGGGCCAATTTGGTTTTTGAACGCCTCTGCGCTGATCTGGACGTTCGCTTTCATCGCTGCGGCTCCCTGATGCTCGCCTTCGGTCCGAGGGCGGAGTCCGTGCTGCGCCGGAAGCTGGAAAATGGGCGGGCCAACGGGGTTCCCGGGATAAGGCTGTTGTCACGGGAGGAAACGCTGGCGATGGAGCCGCGCCTTTCGTCCGAGGTCACAATGAGCCTCTATGCACCCGGCACCGGCACGGTGAACCCTTGGGAGCTGGGCATCGCAGCCTTTGAAAACGCAAGAAGCAACGGCGCTGTCTTCCGTTTTCAGGAAGAGGTCACGAGCATGACGCGGACAACCAAGGGCTATCTTCTGGAGACGACTGCGGGGCAGTACGCCGCCCATGCCGTGGTCAATTGTGCGGGGCTCAACGCTGCGGCTGTACGGGAGCTGACGAAGATCCCTGCCATTCGCATTTTCCCCAGCGCAGGGGATTATCTGGTGCTGGATGACACGGCGGCTGGTTTCGTGCGGCATGTGATCTCACATGAGGCAGAGAAAAAAGGCAAGGGCCTGACCTTAACGCCCACTGTGGACGGCAATCTGCTGGTTGGCCCCACGGAACGGGACCGGGAAACCTCACCGGATGGGGCCACTAATGGCGAAGCATTGAGGGAACTGGTGAATCTGTGCGCCAAAGTGGTGCCGGAGTTGGCGATGGAACAGACCATCCGCAGCTTCTCCGCCCTGCGCCCCAATCCCTTTCACGTCCAAGAGGAGGGCGGCGTCTGGATCCCTGAGAACCGCTCCATTTCCAACTTCACCATCATGGCTGAGGACGGCCTGTTCAGCCTGGTCGGCATCAAGACTCCTGGCCTGACCTGTGCATCGGAGCTGGGAAAGTGGGTGGCAAAGGAGGTCTGTGCGTACCTGGGTGATCCGGGACCGAATCCGGATTTCAATCCCATCAGGAAAGGCATTCCCCGTGTTCATGACTTGAGCGAGGAGGAGCGGGACTGTCTGATCAAAACAGATGCAGAATTCGGCAAAGTGGTCTGCCATTGCCGGGATGTGACACAGGGCGAGGTCTTGGAGGCGATCCGCCGGGGTGCTTCGACGCTGGACGGCGTGAAGCACAGGACGGGTGCGGGCATGGGCCGTTGCCAGGGCGGACGCTGTCTTCTGCCGATGTTGGAGGCGCTGGCGGCGGAAAAGGGCCTTCGGCCAACACAGGTGACAAAGAGCGGCGGCGAAAGCTACGTAGTGACAAATGATGAAAAGAGTTGAACTTTTGGTGGTCGGAGGAGGCGCGGCAGGCATGGCGGCAGCACTGGCTGCAGCTAAAAGGGGGCGCGAGGTCCTGTTGGCTGAGCGAGAGGAAAACCTGGGCGGAATTCTGAACCAATGCCTGCATCGAGGCTTCGGCAGGAGCTACTACGGCGACGACCTGTGCGGTGTGGAATACGCCAAGCGCTTCTGCGCGGACCTGGCTTCCGCTCCCGTAGATATCCGTACCGGAACCGAGGTCCTGGAACTGCGGGGAGACCGGACGGCTCTGCTCTCCTCCCGTGTCGGACTGTGCCGGGTGGGCTTTCAGCAATGTGTATTGGCATCGGGATGCCGGGAGAAGACCTTGGATACGCTTCAGGTCTGCGGAACCCGGCCTTCCGGCGTCTTTACCGCCGGCACAGCCCAGAAGCTGGCGAACGTGGGTCATTACGGCATAGGACATGAGATCGTCATTCTGGGAAGCGGCGACGTGGGACAGATCATGGCTCGGCAATTGACGGAAAGCGGGAAAAACGTCCTGGCGCTGGTGGAGAAGGCTTCGGCCCTGGGCGGCCTCCTTCGCAATCGGCGGGAATGCGTGGAGGCATACCATATCCCGGTGCTGCTGCACACCACGGTGGAGCGCATCCTGGGCACGGAACGGATCCGGGGCGTGATGCTGCGCGATCTGGAATCTGAGCATCGCTGGGAGCAGCCCTGCGATACTCTGATCGTCGCTACAGGACTCACGCCTGAACGAACACTGATCCGAGATCTGGCAGATGGTAAAAACCTGCCTGACTGGTTGCATCTGAGCGGCAACTGTGATCACATCCACGACTTTGTGGACGCGGTCACTCGAGAAGCGCTGGATTTGGGTAAGGCTCTGGCCACAACCATGTAATCACAGTATCTTGAAAGAGATGCTTTGTCCGGCGTCTGCGGCAGATGACTGACCGGCCACTGATCCGGGCGTTTCGCATCCGAAGGGTGCAGGACGCCGAAATGGCCGAATCCAGCAGCGCCGATTATGTGCTGCCGGATTCCGGGGCCGGCACGGGGCGAGCGTTTGACTGGCAATGGGTCCGAAGGATGCAGCGGCCGTTTTTCCTCGCGGGAGGGCTGGACCCGGAGAATGTGGAAATGGCCGTGAAGTTTTGAGGCCTTTCGCGGTGGACGTCAGCTCCGGGATCGAAACAGACGGGCGGAAGGACCGTAGTAACAAGATATATCTCCTAACCGTTATCGCAAGTGTACACTAAACGTGTACATAATACCAGTCTGCCAAGCGAGTGTGCAAAAATCTGTGATTCTGAGCATTCTTTGCAAAGTCAGATGATCCGAACCTTCGCCGTCAGTACTTATGTTCGGGCAGGCGATACCCCATTATCCGCTCGAACGGCAGTCCGAAATTCGCCATGGTATTCAAAAAACTGAGCAGTGCAAGGCTACAGCCCTCAAAAGAACATTGCCCATATCCCGAACGGTACTTCCAGCTATTTCGCAAAAGGTGATCGTCTAAACACCCACCGTCAGAAAAGACTATTTCTGTCTCTGGCACTCCCCTTCCCTTGCCCGATATGGTCTATATATGGTAGAATTGATCACTAAGTAACACATGCTTCCGGGAGCAGCGGAAGCGGCGGCAGCAGCCTGAATCTTGCCGAATGTGCCGGGACCTTAACTAGGCTGGAAGGAAAACGATTCAGCGGAAGCACAACGGGAAACGAACTGAGGACGCGGATCGAAGGACTGAAAGCGGAACCCCGTACAGGGAAATTCGTTCAATACGTCTATACCTTCCAGCCCGAATCCCACAATTGGGACGCCCTGGTGAGTCCCCGTGCGGGTTTCGACGGCGAAGGGATCATGAAGGGCGCGAAGCTCTACTTCGGCTATGACATCGTGACAAAGCCCTTCGTACTGGACGACGCTCACTTCCACCATGCTGTTGAGGAGTATCTCATTTTCACCGGCGCGGACCTGATGGACCCCTTCCAGTCGTTTGACGCCGAGATCTCCGTCATGCTGGGCGAGGATCCGGACCACATGGAGGAATACACGATCACAGCGCCCAGCGTGGTCCGCATCCCGCCGAATCTCTGGCACTGCCCCGTGAATTTCAAACGTGTGGGCAAGCCTGTAAATTTCATGCCCATATACCCCGACGGCACCTTCAGCCGCATCTCCCGCCAGTTTATCAAAGGCGACGGCACGGCCACCTACGTCTACGACGCCGTCGGCCTGGGCCGCTGCCGCTATGATCCGGGAAAAAAATGCAATTACTGCGGCAAATGCTTTTCTGAAACGGGAAAATAACAGAAAGGAAGCAGCAGAGGTGTGAAGCGTACAAAGGGATTTCTGGCGACGATCCTCTCGGCCATAGCCTACGGGTCGGCTCCGATGATCGCGACGCTGGTCTACGGATATGGATTCGGGGTAAATTCCGTGTCTTTTATGCGGGTGCTGCTCCCGGTCCCTGTGCTGGCGCTGGCGGTCCTGCTGAAAAAGGAGGCGTCCTTCCGCATCCGGGGCCGGCAGACACTGCAGATCCTGGTCCTGGCTGTCACAGGCAGCGCGCTGACGAGCCTGCTGCTGTTCCAGTCCATCCGCTTCATCGATACGGGCATCGCCACAGCGCTGAATTTCTCCTACCCGGCGCTGGTGGTCCTGCTGGACAGGCTGATCTACCGGCAGAAGGCAGACAGGCCGCAACGGATCGCCTTGGTGCTCTGTCTGGCCGGTGTGGTGACGTTCATCAGTCCCGGGGAGACCTTCACATGGAAGGGCTTCTTTCTGGCGCTGGGCTCCGGCTTCGCCTTCGCCCTCTACGTCCTGTATATGGATCGAAGCCGGATCATGGAGACCATGGACTTCTATTCCTTCTCTTTCTGGTTTTTCCTGTTCTCCACCCTGCTCCTGGGGCCCTTTGCCCTGGTGTCGGGAGAACTGCACAGCGGCTGCGCCCCTGCGGGCTGGCTGCTGCTCCTCGTCTTCGCCCTGGTGGACGGACTTGCGGGGACCCTTTTGCAGGAATACGGCGTGAACGCCATCGGAGGCAAAACCGCTTCCATTGCCAGCACCATCGAGCCGGTGACCTGCGCCGTACTTGGCGCAGTCTTCCTCCACGAAACCGTCACGCTGCGCAGCGCGTTGGGCATCTTCCTGATCGTCGGTGCGACGTTATATCTGTTCATCGGCGGAAGAAATCGAAAGGAAATCTCAACAGAGAGTACCTGACGGATCCGGCTCACGGAATCAGAATGGCGGGAGCGAATGCATTGACTATCAAAGCATACAGGCTGAGTTGTCGGGTTATATCACGTTCTTGGTTTAGCGGGATAATCGCAAAAAGAAGGGGTTGTCATCTTGTTCATGGCAATTTGGAAATATGCGATTAAACAGCAAGGAGGAGCAATGCCGTGAAGAATAAACAGGATATTTACAATTATTTGAACGAGAACGGGATCTGGCATGAGATCACCGAGCATGCCGCAGTTTTCAACATGGAAGAACTGGATGCGGTCGAACTGCCATATCCAGACTGCGACGCGAAGAATCTGTTCGTGCGGGATGATAAGCGTCGGAGTTACTACCTGATCACGGTGAAAGGCGACAAGCGTGTTGATCTGAAGGAGTTTCGGAAAACCTATGGAACGAAGCCGCTGACATTCGTAAAGCCGGATGAACTGGCAGATATTCTCGGCCTGATCCCAGGCGCCGTATCGCCCTTCGGACTGCTCAATGATGTGGAAAAGAAAGTTGTATTCTATCTGGATGCAGCCTTTCGGGAGAATCCCGGCCTGATCGGTATCCATCCGAATGACAATACTGCTACTGTTTGGCTGAAAGCAGATGATCTGATCCGGATCATAGAAGAACATGGTAATGAAGTTCATGTTATGAACTGAGCCGCAGCCAAAGGAGTTATAGGTACAAACGGGATCGGGAGAGATAGCTCATGAAGGAAGAGTGTTTAATTTGTAAAGCTCCGCTGGAATACCTTGAGACGGGTGTTCTCATGGAGTGTGAGATCTGCCACAAAAAAGAAAACAGCAAGACCAGGTGTGTAAATGGGCACTATGTATGTAACGATTGTCATACACAGGGACTTGACTCCATCATCGGATTATGCATGAAGGAATCTTCAAAGAATCCGATAACCATTATCGAAAAGATGATGGCTATGCCGTTCTGTCATATGCATGGGCCGGAACACCATGTTATGGTTGGGTCGGCCTTGCTGACAGCATATAAAAACGCAGGCGGAGACATTAACCTCCACAGTGCATTGATCGAAATGATGAATCGGGGAAGGCGTGTTCCAGGCGGTGCCTGTGGGTTTTGGGGAGCCTGCGGAGCAGGGATCAGTTCAGGGATGTTTATTTCCATTATCTCAAAGTCCACACCCTTGGCTAATGAGCCGTTTGGTCTTTCACACAAAATGACTGCTAAATCACTTGGAGAAATCGGCGAAATCGGGGGGCCGCGTTGCTGCAAGAGGGATTCATTTCTATCCATTCTTGCGGCTGTCGAATTTGTGAAAGATCACTTTGACATTGAGATGGAAAAGCCAGAAGTCGTGTGCCAATTCTCAGCGCAGAATAATCAGTGCATCGGTAAACGCTGTCCATTCTCCAAAGCAAATCATGGATACTAATTCCAGTTTGAGATACCTGTGAAATGACCGAATCAGAACTCTATAAAGAGCTTGGTACACTCACTAAAGAGAAAGACAAATGGAAAGAGAGCATTCCGTATGTTTCTTCTCTCCTCGCTCATGAATCCGTGAAAATACAGGCCAAGGCCCTTTGGCTGCTTGGTGAAATGGGTCTCCTCTACCCTCAGTCCGTGCAGGATACAGTTCCTGTTATCGCTTCCCTCTGTGACAGTCAGGAGCCGCTTCTGCGAGAGCGAGCGGTGAATGCTCTTGGCAGGATCGGGCGCGGCAGCTACCAAATAATCGAACCGTACTGGGCGGGTCTGTTTCGCCTTGCCTCTGATGAAGCGCCAAAGGTCAGGCTGAGTTTTATCTGGGCATCAGAAAATATTGCCGCGAACACGCCAGACGTATATGAGAATTATATGCCGGTATTTGAGGTACTTCTGCACGATGCGGACGAAAAGGTGCGTATGGAAGCGCCGGAAATCTTCCGCGTTCTCGGCAAGCGCAGGCCGGAGTTTGTCAGGCCGTTTGTGGAGCAGTTGAAGATAATATCAGAGAGCGATGAGAATCGTGTCGTAAGAATTCACTGCTTGGGCGCGATCAGGGCGACAGCATCGAAGTAGACAAATCCAGCTCTCCCCCGCTCTTCCGTCCGGTTTTCACATGACCGTGCAACGCAGATGAACAGGGGTGGCTGATTCTGTCGGACTCTTTGGTATGTCCGGTGCAAAAATCAGCCAAAACGCAGGCGCCTTCTAAGACAGCTCCGCAGTTATTCTCGGAACATATGTCCCGGAATCACAGCAAAAGACACAGTGCTTCGTAGAATTTGCTTTCTGAAAGCGTTCGTATGATCCGGCGTGACGCCGGCGGGAGGACAGGAGGTTAATAATGCTCTATAAAGAACCTATCCAGATTTGCGGGCGGATCATTCAAAACCGGATCGTCATGCCGCCGATGGCTACAGGCAAGGCTGTTGACAGCGCGCCGGGTGAAGAAATGGTCGAGTACTACCGGCAGCGGGCAAAGGGGACCGGGCTGGTCATCGTTGAGCATGAATACGTCATGCTTCAGGGCATGGCCCATCCGGGCCAGCTGTCCATGGCTGAGGACCCCGTTATTCCGGCTTACCGAAAGCTGACAAACGCGATCCATGGGGAAGGCTCAGCCGTCATAGCCCAGCTCAACCACGCCGGGGTCAAGGCGATGGACACCGGTCTGCCGCCGGCAGGCCCCAGCGCCATGCCGGCAAAGGACGGTATGGCTGAGGCCATGGACCGGGACCAGATCCGGGCGGTCGTCGAGGCCTTCACCGCTGCGGCGGTCCGCGCAAAGGAAGCCGGATTCGACGGTGCGGAGCTCCATTCGGCCCACGGATACCTCCTCAATCAGTTCTATTCGCCTTTGATGAACCATCGGGACGACGAGTACTCCGCAAAGTCCATGGCGGACCGCACGCGGCTGCACTGTGAGATCATCCGCAAGGTGCGGGAAGCCGTCGGCAAGTATTTCATTATTGCGATCCGCTTCGGAGCCTGCGATTATGCGGAAGGCGGCAGCAGGATCGAGGACATCCCCGAAGCGGTCAGGGCTTTTGAAGCCGCAGGTGCGGACTTGATCGACATTTCCGGCGGCACGACCGGTTTCATGCGCCCCGGCCATACAGAACCCGGATACCTGAAAGAGCTCAGCATTGCCGCGAAATCCGCCGTTTCTGTTCCGGTCATCCTGACGGGCGGCGTTACCGCAGCGCGGGAAATGGAAGCCCTGCTGCAGGAAGGCGCGGCGGATCTGATCGGCGTTGGCAGAGCTTTGCTGAAGGAAAGCGCGTGGTCGGAAAAGGCGATGAGCGAAGGCTGACCGGCCGGGGCCGCGGAATCGCTGTAGGCACTGGATTTTCAGAAAACCCGGAGGAAATCATGACGTTTCGATTTGCAGAAGAGAGACTGCGTGACGATACCGGGCTTCATCCGCGCCCTGGCAGGCCATGAGAAAATGTCGGACCAGATCGCAGCATCGGTAGAAGGCAGAGCATATGATCGTCACTTTCCGGGAAAAAACGCCCTGCATGGTTTTGACGCTGTTTTTTGTCGTTTTCCCCGGGTCTTCCGGCGATCCAGCGTAATTTCTGCAATCGCAGGCAAAGGGAGGCGCTCTCACCGGTGGAAATCAGGAAATCCGTAGAGGCAGACCTTGACAGGATCATGGAGATCTACGCCCACGCCCGCCGCTTCATGGCGGAGCACGGCAATCCGAGCCAGTGGGGACCGACGAGCTGGCCGCCGGAAGCTCTGATCCGCCAGGATATCGATCAGGGAAACGGCTACGTCTGTATCGACGAAGGAAGAATTGTCGGGACCTTCTTCTTCCTTTGGGGAAAAGACGTAGAGCCAACCTATGCGGTCATTACAGATGGAGAATGGCTGGATGACAGTCCCTACGGAGTGATCCACCGCATCGCCAGCGACGGCTCAAGGAAGGGCGTCGGTGAATTCTGCCTGAACTGGGCCTTTGGACAGTGCCCTCACCTGCGCATAGACACCCACGCGGACAACAGCGTCATGCAAAACCTGCTGGGCAAACTGGGCTTTGCCCACTGCGGCACGATCTACGTGCACGAGGACCGCAGTCCAAGGCTTGCCTATGAAAAAGTAAAGACCGATGCGTATATCGGGGTGGACGGCTGCAAAGGCGGGTGGATCGCAGCCGTTCTTGACCGAGGTTCCCTGCGGATCGGGCGCTTCGCGACGATCCGGGATATCATCGGAAACTACCCCGTTTTTGACGCATTCCTCATCGATATGGCGGTTGGGCTGAGAAGCAGCCCTGAACAGCTCAGGCCGGACGACCTTGCCAGAAAAGAACTGGGGCGGAGGTCATCGACGGTCTTCCCGATCCCGTCACGGGAAGCCGTTTACGCAGAGGGAGAAGACGCACAAAAGGAAGCGAATCTGCGGGTACTTGGAAAGAGCCTCTCCAGGCAAACGATCCATATCCTGCCGAAATTGCGGGAATTGGATGAATTCCTGGATGTGTATCCGCTGTATAAAAACAGGATCCTGGAGAGTCATCCTGAGCTGGATTTTGCCAGGCTCAGCGGCGCGGTGCTCATGAGCCGGAAAAAAGAACGCAGCGGCCTTGCAGAACGAATCGCAGTCCTGAAACGATTCCTTCCTGCGTGCTCTTTTGCTGCGATTGCGGAGAAGGCGAAGGAACTAAAGTGCAACACCGATGACATCGTCGACGCCGCTTGTCTGGCGGTCACAGCCTCCCTTTCCGCCCATGAGCAGTGTGAAACGATCCCTTCCCTGCCGGAACAGGACGAAAAGGGACTATACATGATGCTGACCGTCCCGAAGAAGAACCCAGTTCGGACATAAAGGCAACACCGCACAATTCTGGTGCGCAGATTGCGCAGTCAGAATTTTCGTCAGATTGTCTGAAAATCGCGGGGAATACTTCCTGTATTGGCCAAGATTTTCGGGCAATATGACGGAACATGATGCAAGCAAGATGTGTGCCGAGAACTAACGCGGTGTTGCCTAAAGCAATTACTGAAATCAGGGAACTGAAGCAGGTAGCCGAGTCGAAAAAGGCTGTGCTGAAGAAGCGGCGCGTGCGATTTCCCAAGCTAAAGCAAGCGTAATTACAACATTATTCCATTGCCTATAGACCTGACTCAAAAAAGGAGGAATTATACCATGGCTGACACGATAGACATCCGGAAATCGGAAGAGTTAGCTGAAGCTCATATTTATAAAACCATAGAGAATACCGCCGGTTTTCAGGAGGTGGCGGCATGATCCGCATCGCGATCATCGGAACGGGGAATATCGCCAATGCCCATATGCGCGCCTTCCTCCGGCAGCAGGGCCGGTGTGAGGTCGCGGCTCTCTGCGATCTTGTGCCGGGCAAGGCGGAGCAGATGAAGGCACAGTACGGTCTGAACGCCGACTGTTATGAGGATTATCGGCAGCTACTGGCACGGGAGGACATCGACCTGGTGGATGTGTGCGCCCCACCCTTCCTCCATGCCCAGGCCAGCATCGACGCCCTCCGGGCCGGGAAAAACGTGGTCTGCGAGAA
>JAEEGH010024476.1_pt1 | contig 12183 bp, 10 predicted proteins | sample 9134181 | NCBI WGS metagenome assembly JAEEGH01 (sample SAMN16246544, study PRJNA631951) | gut metagenome | biome: gut microbiome; feature: rumen; material: DP-attached | host: Bos | place: Iran: Karaj | collected 2018-10
ACAAGTCCCTCCATCTGTGAGAACATGGGTGAATGTGTTGCGTCATCATCTGAACGGAAAACCTTACCGGGAGATAATATCTTAATCGGCGGTTTCTTGTTCTCCATAACATGGATCTGTCCTGATGAAGTCTGGGTTCTCAAAAGGAACTCAGGGCTGAGGTAGAAGGTATCCTGCATATCTCTTGCAGGATGATCCTTGGGAGTATTGAGCGCAGTAAAATTGTAGTAGTCATTCTCAATCTCAGTGCCTTCATATATCTCAAATCCCATTCCTGCGAAAATATCAATAAGAGTCTCTCTCATCTGTGTCACAGGATGAAGATTGCCCTGGTAACGCATCTTAGCAGGCATCGTCACATCCTGCTTCTCTCTTTCATATCTTGCCTTGAGCTCTTTCTCCTTCATCTTCCTGTCCAGTTCATCGAACTCCTCAAGAGCCCACTGCTTAAGTTCATTTACATTCTTGCCGTACTCTGCACGATCCTCTGCGGCGATGTTCTTCATCTCCTTCATAAGTGCAGAAATCTTGCCGTTCTTGTTGTCCAGAAAGCTCTTCCTCAGCTCATAAACATTTTTTGAGCTGTCCAGCTTCCCGTAATTGGTCATGATCTCTTCTCGGATCGCTTCAATCTGCTTACGTAATGCGCCGTTTTCCAATTTTTCTTCCTCCTGAATTGATTAATGTAACTTCCTGCTCTACGCAAAAAGTCCCTTGCGCACATAAGTGCACAAGGGACGAATTTAATCCGCGGTACCACCCTATTTCCTGAATATCAGGCTCTCACGGGTCAGAGCAAAAGCCAAACCCTACGTCCGTCACGTGGACAAGCCGGTCCAAGCTACCAAATAAATCTTCACAAGGACTGCTCCGATGCGAAATTTCCGTATGTACCTGTATCTTTTGAAGCTCTCAGCCAGTGGCTTCAATTCTCTGGAAAGTCATGATACAACATCTCCGGCCTAAGCCGACATCATCACTGCATTTACTTATTTAATTTATTAACCTATTTTATTGTCACCTCGTCTTTTTGTCAATGGAAAAGAAATTCCTGAAAGCAAAAAATTTATTGAGTATCCCTTGATCGTTTCGTACTTCAAAATATGATCATTCGCCGATCGCATACATCAATACCGTATCAGCTTCATCGTTTCGGGGCTCATCGTAGCTGACAGTCAGGATTTTGACTGATGAGCCGCCCCTTAGAGTATCACAAACAGACTCATACTCATCAGCAGATACCAGATGCTCTTCTGACAGATCTGAAATAACGACTTCTTCACCATCACTATTGGCATCAAATGCTTCCCGGGTGCCATCTTCCCATTCAGGCACATTAAAGCCATAGTAGTAAAGAATATCTTCGCTTCTTAGTCCACTTCCATCAGAGAGTTCTGCTCCGATCAAGGATGCCTTGCCGTCTTTAATTGCAGTATAAAGGCCTATGAAGTAGCCCTGATTTCCATAAGAGCTATGTATCGAGTTTTTCTTTTCCGAAAAAGACATTCGGCCGTATGACGAAAACTCACCAATATATGCCACTTCATCAGCAGCAGGATTGTACGTATATACACGTATTCCGGCAACATGATAATCACCATACGATACGAGCAGCTCAGGGATGTCATCTTCATCTATGTATGCCACTGCAAAATGAGGTTTGGCGCTCTCCCCATGCTTTTGCCGTCCGTCAGCAACTATGGTCTCGTATCCGGAGTCATAGCATTCAACTGCAGCCGTATACTCTGCTGATTCATTCCAGTTAGAGTCTGTATTAAGGAACAACTCCCTGATCGACTTTATTGTAACATCAGCAGATGTATCACTAACTTCGGGATAATCCTCCGATCTTTCTATGCTATTCAGGTTATCCGCCTGCTCAAATATACTGGTATCTGTATTGTTTTTGTCAGTCGAATTTCCGCAACCAGTAAGGACTATAGTTGCCATAACAACCGGAATCAACAATTTATTTCTCACGTTTGCGCTCCCCCGCGTTCTTTAGCAGATATGATATTTCCCATTATACATCATCCGGTTTGATCACGGAAACAGCATCATATCTGTTGCTACCATATGCCTGCCGTATTGTACTTCCCTGTTTAAATATATGCGAAGATCCTGGGCACCTTCAATGGGCACAACGATATCAACCGGATCCCTGTCCTCACTGTCCGAAACGTAGCTGTATACTTCCCTTCCATCACAATAAATGTGTACTCCGGTGTCATTTGGACGATTCTTATATTCTTCATCAACAACAAGTCTGAACTCCAATCTGGAATACTTGCCGGATATCCTGTATGAGTTATCGATCTCCCTGTCATCCCAATCATCACAGACCGCTCTTGAATAAGTGTCACCAAATGCATCCTTCAGCGTAAAGTTCTTTAGCGTATATCCCTTATATGGATTGAGCTCTGTTACCGAGATCGGCTTAAAGCCCTTGTAGTACGTGATCTGTTCGTTCAGCTTCGTATCTGATTTACCAAGAACCGGGTATCCGTCACTTTCAAGAACGGACACTGCAGTTTCGTATGATCCCGACTTACAAGCATCGGCCGCCTTAGCGAAAAGAGCGTCCCTGTATTTATCAGTATACGTTTCATATTTTGCGGCATACTCATCTTTCAGCTCCGGCGAACTGTTCATTGCTTCTTTCAAAAGAGCTATTGCTGCGGCAGTGTCTCCGGCCGAGTCATAAGCTGCAAGCTGCTGTTCGATATCGGCCTTCCTTATGCTGTAAAGCTGCGCCTGCACATCAGCATCCGGATCCTGTATCTGCTCAAGTATACCTGCAGCCTCGTCAAAATCGCCATTTTCTGTCATTTCCACGGCCGATGCTATAAGCGCATTCCTGGACATCGACTTGCAATATGACAGCTTTTCAATAATATCCGTGTCATCCATCTCATATTCATCGACAACCTTCTGCAGATAAATGCACGCACCGGTATAATCTTCCTTCGCAAGATAACCCTCAACCTTGTCCAGAGCCTGGTATTTATAGTATTCATTCAACCTGCTGTCTGCGCCGGACAGACCGGTAATCTCGCTAAAAGTTCTGATATACTGTATTGCAGCGTCATATTCGCCTTTTGACGCATATTCATCTGCTCTCTTAATACAGTGCTGTACCATCTGATCATTATAATCAGCCACTGCCAGCACTGTTTTTTTATCATTTCCTACGCTGCGAAGATCATCTATATTATTCCTGGCGGTCTCATAATCACCATTTTCAATGGCTTCAACTATCTCTTTGCCATATTTTTGTATAAGCGCATTTTTCCTCACTCCTGCAACAGTTGAAAGAGCGACAATAAGAAAAACTACAATAATGCTTCCAATCACCCAAACGGCAATCTGTTCTTTTCTGTCATGTTCCGTCTCAAAGGTATTGGCTATGATATCACGATCATCCTCTATTTTTACCTTATCCTTCTCGAAATTATAATCAGTATTGTATGAGGCATGTGAGGTTCCCCCACAGTGAATACAGCTGTCATGAGCGTCAACAACATCTATTTCGCTTTTGCATGAAGTACAGATCATTTTCATATTCTCATCTCCCTTCCGTAGAGTTTATTACGTTTACAAGTAATTCCCTGTCTTCGTCTGTAGTTACCAGCTGACTAAACTGTTTAAAGAAAAGCTCCTTCTCGTCAGGTGACAGTTTCTGAAATCTGTTTACAGCTCCTTCCGAAACCTGATCCATAGGAGGACGCACCCATTCACCTGTCCTTTTAATATGTTCGACGCTAAAGCTCCTTATGCTCATTCCTGCTATCTCAGTGGCCTCAGCAATATATTTCACTAAGAGATCAGACATTTTATTCATATAATCCTCAATGTAATAAATGTCCATGTGATTATTTCGGATAATTTCAGATATATTTGCTTTGATATTTTCGCTCACGAATTCTGTGATGAGCATATCAAGCATCTGAACAGTCACATAATTGTTATTGAGAAATGCTCCCACAAACTTAACAGAATCAGTTATATTGATGGTTATTGTCCCTGACATTCCGAAACGATAAGGTGCGACCGAAGGATTGTGAACATTAAATACCAGATTTCCCACCCCCCAGTTAAATGTGTAGTTTCTGTTACCAGCAACAAAGTAGGTCCTGCATTTGAATGGTCTCTGTCTCCTTAATCTTGAAACAATGTCCAGAACAAAAGCATCACCGTCTACACTCTCAAGCAGGCGCCTCTCTCCTTCCCCGTACGGTCCTCTCAGAGTTCCCGACTCATAAGTGACAGCCTCCTGTCCCTCAGCGACTTCCAGTCTTGTGTTAGAAAAAACTCTGTCTATTGGATGCAGTATCATAATCAAATTTTCTATGGTTTGTTCGTACTTAATACAATCAGATAGAATTATTGACATATAATCACCCCTTTGAGAAATAAGTATTATTTCTGTTTTCTTATATGTACTAACGATGATGGCGCGAAAATCTATATAAAAAAATGAACTGTTTATACATTTTTTATAAACAGTCCATTTTTCATAACGTTTCTGCTCATTTTGTGCCGAAAAAAACCATAGAGTTTTCATATGCCTGAGCTATCAGCTCTTCCTTGGGTATTCCTTTTAATTCAGCGATAGTCTCCGCAATCTGATCCAGCGCTAATGAAGTATTAAGCTTTTCACTATAACCAAAGGGCTTTTGAAATGGTGCATCTGTCTCCAGCAGAATTGATTCAAGCGGCATGTTCATTACTGCCTCGCGAAGCGCTGTATTCTCCGGTCTTGTAACAGCTCCGCCTATACCAAAATAGTGTATCCCCGCTTCGAGCATCTGATACATTGCATTTTTGTCATATAAAAAGCAGTGTTCTTCCAGTTTACCTGTGAAACCGGATTTCTTCAGTTCTTCGACTGTTTCAGGGACAGCCTCTCTGACATGAAGTACGACAGGCAGGTTGTGTTCATCAGCAAGCCTAAGCAGATGCTGCAGGATTGCTTTTTGATTGCTGATCAGCTTTTCTGTAAGGCTTTTATTAGCCAGATCCAAACCTGTCTTTACCGCAACGGTCCGTTTTTCTGACAGATAGTCAGAGATCATCGTCCAGTCAAAACGATCAGCGATGATTGAGCTGGCAACTTTAGGATGAATTCCCGATGCAAAATACACAAAAGGAAAGTGTTCTTCATCAAACATTTCCCTTGCCGCCTGATTGGATTCAAGCGTTATCGCAGGAATAACTATCCTTTCAATTCCTGATTCTTTTAACTCCCTGACCACCTCAGGCCCCTGACCCTTAAACAAAGTATGATCGTAATGAGCATGAGTTTCGAAAAAAACATTTCTTGAAAATCCCTCTTCTGTAGCGCTGGTGATTTTAAGATCATTTTCATTCTTCATAATATGGTCCTCCTGCTGCCGGCATATTTTCTTGTATAATATGCATAACGAAGAAACACACAAAAAATGAAAAATCCGAACATTTTTTCAAAAACATAAATAAAAGGAATTCTCATAGAATTCCTTTTATAAATATCTCTATTCCTATTGCGATCAGTAGTACGCCTCCGATGATCTTAGCGCTTCCGGCAAATCTGGTGCCGAATTTCTTTCCTATAAACAGCCCCACAAAGCACGCCGCGTGTGTGATGACGCCAATGATAATGGCTGCTACAAACATCATGGGAATGCTGTATCCCTCTATCGTAAGTCCCACAGAGAGAGCATCTATCGATGTGGCGATTCCCTGCAGTATCAGTAGTTTAAAAGAAATATCTCCCTTCTCAACCACTTCCCTTACGTCACACTCGTGAACCTGGCATTTATCGCATTCGCCGCCCCCGGTGCACTTTCTCGCCGCGATTCCCTCTTTTAACATGTTTCCGCCGATAAATCCAAGAAGTATCAGTGAAATAAAAGGTATAAATTTTGAAATGCCCTCAAAGAAGGATACCGCAAATCTCACCAGGAAATATCCGATAACGGGCATTATAAACTGAAAAAAAGCATATATGCCTGATATAAACAACATTCGCTTTCTGTTCATGCGGGGTTCTGAAAAGCCGTTGGCCAAAGATACGGAAAACGCATCCATCGCAAGGCCAAATCCCAGAAGTATGCTGTTAAACACAAGCCATAAGACCATGAAATCTCGCTCCTGACTAAAATTTATTGCCTTTTCTTGATTCCACAACCAAGAAATATGTTATTATAGTAACGTATCGTATTATATACCAGGAGATGAAAAAAATGAACTATGTACTTAGTTGCTGCTCTACTGCGGATCTCACAGCTGAGCATTTCAAAGAAAGAGATATCAGCTATATCTGTTTCCACTTCAGCATCGACGGAAAAGACTATCCGGACGATCTGGGCGTATCCTACCCCTTTAAAAAGTTCTATGACGATATGGCCAAGGGATCAATGACCAAGACTTCACAGGTCAGTGTCGGAGAATACACCGAATACTTTGAGGGCTTCCTGAAGGAAGGAAAAGACATCCTCCACCTGACCCTCAGCAGTGGCATATCAGGAACTCTTAACTCAGCTGTAATCGCAAGAGATCAGCTCCTTGAAAAATATCCCGACAGAAAGCTCTTTGTAGTGGACTCACTGGCAGCCTCTGCAGGATATGGTCTTCTTATGAACAGACTGGCAGACCTTCGCGACGGCGGAATGACAATCGATGAGCTCTACGCATGGGTTATCGAGCACAGACTCGAGTGTCAGCACTGGTTCTTTGTAACAGACCTGACCTACCTCATCAGAGGCGGACGTGTATCAAAGGCTGCAGGTTTCATCGGCGGCGCGCTCAACATCTGCCCTCTTCTCAATGTGGACTATCAGGGAAGGCTTATAAACCGCTCCAAGCACCGCGGCTTGAATGCAGTAGTCAAGGCCCAGGTTGCCAAGATGGAAGAACTTGCAGAGAACGGTCATGACTACGACGGCGACTGCTATATTTCAAATTCCGACTGCTATGACAAGGCAAAAGCCGTTGCAGACCTGATTGAGGAGAAATTCCCCAAGCTCAAGGGCAAGGTTAAGATCGTAAGTATCGGAACTACCATCGGAAGCCATACAGGCCCGGGTACCGTGGCACTGTTCTTCTGGGGATCAAAGAGAGTTGATTAAGCGATCCATCAAAACGAATTAAATACAAAAAATTAAGCATCCGCCTTACATTCAAGACGGATGCTTTTTTATGCTGATATCTTGTTTCTGATACTCTTTAATGGTGTCTGTACGATACTATCATAACAGTTGTCAGGTATCGTAGGAACCTCTTTCAAGTCTCTTTTCAAAATCTGACTTTGGCATGGGGTTGTCATACAAAAATCCCTGCACAATATTGCAGCCTACGCTCTGCAAAAGCTTTGTCTGGTCAGGTCTCTCAACTCCCTCAGTTATGACATTTATTCCAAGCTCATTAGCCATGGAAACGATGTTCTTAAGTACTATCTCATCGCTCTTGTTAAGCTCTTCATTGTTTATAAAAGACCTGTCGATCTTGATTACAGAAACCGGGAAGTCCCTGAGTGTCGACAGTGAAGAATAACCGGTACCGAAATCATCTATTGCTGTATCAATCTTCGCATCTCGGAGTTTTGACAGGAAACTCGTCATGAGGATCCTTTCGTCCTCGCTGGCAGTCTCTGTAACCTCGACCTCGATGTATTTTCTGTCGATGCCATAGCTGTCTATTATCTCCGTGATCTCTTTTGCAAGGTCCTTGTAGCTTAGATCTCTTCTGGAGAAATTTACGGAAACCTGTACAGGCTCTATGCCCTTGTCTATCCACTCCTTAATGTACTCACAGGTCTTTTTGAGAACATAGAGATCCAGAGTTGCTACCATTCCCTCGCGCTCCAGAATCGGCACAAACTCGGTAGGATAAAGCACTATTCCGTTGCAAAACCACCTGGCCAGCGACTCCGCTCCTACTATCCTTCCGGTCTTGGTGTCAACCTTGGGCTGCAGATAGATCCTGAACTCGTCGTTCTCCAGGGCTTCTTCATATCTCTCCTCTATCTGTTTCTGCCTGTAGATCCTCGTACTCATGGCCTTGTTTACAAATACAAAGGGCTTATTGGCCACGTTCTTGGCATAGTTGCAGGCCATGGATGCTCTGGAAATAGCCTGGCTGGGACTGCTCATGGACTCATCTATCGCGTAAACACCGGCAACAGCGGAGATGTTGAACTCGTCCTTCTTGCCGTTCTTGACGCCATACACAGGTATCGATGAGATATATTTAAGGAATTTCTTGGTCCTGTCCTTCTTGATAAGCGCAGTGTAATTATCGCCGCCGAAATGGGCTATTATCTCATCTTCGTCAGCAAATTGCCTTAGGTTTTTGGCGTAACGCTTCATGATCTCATCGCCTTCGGCAACGCCGTATTTTCTGCTTATAAGTCCAAAACTCTTTAGATTAAAGAAGAAGGAATCATAGTTGAGGATATCGCCGCCCACAAACTTCTCGGAAATAAATGCAATAAATCCGCCTGAGTTGGGAAGTCCCGTCAGGTACTGGGTCATGGCGCTCTTTTTTACGACATTTGCTAAAAGAAATCTCTCCATATGGAAAGACAAAACATCCATGATGATTGAGAAGGTATTATACTCCTCGTCAGACCACTTCCTGTCATCCACTGTAAACACATTGTAGACAATGACCCTGTCACCTGAAATCTTGTTCTTAAAAACATATGTAGGCCTGGTTCCCACAAGAACAGGCCCAAACAGCGGAATGGTAGTCTCAGGCTCATCAGCCTTTTCAGACCCGGGCCCGAAGGAAACGATCGATAAAATCGAACGAACAAAAAACTCCTTGGAAAGGTCCGCCAGCGCGCTGGGGGAGATTTCCGGAGTGACTTCATCTTCAGACAGTATTTGAACAAAATTCTGGAAGCTCTTATCGAAAGTCATGCCGTTTCCTCAGTATGATATGGTTATTTCTATTTTATAAAATTTTTATCAATATTTCAATCCGAGAATTCGGCGGCTGTGTTGCCCTTAGTAACAAAAAAGCCGCGCTTGCGCGCAGCCTTTTCATTATAGTAAAAATTATTTCTTGTTAACAAGATCCTTAAGAGCCTTACCAGCCTTGAACTTAGGAGCTACAGAAGCAGGAATCTTGATAGCAGCGCCGGTCTGAGGATTCTTACCTGTTCTTGCTGCTCTCTTTGTTGTCTCGAATGTGCCGAAGCCAACGAGCTGAACTTTGCCCTTCTTCTTAAGTTCCTTTGTCACTGTGTCTGTGAAAGCGTTCAGTGCTGCAGTCGCATCCTTCTTAGAAAGATTAGCTTCCTTTGCGATTGCATCGATAAGTTCTGTCTTATTCATTTGGTTTTCCCTCCAAAAAGAAATTATTTACTACATTGCCTATTCTACTACTATTTGCGTCCACAAACAACCTAAAAATGCCGAAAAAAAGGGATTTTTTATAAAAAAATTAAAAAAACGTGCGATATTATCTAGATTTCAGGGCTATTTCAATCATTTTGCTCAAATATGTAAGGTCAGTAATGTCTGATTGAGGGAATTTTCTTGATAATTCTCTGGTATTGTACAGTGCAATAAAGCCATCATAAGGTATGTCCTGCATCTTATAAAGAAATGCATGCCTTATATCATGCTCTGCAAAAAACTTTTTGGGCTCCACTGTATTCTCCAACATTGTCTTTGGTGAATCAAGGACACAGACACCGTTGGAATTGAATCTGTTCTCAAAGCCCGGTTCAGCAATATAAGACAGGCTGGAAACTGTGTCTGCAAGCTTTTGTACATTCCTTTCTGCATTCCTACCGGTTTCAGCCACTCTCTTAACCCCATGAAAGCTCTTATTTATATCCTTGTAAAAGATATATGCCTCATCAATCCCAAAGGTCGCTGCAATCCTGGCAAGAAGCTTGGGAATTGACTCATTCATGTTTCCAAAAAGGCCATCTATGCTCTGAAGCACAAGGGTGGTCTTATCCTGGGCAGTAGCTTCATTCAGAGCCACAACATTTTCATCAAGTTCGCCATTTACAAGCTTTCCATGGATGTCAGGGTTATAAATAACATACCTGTTCTTTCCTCTGTTCTTAGCTCTGTATAACATTCTGTCAGCAAGGTTAAACAGGTCATCATAATTGTCTACGTATAAGGGGAAGGTTCCTACTCCAATAGATACGGTAACAAGCGGAAATCCATTCTGATCAATATGGGACGCCTCAACTCTCTCCCTGATTCCCTTTAAATATACGCGTAGTTCTGTCTTTTCCTCCACGTTTTCGATGATCATCATCAGCTCATCGCCGCCGATCCTTCCGGCTTTTCCATCTTTCCCAAGTACTTCCAGGATAATAGCTGATACTTCCTTTAGTATCTTATCTCCATAGGAATGGCCATAGGTATCATTGATATTTTTGAAATTATCTATATCTATTATGCAAAGATTAACTACATCGCCTTTTCTGGCGATAGCTTTTTTGGCATAATCCGTTATAGCCTTTTTATTTAAAAGCCCGGTCAGGTAATCCGTCTCGATGGCCTTGTTTTCATTTGCCGCTGTCTCTATATCATGGAACATGATACAGACATTTCCATCAGTTGTCCTGATGCACTCAGCCTTAAACCATTTATAGTCTTTTGCTTTATTACAAATACGAAAACAGAGGGTCAAAGCACTCTCAGACTCCAATCCCTCTACCATCTCATACAAAAGGTGCTGATCATCCGGATGTATATTAGCGAAGATGGTGCTGGCACCATCTTCGCATACATACTCACGATATCCATCATCAGCAGATATAATATTTAATTCTTTGTCAGTTGTAACCAATCCATTATTTAGAATTGTCATATTATTCCTTCACTAATGAATCATCAATTACAGAATATCCTGGAATCCTGGTCTGTACAGATGTCTAGGAATACCATCAACCATGATAGGCCCAACATCGCCCTGGATAAGAGGTCTTACATATGTGATAAACTCATTAGTTACATATGTACCATCCTTATTGATCCACTCTCTTGGAACAACTCTCTCATCGTTAGCGATCTTATGAACATCCTTAACCTCTGTTCCTGCCTGATAAGGATCATCAGAAAGTCTCTCGATAACAACCATCTTTCCGCTGTCACCTTCATCAGCAGCCTTCATAGCTGCACCACCAACCTCATATGCCTCAAGAATATCAACACGAGATGCGCAATGGCTTGCAGCTCTCTGAAGAGTTGAAAGCTCGATTGGACGAGTCTTGCATCCGCACTCTTTTGCTACTACATCGCAAAGATATCTTGCAGTACCTGTAAGCTGCTTGTGTCCAAATGCATCTACGTACTCGATAGTACTTCCAAGTTCGCTTATGTACTTGCCATCCTTGGTTCTGATACCCTCAGATACAGCAACTACAACAGAAGCCTTGGTCTTTAAAAGACCTTTGATTTTCTTAATAAATGCATCCATATCAAATGGAAGCTCTGGAAGGTAGATAGCATCTGGTCCGTCACAATCCTCGCCCTTTGCAAGTGCTGTAGCACCTGTAAGCCATCCTGCGTTTCTACCCATAACTTCTACGATGATAACCTGTCCGCTTGTGGTCTCAAGTGACCAGCTGTCCCTGATGATCTCTTTAACAGAAGTTCCGATGTACTTGGCAGCTGAGCCGTAACCGGGTGTGTGGTCCGTAAGAGCCAGGTCGTTATCGATTGTCTTGGGGCATCCGACAAATCTGATGTTGGAGCCTGATATAATAGCGTAATCGGAAAGCTTCTTGATGGTATCCATTGAATCGTTGCCGCCGATGTAGATGAAGCAGTCGATTTCAAGCTTATTGAGGATATCGAAGATCTTCTCATATACATCCTTGTTCTCGAATATCTCAGGCAGTTTGTATCTGCAGGATCCAAGATAAGCTGAAGGAGTCCTCTTAAGAAGCTCGATGTCAAGACCGGACTGGATGTGATCGGAAAGATCTACATATCTTCCCTCCATAAGACCCTGAACGCCGTGAATCATACCGTATACCTTCTTGTACCCACGGTCGATGGCTGTTCTGTACACTCCCGCAAGTGAGGAGTTGATAGCAGCGGTAGGTCCTCCGGACTGACCAACAATTACGTTACGTTTTGCCTTTTTGTTCATTTTGTGCTGTTTCCCCTTTCAAAAATCTTTTGCATAACCTTAGTATCAATTATAGTAAATTAAATGTTTACT
>JAEEGH010024477.1_pt1 | contig 12181 bp, 10 predicted proteins | sample 9134181 | NCBI WGS metagenome assembly JAEEGH01 (sample SAMN16246544, study PRJNA631951) | gut metagenome | biome: gut microbiome; feature: rumen; material: DP-attached | host: Bos | place: Iran: Karaj | collected 2018-10
CGCGCACAAGACCGATGGGCACGTCGCCATGGCCGAAGTACGTATTCATCACGTCGGCAAAGGCCGCATTCCGTTCGCCCTCTCTGTCAACCATTACGCCGAGCAGGCGGCAACGCCCCTCGTCCTCGTAGCGGTAGAGCATCTCCAAGGCAAACAGGTCGTCGGTGGATGAGCCGATGTCGGTGTCGAGGATGACAAGCGGCACGCCCGCATACTCGTCCTGCCGCCCGGTAGGGTCATCGACGTTGGAGCAAGAAGTCAATGCGGTCATTGCGCCGAAAACGAGGATGGCGGCAAGCATCCATAGTTTCGTCATATTCATAGCAATCAATCGATGGTGAACTGGATTTGGACGCTTTCGAGATTAACATCTCCGACGGCAAGCATTTCGACGGTTGCCGCCGGTGTGCCTTGCCATGTGAATGTGTGCTTCGCGGCGTCGCTGAAAACGACGGACACGATGTCTCGACGTCCTTCGTAGGCACTTTTGCCCGGATTGGAATTGACGGTCAACGTTCTTGTCGCAGCATCCATGTGTCACCTGGCAGAGGGAATGCAGGCATGCTTGTGGGATTGTCGGCGTTGTCAGACGTACATGACGTGAGTACCGACATTGCGCCGCAAATTAGGATGGCGACCATCACCCATTGAATTATTCTGTTTATTGACTTTTTGTTATTAATGATCACTGCACATTATTTAATCGCGCTTGAGCTTCACTCGCCGTTGGACTGCTGCTGGTGATTTTTTCCATGAAACTGGAGAGACTTTGGACGAACTCTACCAACTGGCGAATGACGATGATGCTCTGCTGCATGGGCTCTGCAGCGTGATCGACGATGTTGATGCCATACTGCACGGACTCCGGGTCGAGCATGTCCACGAAAGAGACATAGCCGTTCTCGTCGGCGAAGTTGAAGGCGGGCATCGGCATATAGTCGACCCCGAACTTGCTGGTCATCATGCGCATGGGGATGGTCTGGTTCACACCCTTGCAGGTCATCGAGCACTGGATAATGTCGTTTAGCTGCTGGGTGTACTGGTCGATAGTCTTCTGGTCGGCATAGTGACGGCGGGCAGCGGCAGCCTCGCGGGCCACCTCGACGCACTTCGCCATATCGCTGATACTGATGGTGGCGGTCAGATCGTCAAGCAGGGTCAGTTTACCCTCGTCTAACCGTTGTGAGTTCATCAGTGCAGCGATGACCTCGAAGATACTTGACGAGCTGTTGAATTGCGACAGGTCGAAGTTGCGCATGCCGCCTTCGCCGCTCTCCTTGATCGACAGTTCCAACATCTTGCGATTGTTCTGCACATAGCTGATCAGCGCATTGCCGGTGTTGTTCACACGGTCGCTCGTCAGCGCGAACGTCAGCTGCGTCTGGTCTTTCTTGCCAGTAGTAGAGGTGACATCAGTATTGATGACGGCATCGGCCGTATAGCCCTTGCTGTCATCCGTGGCTCCCTCGGGAAGCGTGAAGTGCAGGATGCCTGAGAAGTCTTCATGCCACTCGCCGGTGAACTTGGAGGATATTGCGAACTGGAACTCTGAAGGAATGATAAACACATAGGCCCCACCATCGGTATCGCGGACGGGAAAGACGCGCTCCAAGCTTTTGCCGCTTGTCTTCATGGTTATTTTGTATAAGCCCTTCTCTATCTGCTGGGTCATGGGGTTGTAGGAATTGAGTATCACTTCGAAACAGTCGGCATCCTCCCTGTTGAAATCGTTATTGTTGTCAGACATCGTGAAGCGGTGCTTGAAGTTATTCAAGTCAATAGTAATGTATTTCTGGATGCCCATTTCAGCCAACTTGCTGCCTGGTTCCACTTCCTGTAAACCACTTCTGACGGCTTGTAGAAGAGTAGCCCACATGACCGAGGTCTTAAACTCGGGATTGCCCAGTACATACTGGTTGAAATACGTGTTGAAGTTGTTGGCAGCCTCCCATGACGTGAAGTTCAGGTTCTGGGCCAAGTCCTTCAGAGTGGCACGGGTGTGCTGGACAAACTCCTTGCGGTTTTGCCTTGCCTGCTCCTGAGCTGGGTTGTCACTTGTGTCGTTAGTACACGATGTCATCACACTTGCGCCGCAAATCAGGATGGCGGCGAGCATCCAATTCATCATCTTTTTCATAATCTTATAAGTTTATTTGATTCTTCATTATTCACTCTTCACTTTTAAAAATTCACCAGAAATGAAAGGCCCAGCGTCCAGTAGTTCATATACTTACGGGTCTTATATTCCCTGGGCTCCAATCCCAGACCGTCGGCATATTCGCCTGTCGAGGCCAAGAGGGCCAGGTCTGCCAGATAGCTGGCGCCAGAGGTCATACTCTTCGTCACGAAGTGGAAGGGGTCGTAGGTTGCCGTGAAGTCCTTGCGGGTGTAGTCGTAGTCACAGTAGAGGCGCCATGAGAAATTCGACTTGTAGCGATAGGTGAGCGAGAGACCCGTACCAAACGAGGTGGACGACTTGGCACCCACAGTCAGGTATTCCCAGTCGTCGGTCCATTTCTCACCCGTGTTGTTAGGATACTGCAGGTCGTTGAGCGACAAGGTGGGGTCGCCATAAGCATCCTTATGCTCAGGACGGTTGTCGAGCGACATCGTGTAACTGATATCCTTCATGTTACCCTCGGCGTGGCCATCGATATCCAGCTCCTGTGTGATGGAACGGCCGACCAACGCCTTGGTGCCTAAGGAGAAGTGGGTGCCGAGGGGCAGGTTGAAGTAGACACCGACACTACCCGTGAACTCGGTGATGTGGTCGCTCTTCACGATGCCGTAGCTGTCGGTGACGGGCGCGTTCTCATTCCAGGCACTCTCCGACTCAAACTGATAGCCCACTTTGTTCAGGAAGGTGAGCTCGTTCGCATCAGCGGAACTTGTGTAGTCTGTGGGATAGGCGGCTTCATAGTGGGGCTGCAGGCCTGCCCAGACATAATAATCTTCGACAGACACATAATTGGCAAAGTCGCCGAAGTCTTTGACCGACTGCGCCCTGACCCTGAGGCGGCCACCCACGCCGACGTACTTGTTGAAGAAATAGGCGCCCTCGGCATCGACCACCGTAGCGGCACGGAAATGGAGGGTCTCCTTCTCTCCCATCGCATCAAACTCAAGTTCTTTGTTGCCAAGGCCCAGACCCATGGAGATGCTGAAGAAGGAAGGCTTCTCATTTTCGATGACCAGGTCGTTGCGCAGCAGGCCCTTTCCCTTGAACAATAGGTCGCAGAGGGCATAGCCCACCTCGGTGGACATGATACCGATGCCGGCGCCCGACATGACGTCGCTGATCCAGTGGCGGTTGTTCAGCACACGCATCACACCCGTTGCCGTTGCCACACCATAGCCAGCCACCGACCACCAGGGTGAGCGGGTGAGTCCATACTCCTTGTGGAGCAACGTGGCACCGACGAAGGATGTGGCCGTATGGCCCGAGGGCCATGAGTTGGCGGTGGAGCCGTCGGGGCGCATCTCCTTTGCCGTGTACTTGATGCCGTTGACGAGACCGGCCATAATGGCGTACGACGCAGCGGCGCTTGCCAACAGGCGGGGCCAGTCGCTGCGGCCTTCATAGCCGCCCAACTTCAGACCCACCACCATGGCGGGGCCGAAGAACTGCGTATAATCGTCGATACCCGTCTTGAAGTCGGTGAGAAGCTGTGTATTCTTCTTACCGCCCTTCTCGGCCTTCTGGTTGACGCGGAACATCGCCTTGTCGCCCTTGACGGCCCAGCCGGCCACGAACAGGGGCACACCCACGAAGGTCATGTCGTCCATAAACTTGTATGGCTTGACATCGGGGTTCGTTTTCGTCTTAAAGAAGTCAAAGTCCATCTTGGGACTGGCTGTCGGCGCTGCCATCTCTAAGCTGAGGGCAGACCGCTCGGGCAATTCGACCAGCTCGGGCTTCATGTCGGGTACTTCGAGCACAAGGGGTTCCATGTCTCGGTAGTTGTCTGCGTTGGCCTGAACTGTCAGGACCATCGCCATCAGTAATAATAACTGCTTCATACTTATTAATTATTGGTTATAACGATTTGATTCTGTTACAAAACAGGCCACGAGGCCGTAGGTGATGGTAGGACGAATCCAGATTTCCGTGAGCATGTAGTTGGTGTACTCGTTGACGGGCTCCAGGTAGATGCCCAGGTTGTAGAGTGCAGCAATAATCATGTCGATGACGCAGATGAGCCACAGGTTGCGCTTGGTGTAGCTCTTCCAGTTCTTACGCGCATAAAAATAGGTGAGCGTGCAGAGCAACAGCACGGAGAGGGTGAGACACACCAGATGAAGAGCGTAATAGGCCAGCGGCGGTGCAAAGAGGATGTCGCGCAGCAGCACCGTCATGCCCACCGAGATGGAGCACCAGTAGTTGAATTTGAGGGTGTCCAGCCGGTCGAAGAAGTACATCCAGATCATTGCCAGACAGGCGACGTAGAACAGGTTGAGCACCAGTTCGGGCCACGCATTGCCCAGTCCGAAATAAAACACGCCATAGAGCATCATGCCCACCGAGAACATACCCGCTACAGCGGTAATCGCGATGTCGAAAACCTTGGTACCTTTCTTAAATCTTGTCTTCATCATTATTCTCTTTTTTTCTTAAACATCCTACTCATATTGCTCAGATAATCCGTTGGTGTGATGCCGAAGGTAAATTTGAAGGCATTGTTAAATGCTGCAGTATTCCTAAAACCACACTTGCTGGCAGTGTCGTCTGTCGAGTAGTCAGAGTGCTCCATAAGTATCATCCATATTCGTGTGCAAAGATACAAAATTCCTTCGTAATTCCGTTCGATTTTTCCGTTAAACATGCAAAAAGCGGGCAGAAATAGTTTCTGGCGGTTACGCTTACAGTTGTAACCATGTAATCTTTGGAATCGGCTAGGTTATGAAAAAGTTTTATAACAGTATAGACTGTACGGTAAACTTGGAGAAAGGTGGCTGGTTTCTGGGAGAAAGGTGGCAGGAAAGTCGGAGTTTCCTTAGCCCAAAGTCAGAGTTTCCTTAGCCCTAAAATTGGGAAATAATAAAGTGTTGATTGTCAGGCATTTACATAATGAATGGATAACGGATGCGAGCATTTGAATTTTCTTGACATTGTATACATGTTTGCAGCCAAAAGAGGATATAGTTACAGCTGTAACCGTATAACCGTTTAATGCATTTCCGTTCGAGAAAACTTGGAATTCTTTTGGTTTTCTTCTCACTTATTTGTACCTTTGTGGCCGAAAATGAAGATAGGAAGATAAAGATGAGCATTAACGAGATACAAGACGAGATCATTGAGGAGTTCTCTGGCTTTGACGACTGGATGGACAAGTACCAGCTGTTGATTGATTTGGGCAACGATTTGGAGCCGCTTGACGAGAAGTACAAGACGGAGCAGAACTTGATTGACGGTTGCCAGAGTCGCGTCTGGCTGGTGGCTGAGATCTCCCCCTGCCCCTCCAAAGGAGGGGAGGGCCTGCGGGCAGAGGACTGCGGGAAACCTGGAAGTGTTATCATTAATTTTAGGGCTGAGAGCGATGCGCTGATCGTGAAGGGTATCGTAAGCCTGTTGATCCGAGTGCTCAGCGGCCATACGCCGCAGGAGATTCTGGATGCCGACCTCTACTTTATCGAGGAGATTGGACTGAAAGAGCATCTGTCGCCCACCAGAAGCAACGGACTTGTAGCAATGGTGAAGCAGATGCGGGTTTATGCGTTGGCTTTCAGTACGAAGCAATAAGCGAAAGTTACCCAAAACGGGAAACTTTGCAATAATTAACAAAAGAAAAGTTGTCCAAAACGGATAACTTTTCATTTTTTATTGCTAACTTTGCAGTCGATTTTCGACTAAAAACTTTCAATGATATGATACAGACAGTAGTTAAGCGCGACGGGCGCATTGTGGGCTTCAATGAGCAGAAGATTATGGCTGCCATCCGTAAGGCCATGCTCCACACCGACAAGGGTGAGGACGAGCGGTTGCTATATCAGATAACCGACCATATCGCCCAACGTGGCGACAGTCAGATGACTGTGGAACAGATACAGGATGCCGTCGAAGTGGAATTGATGAAGTCGAGCCGCAAGGATGTGGCCCAGAAGTACATCGCTTACCGCCATCAGCGTTCGGTGGCCCGCAAGGCCAAGACGCGTGAGGTGTTCCTCGACATCGTGAACATCAAGAACAACGATGTGACGCGTGAGAACGCCAACATGAATGCCGACACCCCTGCCGGCATGATGATGAAGTTCGCTTCGGAGACCACAAAGCCCTTCGTTGACGACTATCTTCTGAGTGAGGAGAGTCGCGAGGCCGTGGAGCACAACTATCTGCACATCCACGACAAGGACTACTATCCCACGAAGTCGCTGACCTGCGTGCAGCACCCTCTGGACCATATCCTCGAGTGCGGTTTCATCGCCGGACACGGTGCCTCGCGTCCTGCCAAGCGCATCGAGACGGCCTCGGTGCTGGCCTGTATCTCGATGGAGTGCTGTCAGAATGAGATGCACGGTGGTCAGGCCATCCCCGCCTTCGACTTCTACCTGGCCCCCTACGTCCGCATGAGTTATATCGAGGAACTGAAAGCCCTCGAAGACCTGAACGGCGAGAGCTACAAGGATCTCTACGACGAGCCGCTGATGGACTACATTAAGAAGCCGCTCGACGGACTCCAGGGTAAGGAGCGCGCCCAGCAGCACGCCATCAACAAGACGGTGGGTCGTGTACACCAGGCGATGGAGGCGTTTATCCACAACATGAATACCATCCACTCGCGCGGCGGCAACCAGGTGGTCTTCTCTTCTATTAATTATGGTACGGACACGAGCGCGGAGGGCCGTTGCATTATGCGTGAGATTCTGCTTTCGACCTACGAAGGTGTGGGCGGCGGCGAGACGGCCATCTTCCCCATCCAGATCTGGAAGAAGAAGCGTGGCGTGAACTACCTGCCTGAGGATCGTAACTTCGACCTCTACCAGCTGGCCTGCAAGGTGACGGCCCGCAGGTTCTTCCCCAACTTCCTGAACCTCGACGCCACCTACAATCAGGATCCCGACTGGAAGGCCGACGATCCCAAGCGCTACGAGCACGAGGTGGCCACGATGGGCTGTCGTACCCGTGTGTTCGAGAACCGCTTTGGCCCCAGGACTTCTATCGGACGCGGTAACCTCTCGTTCACGACCATCAACATCGTGAAGCTCGCCATCGAGTGCATGGGTGAGCCGGATCAGCAGAAGCGCATCGACATGTTCTTCGCGAAGCTCGACCACATGCTCGAAGTTGCCGCCAAGCAGCTCGACGACCGCTTCCAGTTCCAGAAGACCGCCTTCGCCAAGCAGTTCCCCCTGCTGATGAAAAGCCTCTGGATTGGTGCCGACAAGCTGAAGCCCAGCGACACCATCGAGAGTGTGATTAATCAGGGTACGCTCGGTATCGGCTTCATCGGACTGGCTGAGTGTCTGGTAGCCCTCACGGGTAAGCATCACGGCGAGAGCGAGGAGAGTCAGGCGTTGGGTCTCAAGATCGTTGGCTATATGCGTCAGCGCATCAACGACTTCTGCGAGCAGTATCACCACAACTACTCCGTGCTGGCTACGCCTGCCGAAGGTCTCAGCGGCAAGTTCACGAAGAAGGATCGCAAGGAGTTTGGCGTCATTCCAGGCGTGACGGATCGCGACTACTACACCAACTCCAACCATGTGCCCGTGTATTACAAGTGCTCAGCCCGTCATAAGGCCGAGGTGGAGGCTCCCTATCATGAGATGACACGTGGCGGACATATCTTCTACGTGGAGATCGACGGCGACGCCACCCATAATCCGCAGGTGATCATGAGCGTGGTGGATATGATGGACCAGCTGAACATGGGTTACGGCTCTGTGAACCACAATCGTAACCGTTGTATGGACTGCGGCTATGAGAATGCCGACGACCACTTGACCCAGTGTCCGAAGTGTGGTTCGACGAACATCGACAAGCTGCAGCGTATTACGGGCTATCTGGTGGGAACGACTGATCGCTGGAACTCAGGCAAGCTCGCCGAGCTCAACGACCGCGTGACCCATATCGACCACGGAGCTCAGGATTTGTTTGGTGATTAGAGTCTTAGATATCATAGAAGATACGATGGTGGATGGTCCGGGTTTCCGGACCTCCATCTATTGTGCAGGTTGCAGTCACAAGTGCCCAGGCTGCCATAACCCACAGTCGTGGGACTTCAACGGCGGGCGGGAGATGTCGACGGCCGAGCTCATGCGTATCATCATGGCCGATCCCTTCGCCAACGTTACCTTCTCTGGTGGCGATCCCATGTATCAGGCAGCAGGCTTCGCCGAACTGGCGAGAGCCATCCATGAACAGTCAAACAAGGATATCTGGTGTTATACGGGCTTCACATTTGAAAGTCTGATCAATGAGGACCAACGGGAACTGTTGGAACAACTCGATGTGCTGGTGGACGGCCCGTTCATCGAGAAGTTGCGCGATCCAGACCTCTTGTTCCGAGGCTCGTCGAACCAGCGGCTCATCGATGTACAGGCCTCACTCTATGCTGGGGAGGTTATTCTCTGGCAGCCGGATGTCCTCATTCCTCGTTGAGGTAGAACTTCGAATACGCCACGTAGTGCTCTGCGTTGTCTGTCTGTCCTGGACGGACGGGCTTGATGTACTTCGCAGGTACGCCGCCCCAGATCTCACCAGCGGGAATTTTCGTGTTCTGTAGTACAAGGGCACCGGCTGCCACAATACTGCCTTCGCCTACCTCACAACCGTCGAGTAGGGTAGAGCCCATGCCGATGAGCGCATGGTCGTGGATGGTGCAGGCATGAACGGTCACGTTGTGGCCGATGGTGACATACGAGCCGATATGTGTGGGACCTGTGTCGAAGGTCACATGGACGCAGGAGCCATCCTGGATATTCGTGCAGTTGCCGATGGTGATGGGGGCCACGTCGCCACGCACCACCGCATTGAACCACACCGAGCACTCGTCGCCCATCGTCACGTCACCCACAATCGTAGCGTTCTCGCTGAAATAACAGTCTCGCCCCCACTTGGGAGCGAGACCGCGATAACTTTTAATCAAAGCCATACCTCTGTGATTACAGGTTCGGATTGATCTTGCTCCACTCAGAGATGGGAGGAACGATGTTCAGCGTCACCAGTTCGTCGCGCATCTTGCAGAGGTGCTCGTAGCTCTGGTCGAGCTTGGCGTTCTCCTCGGCTGTACCCTGGGGAACCTCGAACTTGGCACCCTCAGCAGTCATGGTAGTCTTCATGGCCATCATGATGTGGTCGTACTTATCGGTCTTCACGTAGGTTCCAACGGGGAAGCGGAAGGGTTCACCACCCATGGCAGCGCGGATCATCTCAACAGAGAGATAGCTGGGGCTCTGGAAAGAGCTGCGTCCGCGGAGCTCGATGATCTTGGCACCACCCTTGGTGACGTCGACCTTCATCTGCTCCCACTCCTCAGCGGGGAACTCGGCGGTGCCAATGATGTCTGTCAGCTTGCGGCCTGCGATCTCCACGTGGCTGCCGAAGACGGCCATCTGCTCACCGTGGCCACCATAGGTTGCACAACCTGTAATCTGGTTCTGCATCACACCGAACTTCTTGGCGAGGGCGCTCTGCAGACGAGTGGTGTCGAGACCTGCGAGGGTTGTCACCTGTCCGGGCTTCAGACCAGAGTACAGCAATGTCACCAGACCAGTGAGGTCGGCGGGGTTGAAGATAATCACCACGTGCTTCACATCGGGGCAGAACTTCTTGATGTTCTGGCCAAGCTCCTCTGCGATCTTACAGTTGCCTGCGAGCAGATCCTCACGGGTCATACCAGCCTTACGGGGAGCACCACCTGAAGAGATGATGTACTTAGCGCCCTTGAATGCCTCCTCAGCATCGGTGGTAGCAACAATGTTTACATCGTCGAAGCCGCTCTGACGCATCTCCTCGGCCACACCCTCTGGAGAGAATACGTCGTAAAGACAAATGTTACTTGTCAGACCCATCATGAGAGCTGACTGTGCCATGTTTGAACCAATCATACCGGCTGCGCCGACGATGGTCAGTTTCTCGTTTGTTAGAAATGCCATAATTGTATTATTATTAATTTGTTATATCAAAAGTGCTGCAAAGTTACGAAAAAAGACGGATATACCTTCGTTTTTATTATTAATCTTAGTTAATCTGTTGAAACTCTGACCAAAACTTTGTACCTTTGTAAAGTCGAAATTACAAAATGAATAGAAAATGAATATTAATCAGCGACTGGAAGACCTTCGGGGGGTGATGCGACGTGAGCACTTGGCGGCGTTCATCTTCCCCAGTACCGATCCCCATCAGAGTGAATATGTGGCTGACCATTGGAAGAGCCGTGAATGGATCAGTGGCTTTAATGGTTCGGCGGGTACGGCTGTGGTCACCTTGACGTCGGCCGCCCTCTGGACTGACTCCCGCTATTTCCTCGCAGCAGAGGAACAGTTGAAGGGTACGGAATATCAACTGATGAAACTGAAAATGGAGGGTATGCCCACCATTGCGGAGTGGATCGGAAAGGAGTGTGGTCCGGGTGCTGAGGTGGCTCTCGACGGCTGGTGCAGTTCCGCCAGCAGCGTGAAGGACCTGATTGCCGACCTACGGAAACAAGGGGGTATCACCCTGCGGACAAATCTGGACCCGATGGCACAAATTTGGTCAAACCGCCCGTCAATTCCGAAAAATCCGGTAGAGATCTATCCGTTGGAGTATGCCGGAGAGGCTGCCCATGACAAGATCGCCCGTATCCGTCAGGCGTTGAGAGAAAAACATGCTGATGGGATGTTGATGGCTGCCCTCGACGACATCGCCTGGACGTTGAATCTGCGAGGTACGGATGTGCATTGCAATCCGGTGTTCGTTTCTTATCTGCTGATTTCCTCAAAGGAGGTCACATTATATATTAATAAGGAGAAGCTGACACCAGAGGTCTTTGCCTATTTGAAGACCGAAGGGGTAGGGGTGGATGCCTACGAGAATGTGAAGAAAGGCCTGAAGGACTATTTCGAATATAACATCCTGCTTGATCCCGACGAGGTGAACTATGCCTTGTACGAAGCAGTCAGAAGACAGGGGTCGGGAGTCAGGAGCGCGACAGAAATCGTGGAAGAGGAATCGCCTGTGAAACGGATGAAGACTGCGAAGAATGAAAGGGAAATAGCGGGTTTTAGGTCGGCGATGCTGAAAGATGGCATCGCAATGGTAAAGTTCCTCAAATGGCTTCAGGGGCAAATGGCATCTCTGCAGGAGGGGTTAGGGGAGGTCACTCTCACCGAAATGGCTATTGATCAGAAACTGACTGCGCTCCGTGCCCAACAGCCACTCTATCGTGACATCTCTTTCGACACCATTGCCGGCTATCAGGAACATGGGGCTATTGTCCATTATGAGGCAACGCCAGAGACGGATGCTACCTTGAATCCGGAAGGTCTGTTGCTGTTGGATAGCGGAGCACAGTATCTCGACGGCACGACGGACATCACCAGAACTATCGTCCTCGGCCCGTTGACAGACGAGATGAAGAAGGTGTATACCCTTGTGCTGAAGGGACATATACAGGTGGAACTGTGTAAGTTTCCGAGCGGTACCAGCGGTACGCAGATCGATATCTTGGCACGTCAGGCTCTATGGCGCGAGGGGTTGAACTATCTGCATGGCACGGGTCATGGCGTGGGTTCCTATCTCAATGTGCATGAGGGACCTCACCAGATACGCATGGAATGGAAGCCTGCACCCTTGGTGGAGGGAATGACCGTTACCGACGAACCAGGCATCTATCTCGCGGGGAAGTTCGGCGTGCGTATCGAGAACATCCTGCTCGTTACTCCCTACAAAGAGACTGAGTTCGGTAAGTTCCTCCAGTTCGAGTCGCTCACCCTTTGTCCCATCGACAAGGAACCCATCATCATGGATATGCTCCTCCCTGAGGAGATCGAGTGGCTCAACACTTATCACCAGCGCGTCTTCGATACCCTCTCGCCCCATCTTGATGCGACAGAAACAGAGTGGCTCCGCAATGCTTGTGAGCCATTATCAGCCTGATAATCTGTAGGATTTCAAAGAATTTGCGTTGAAGTTATGTAAAATTTGGCAAAAGATTTGTTCATTTCGTGAAAATGTTGTAACTTTGCACCCGCTTTTCGT
>JAEEGH010024482.1_pt1 | contig 12179 bp, 13 predicted proteins | sample 9134181 | NCBI WGS metagenome assembly JAEEGH01 (sample SAMN16246544, study PRJNA631951) | gut metagenome | biome: gut microbiome; feature: rumen; material: DP-attached | host: Bos | place: Iran: Karaj | collected 2018-10
AACATGTCCTTGCCCAGCAGGCCGTACTCACGGGCCTGCTTGATGGCGATCTGCAGACGGTGCACGGCGATGGGGTACTCGGCACGGACGTAGATGTAGCCCTGATTGGCGTTGATGGCATAGCCCGCGATGCACATGGCTTCCAGGATGGCGTGGGGATCGCCTTCCAACACGGAACGATCCATGAACGCGCCGGGGTCGCCTTCGTCGGCGTTGCAGACCACGTACTTGTTGGGGGTCTGGTTGACCGCCGCGAACTTCCACTTGAGGCCGGTGGGGAAGCCGGCGCCGCCACGGCCGCGGAGGCCGGACTTGGTGACCACGTCGATGACCTGCTCACGGGTCATCTCGGTGAGGACCTTGCCCAGAGCGGAATAGCCGTCCATGGCGATGTACTCCTCGATGTCCTCCGGGTTGATGACGCCGCAGTTGCGCAGCGCCACACGGAGCTGGGGCTTGTAGAACTCGATGTCCTTCAGCGTGGGGACTTCGACCTTCTCGCCGCCCTCGGTGTCGCGGTGCACGAGGCGCTCCACGATACGGCCCTTCAGGAGGTGCTCGGAAGCGATCTCAGGCACATCGGAGACCTTCACGCGGGAGTAGAAGGTGCCATCGGGGTAGACGATCATGACGGGGCCCATTTCGCAGAGGCCGAAGCAGCCAGTGCGCACGACCTTGACTTCATCCTGAAGGCCCAGTTTGACGATCTCCTGCTCCATGGCTTCGGCGATCTTGGGGCTGTCAGAAGAGGTACAGCCCGTACCGCCACAGATCATTACATGCGTACGAATCATTCTCAATATCCTCCGTTTTTATTCTGCGGCACCGATGGTGTATTCCGTGATGGGTTTCCCGCCAAGGATGTGCTCCTTGACGATCCGGGGGACCATGGCCGGCTTGACCTTCACATAGGTGACCCGCTCCTTGCCGCCCTCGAAGACCTCCACGATGGGCTCGAGCCGGCACATGCCGATGCAGCCGGTCTGGGTCACGGTGGCGTTGTCAGCGTGCTGCTTGCGGACTTCCTCCACAAAGGCGTTGAGTACGGGCCGGGCGCCGGCGGCGATGCCGCAGGTGGCCATGCCAACGACGATCCGGATATCGCCGTTGTTCTCGCGGATAGCGACCCTATCCTTCATTTTGTTCCGAATCGCTGCAAGTTCCTCAAGACTTTTCATAGTTGTTTTCCTTTCCTAAGTTTTTGGTTATGTAGTAAGCTTTCGCCTAAAAACCGTATTGTTCGTTCAAGCTTTCTCTGGCCCATTCCAGGACCTCGAAGCTGTTCAAGGGTATCTCGTCTCCCAGGGCTTCCCTCATCTCCCGGGTGTCCAAGTGGACCATTTCCCCGTTAGGCAGCTCGTGCTCAAAGAGGAAATCCACGTCAGGACAGCCCTGGATGAGACTGATCAAAGTGGATACCACGTCCCCCAGGGGGGTGAAATCCATGTGATTCTTGTAGAAGAAAGCGGAAATGACCGTGCCATGGTCCTCCGGGCTCATGTCCCTGGTCCGGGACGTGATGGTCAGCTCTCCGCCGGTCTGCTCCGCCGCCAGCTTGAACAGGGGGATGCCCATGCCCACCTTCCGGGTCTTGCGGGTGGTGGAAAAGGGGTCCATCACCGTGGCCAGGAATTCCGGCGACATGCCTCTGCCGTCATCCTTGATGGTGATGCGCAGCGTCTCGTCCGTTTCCGCCAGCAGTATCTCGATCAATGACGCTTCGGCGGAGATGGAGTTCTGCACGATATCCAGAATGTTCAGCGACAGTTCCTTCATGATTTCTTCTCCAGCATGGCAAAGAAAGCTTTGCGAACGGCCTCCTCCCCCGCCTTCGGGCTCACGTCCAGATGAACACAGAAGCTGCCGTCGCTGATCTCCCAGAGCCGGTGGGCGTCTGAGGAGACCAGGATCTTCCGTCCTCCCGCCAAATCGCGCTTGTCCTCGTCATGGACTTCGGCCAGGGTGAACACCGGTTCCTCCGGGAAGAAGCCCAGCACCGCCAGAAGTCCGTTGGCCTCCCGGTCGATATGAGCCGGATAACAGACCCCGCCCATGGACCGGACCAGCTTTGCTCCCTCCTCGATGGGGATAGAGGTGGCCGCCGGCAGGAACCAGGGATCGTTGCCGATGGGCACGTCCTGCTCGCCCATAATGATCTGCTCTCCGAAGATCGCGGGCTTGTTCTTCACCTTCATGCGCCGCTCCTCCACCAGCTTATCGAACGCCAGAGCTGTATCGAGCTTGGGGAACAGACAGACCATGTGGACGTCCTCCGCCGTGGTCAGCTCCATGCCCGACACGGGCACGATGCCGTATTCCCGACAGGCGGCGTAAAAGGCCGGACAGTTCTTCGCCGTGTTGTGATCCGTCAGCGCCATGATCCTGAGCCCGTTGAGATATCCCATCCCCGCGATGTTGCAGGGGGTCATATCGTCCTCCGCGCAGGGAGACAGGCAGGAATGGATGTGCAGATCGACAGCGAATGCGTTCATGAGAGCAGGGAAGCCACCTTGGCGCACAGCTCGAACACGGACAGCGGGGAACGATAGAAGTTGAGATCGTTGTCCGCCGCCGCTTCCAAAGCCGCGTCGTCCGGGGTCACATCTTCCGCGAAGATGACCATGGCCGCGTCCGTGAGGGAGCAGACCGCCGGCACGTTGCGGTTGGACATGATGGTGATCCAGCAGTCGCCGCTCTGTGCCCGACCCATGACCCAGCTCAACAGATCCCCGGCATATCCGCCGGTGACCGGCCGATCCTCGGCCTCGTGCAGGGGAACGAGCCCCAGCGCATCCCTGATCTCAAATACGGTCATGACTTCTTCTCCATTTCGCTCATGAGTTTTTTCAGCTGTTCCCGCATATGGACGATGCACTCGTCGATGTTCGCCTCCCCCTTCACCACATCCTCCGCGAAGGCGCGGCAGTTGGGAGCGCCGCAGGAACCGCAGTCCAAAGCCGGCAGGCTCTCATGGATGTTCTCGATGTCCGCCATCATGCGGATGGACTCGAACCGGCTCACGTTCAAAGCGGATACGTTGGCGAAGGTGGCCGGCTTCACGGTCAAGATATCCTCCGGCACGTCCACGTCACCGTTTTGCCGAGGCACATGGTTGAGGCTCACGGGCATATACCGGCGCAGGGTCTGCAAGCGGACCTGGGCGATATAGGGGTTCTCCACCGTAAGGACGCCGCCGACACACCCGCCGCTGCAGGCGTCCAGCTCCGCGAAGTCCACGCTTGGGAAACTGCCCATCTCGATGCTGTCCAACACCCGGATCACGTTCTCGATGCCGTCGGCCGCCAGATACCTGTCGTTCATCAGGGCGGAACCCTCTCCGCCGGAGGAGGCCCAGCCAAGGCCGATCATGCCGGATTCGGAGGTGATCTTCGGCGTCCCCTTGGGCTTGATGGCGTTGAGGAGCTTGAAATACACCTCGCTGATGGCCACCACGTAGTCCACACAGGGGAGCTCATCGTCGTTGTCCCCGTTCTTGACCCAGCTGAACTTGGCCGGACAGGGGCTGATGAACACCGTCTTGATGTCCTCTTTCTTCAGCTCCGGATGCTTCTTCATGGCCTCTTCCTTGGCCATCCGGCCAGCGAGCTCGATGGGCGGCATCAAAGGCACGATATGGTCGATGAGGGATGGGAAGCGGATGGTGATGAGACGCACCACCACCGGGCAGGCGGAGCTGATGGCCGGACGAGGGATGTCCTTGCGCTTCATGTAGCGCCGGGTGTACTCCGTGATGATCTCCGCGCAGCGGGAAACCTCGAACACGTCGTTGAAACCCATGTCGAGGAGGCCTTGGAGCACATAGTCCACGTCCGTCACGTTGATGAACTGGCCGAAGAGCGAAGGCGCCGGAAGCGCGATCAGGTACTTGGAACGGTCCAGATCCTCCAGGCTGTCGCAGATGGCCCGCTTGGCCTTGTAGGGACAGACACGGATGCATTCCCCGCAGTCGATGCACTGGAGGGCGTTGATCACGGCATGTCCGTCACGGATGCGGATAGCTTCCGTAGGGCAACGCCTCAAACAGTGGGTGCAGCCCTTGCATTTATCCAGATCCAGTGAAACGGAGTGCCTGTAATCCATGCTTTCCTCTTTCTTAGTGGTTACCTGTTTTCAAATCCGAGTTCGATGGTCGTCCCCTGGCCCACAACGCTGTCGATGCCGAAGGTGTCTGAGTACCGCTTCATGTTGGGCAGCCCCATGCCGGCGCCGAACCCAAGCGCGCGGATATTGTCTGGCGCGGTGGAATACCCTTCCTGCATGGCCTGCTCCACATCCTTGATGCCTGGGCCGGTGTCCTTGAGCACGATCCGAATGGTCTTGTCGTCCACATAGATGTCGGCGTCGCCGCCGTTGGCGTGGATGACCATGTTGATTTCGCCCTCGTACATGGCGATGGAGACCCGCCGGATGGTTTCAGGAGAGCAGCCCAGCTGTCTTAGAAGGCGCTTCACCTTGACGGAGGCTTCGCCTGCGGAGGTGAAGTTCCCGCCGTCAACGTCATAATGTACATGCAACGGTTCTGCGCTCATGGGATCACCTGTGCAGGCCCGCTTCGTACAGCCTTCCGCTGGCCTCATACATGGTCATGGCGGTGGCCAATACGGCGATATGGCTCAGTTTCGCGAGCGCCACCACTTCCTCCGCAGGCTCCTTGCCCCGGACGAAAAGGATGCAGCTCATGTCCAGCATCAGCGCGGTACGCACGGCCTGGGGATTGTTGAGCCCCGTGAGGAGCAGCGCCTGATCCTGCGCATAGGCAAGGACGTCGCTCATCATGTCGCTGCTGAACGCGGAATCGATGTCCTCGTCCAGCATCTCCTCTCCCGTATATACCTTTGCACCGACCAAGCGGGCGACTTCTTCTAATCTCATAGGAGTGTTACTCTGCGCGTACCTTATCGATGATGCCCTTCACATCGGCGGGGACCAGACGGCCGTACACCTGATCGTCGATCATCATGACCGGTGCGAGGCCGCAGCAGCCCAGGCAGCGAGCCGCTTCCACGGTGAACATGCCGTCAGGCGTGGTGTGGCCGGCCGTGACGCCCAGGAGCTTCACCAGCTCGTCCAGGATGTCCTGGGAGCCTTTCACGTAGCATGCGGTGCCGAGGCACACACGGATCAGATGCTTTCCCTTGGGCTCCAGGCTGAACCAGGCATAGAAGGTGGAAACACCATAGACCTGTTCGAGGGAGCAGCCCAGTCCCTCTGCGATCATCGTCTGCACCTCTATGGGCAGATACCCATAGATATCCTGCGCTTGCTGCATCACGGGCATCAGCGCGCCGGGCTTCCCCTTGTGATCCGCAATGACCTTTTCGAGCGCAGCTTTCTGCTCGGCCGTGCCAGTGAACGGGATCGTGGTCTTCGTACTAGTCATACACATCCTCCTTATACATATTGTTTAGGACTTTCCTACAACAGAAACAACAGCCTTTTTTGAAAAGGCATACTGTTACGTTCGTATTTTACCACATATAATTTGTCTTGCCAATAGATTAGCATTTGCTAACTGACGGATTTGGATAGGAAATTATGGACCCTTTTCAAAATAAAAAATGAAAATGGGCGGATTTGGGTCTTTAAAAATGTCAAAAGGTGGAGTATACTATGCTTGTAAGAAAATATATAAGGAAGGATGAACGAATATGGCCAAACGCAAAAAGCTGATCATCACCCGAGAGGGCTATCTGTTCTTAGCCGCCGTAGGGGTTTTGCTTCTGGCGCTCATCATCATCGCCGTCGCCACGAAAGGATTCGGCGCGTGCAATACGGAGAAGAATGCGGAGAGCAACATCCCCGCCGCTTCCGATTACCATCCCGCCCCGACGGCTACGCCCAAGCCCACGCCGGAGGAGACGGAACCCACCAACGTGGAGACGCCCGCGCCCGATACGCCGGATCCAGGCGCAGCCAGTTCCCCCGCCCCTACCGTTCCCCTTTCTGATGACCCCAACGCTCTGACGGAGCCCACGGCCGAGATGATCGCCGGCGCTGCGGAGGGCAAGCTGACCAAGAGCGGCGTGAACATGCGGCAGGGTCCCAGCACCGGCACCACGATCATCGCCACCGGGCTCAAGGCAGGCACCAAGCTGACTGTATATGCGGAGGACGGCGAGTTCTATTTCCTGCAGGTGGTGGAGACGAAGAAGTACGGCTACATCGCCAAGAAGTTTGTGAAGCTCCTCTCCGCCCTGGGCGAGACCTCCAACGGCAACGATCAGCCGGAGGGCACCGTTCGCGGCACCATCACCTCCAGCAACCTGGCCCTGCGGGAAGGCCCCGGCGTGACCAACAAGTCCCTGGGTCAGTATTATGAAGGGAAGCTGGTCTACATCTTCCATCAGGAGGGCGACTACTATTACGTGCTGGTGGCCGGCACCGACGTGAAAGGCTACATGTCCGCCCAGTTCATCAAGGTGGAGGAAGGCAAGACCGTACCCACCAAGGATTCCTGATCTTATCCATCTAAAAAGAAACAGACCTCCTTATTCTGCAAGGAGGTCTGTTTTTTATTCCTCTTCCCCGTCTCTGGCCGCCGGAACGTTCTTTTCCGTGACGGGCCCTTCGAACAGGGGATGATCGTATCTGAGCCGCATCCGATCCCACAGGCCGTACTTCTCCGTGTTGGCGATAGCGTGGATCATCTTCTCCTCCACGTCCGGGACGAGGGTGGACAGATACCGGATCAGCTCCTTGGCCTCCTCCCGCTTGGTGTGCCCGGCCGCCGGACAGTTGGCCTTCTGCACGGGCAGCTCTCGCTGCCTGGCCACGGAAAGGGCATGCTTCTCCGGCAGGAACACCAGGGGGCGGATCACCGTCACGTCGGAACGGGAAAGGTAGGTCACCGGCGCGAAGGTGTTCACCCGGCCCTCATAGAGAAGGCTCATGAAGAACGTCTCGATCACGTCCTCCCGGTTGTGGCCCAGGGCCACCTTGTTGCAGCCCCGATCCCGGGCGGCGTTGTTGAGGGCGCCTCGACGGAGCTTGGCGCACAAGGCGCAGGGGCTCTTCTCCTGACGGATGTTGAAGACCACGTCTCCGATATCGGTCTTGATGAGCGAGTAGTCCATGCCGATGCGCTCCGCGAAGGCGATGACGGCAGACCAGTCCTGCTCCACGATGCCCAGGTCCAGGCTGACGGCGCACACCTCGAACTTCGTCCGGGAGAAGCGCTGGTACAGCTTCAAAGCCTCCATCAGCAGCAGGGAGTCCTTCCCCCCGGAGACACCGATGCACACCTTGTCGCCATCTTCCAGCAGATGATATCGCTCGTCCGCCCGCCGAATGCTGCCCAATACCCGTTTCATAGCGTTTGCCCTTCTGTTATCGATCCATAAAGTATACACGTTCCGCATCCGACTGTAAAGAAAAACCGCAGGATGTTATGAAATTATCAATTTTTCTCATACACCTGCATTTTTGGGCGGAACATGCTATACTATGGAATCAAATGACGAGGAAAAGGGGGTAGGACAATGTCTTTCTGGCAAAAGCGCTGGCCGATCCCTGTCCTCTGCCTGCTGCTGGCCATCTTGGCCGCCTGCGCCGCCTTTTTGCTGCGCTGGCGCCGCTCGAAAGCGGCGGCCATGGAGCCCGCTCCCGTCCAGGCTATCCAAAGCCGCGCCTATGTCTCCAAGTTCCGGGAGACACCGGTCCCTACCCTGCCTTTGCCTTACCTCTCCTCCCCCGCGCCTACCCCTGTCCCCGGAGCTACGCCAGCCCCCGCCCCTGCCGCCGACGGTCTGTTGGGCGGAAAATATGCCTGGCGGTTTTCCAGCGATGAGATTTTGACCGATCATACCTATTCCGATCCCACTGTTTCCATCTCCTGGGACGTGTATCGGGACGAGATCAACTATGATCGACCGGTGACCTTCTTTATCGCCGACGTGCTGGTACAGGACGTGTCCTCCTTCAGGACCGCCTTTTCCAAAAGTAAATACAACCTCGGCGGCACCAGCAATATGGAGGATATCGCAAGGAGCAACAACTGTATCGTGGCCATATCCGGCGATTTTTCCCGCTGGCACGAGAACGGGCTCATCGTTCGGAACGGCGAAGTGTTCCGAGATCAGCGCTTCACCTCCGATCTGTGCGTGCTGTATGGGGACGGGACCATGGAGACCTACGAGCCCGGTACCATCACCAATCAGGAGATCCTGGACAAAGGGCCCTGGCAGAGCTGGCATTTCGGCCCGGAGCTGCTGGATCACGAAGGGCGCCCCAAGACCAGGTTCAACACCGGCGTATGGGGCCGGAACCCCCGCTCCGTCATCGGCTACTATGAGCCGGGCCACTATTGCCTGGTGCTGGTGGACGGGCGCCAGGGCAACTATTCCGGCGGCCTCAACATGCAGGAGCTGAGCGAGCTCATGCACGCCCTCGGCTGCGTGCGGGCCTACAATCTGGACGGCGGCGCCACCGCCCACATGACCTGGCGCAACGACGTAATCAACTCCCCCAGCCGAGAACGCAAGGTCCATGACGTGATCTGCGTCTGCTTTCCCTCGAGATCATAGCGAACGATCCGCAAGATAGAAAATGGAGGTTTGTGCATGGTTTTAGCCATTTTGATCCTATCCGCCCTCTCCCTGATCGCCCTGGTGGTGCTGATCATCCTGGTGCTGCAGCAGCGGACGGCTGACCGATATGAGGACATTTTGGACAAGCTGTCCGACCAGCGTCGGGAGCTGAACGACGCGGTCCACTCCGCCCTCAGCGGCTTCGGCCAACTCATGGACAACGGGCAGCGGAGCTTCGCCCGGCAGCAGAACGACAATCAGCAGAGCTTCCAGCAGAGCGTGGAGCTGCGGCTGGACGCCTTCGAGAAGGCCAATCTGGAACGGTTGGGCTCCTTCGAGAAGACCAACGCGGAACGGCTGGACGGCATCCGCTCCACCATGGAGAAGCGGCTCTCCTCCCTCCAGGAGGACAACAACAAGCGCCTCGATCAGATGCAGCAGGTGGTGGACGAAAAGCTCCAGTCCACCTTGGAGAACCGGATCAGCAAGAGCTTCGAGATGGTCTCCAAGCAGCTGGAGGCCGTGTACAAGGGATTGGGCGAGATGCAGCAGGTGGCAGCCGGCGTCACCGATCTAAAGAAAGTGCTGTCCAACGTGAAGACACGGGGCATCCTGGGCGAGATACAGCTGGGCGCCATTTTGGAGGAGATCCTCTCCCCCGAACAGTACGACACCAACGTAGCCACCCGACCCGGCAGCGTGGAAAGGGTGGAATACGCGGTGAAGCTCCCCGGCTCCGGCGACGAGCCCGTATATCTGCCCATCGACGCCAAGTTCCCCGGCGATACCTACGCGGCGCTCATGGACGCCTACGACGCGGGCGACCCCACCGCCATCGCCGCCGCGGCGGCAGCCCTCACCACCCGGCTCAAGCAGGAGGCCAAGGACGTGTCCTCCAAGTACATCGCGCCGCCCGCCACCACGGACTTCGCCATCATCTTCCTGCCCTTCGAGGGACTCTATGCAGAGGCGGTGAACCGGGGCATGGTGGAGGAATTGCAGAAGCGGTACAAGGTGAACCTGGCCGGGCCCTCCACCATGGCCGCCCTCCTGAACAGCCTGCAGATGGGCTTCCGCACCCTGGCCATCGAAAAGCGGTCCAGCGAGGTATGGGAGATACTGCGCTCCGTCCGCACCGAGTTCGACAAGTTCGGCGACGTACTGGAGGCCTCCCAGAAGCATCTGCAGCAGGTGTCCGGGGACCTGGACCAGCTTGTGGGCGTCAGGACAAGGCAGATACAGAGCAAGCTCAAAAACGTGGAAAAGCTGGAGGACGGGCAGGGTCGGGGTTGAAATCTGCCCCACGCCACGATATACTGAACTCAAAATAAGAGAGGATCAACGCTTATGGTCAAGTATCGGTTTTCCTTCTAAACGATAGAAGGAAAATCCATTCTATTCCTTCTATCGTATCCATGATAGGAGGTACATATGAAAAAATACCAGAAGCGCAATCGCGCCGCGTTTTCCGGCGCTTTGTTTTGTATACTGTCCAGCAACACCTTTGCGGTAGTGCTGCAATTCTTCAAGGGCGATGTGCTCGATCACGCCATCGCTGGTGAAATCAGTACGACGATCAAATATGCTTTGCTGCTCATTTCGTGTATCCTGAGCGAGGTGCTGTTTTATTACCTGTACAGACTATGCAGCGCCAAATATGTCGCCGGATGCACACGACTGTTGAAGCAGGATATCTTCTGCAGCATACTGGATCGCTCATATGTGGATTACAAGAAACGGCAGCAAGGCGAATACATCGCCAAGCTCGCAAATGAAGCGGACGCCGTCAAAGATCGCAGATTCCGCATCTTGCCGAATCTGTTTGATATCGTATCCAAAATCGTCTTCGTCAGCGTCGCTCTGTTCTTGCTAGATTGGCGCCTGGCGCTCATTACGATCCTGCTGCTGACGACACCGCTGTATATCCCGAAGCTCATCGAAAAAAGGCTGCAAAAAGCACAGGCGGATTACCTGAAAGCGGTGGAAGAAAACCTTTCAAAGGTCAATGACTGGTTAAATGGATTCGAGATCATCAAAAACTTCTCCGTAGAAAACCATATCCGGCAACGATTCATCGAGTCGAACGATCATATGGCGGAAAAGCTGATGAAGGACGCTGCCCTCAGCGCCGTTTCACAGTTGATCTCCACGCTCATATCGTATCTGTCCTACTTTATTGTACTCGTCTTCGCAGCGTGGCTGGTACTGACAGGCGACTTTACCGCGGGAAGCTTTTTCGTCGCCATCGGCATGATCGATCAGCTGTCCTATCCCCTCATTTCCCTGGCGGATATCATTCGACAGCTGGTGGCGATCCGGCCCACGTGTAACAGCATGATGCAGTTTATCATGGAAGGCCATGTCAAACACGAGAGCAGGTTCTTGCAAAGCGTCCATAAGGAGATACGGTATCAGGATGTTTCCTTCGCCTATCCCGGTGGCGCGCCGATCCTGGAGCATGTTTGTCTGACCGCTAAGCGGGGGCAAAAAATCCTGATCAAGGGACCCAGCGGGTGCGGCAAAACGACCGTTGTGAACCTGCTCCTACGATACTATGATTTGAGCGAAGGCAGCATCACCGTGGATGGCGTGCCTATTTCGGAATACGGGAATACATATAGCTGCATGACTGTCGTGCGCCAGGAAGCGGTGCTGTTTCATGACACTTTACGGAATAATTTGACGATGTTCCACGACATGCCTGATGGAGCTCTGATCGATGTCCTGCAAAGGGTCAACCTTGACAAATTTGCCAGCAGGGAATCCCTTGATTCTTGGATCAAGGAAAACGGTTCAAATCTATCTGGCGGAGAAAAGAAGCGCATCTGCCTTGCTCGCGCATTGCTTCGCCAGACGGATGTGCTGATCCTGGACGAACCGCTTGCCAATCTAGACGATGCGACCGCCAGCAAGATCGAAGACATGCTGTTGTCGATCCGGGGAAAGCTGCTGTTGGTAGTGTCTCATCAGTTTTCTGAGAGCAAGTTGAATGGCTTTGACTATGTGCTGACCATACACTGACAGAATCAATACGAGGCGTCGCAGGAAAGTTGCGGCGCCTCTTCTGTATTACCATGCTATGCCCAGGGCATTTTCAGCGTGAAGGACTCGCTCTTCTCGTCCATCTCGTAGCGCTTTTCCTTGTGGGTGGGATCGTCCAGCCAGTCGTAATCGTCAAGGTAGGGGGAATAGTTCACGCAGCGGATCTCATGAGCCGCCTCGTCGAACTGCATGAGCCTGAGATACCCGCCGCCGCCTATTTCGCCCGCGGCCTGGTAGTTCATCATGATCTCGTAGACCGTGCGCTCCTTCTCCCCGTCCCCATCGTCGTCGAAGGCGTCCTCCAGGGTGTAGAGGCCGTACCGGTGGCCGCACAGGACCATGTACACGTTGGGGCACTTGGCCACCACCTGCTCCCGCAGCTGCTTGCCCGCCTCCGAGAGGGTCCCTTCCGTGGTGATGAAATCGTGCACGCACAGGATGCCCACCCGATCCGGGTACTTTTGAAAGCTCTTCAGGATGAACTGGATGGCTTTTTTGTTCTGGCGCGCCTTCTTCCCCTCCTCGCCGCACCTCTTATCCACGCCGCTCTCCTCCCGGCCTCTGATGGTGACCAGATCGTAGTGGCCCCGG
>JAEEGH010024483.1_pt1 | contig 12179 bp, 12 predicted proteins | sample 9134181 | NCBI WGS metagenome assembly JAEEGH01 (sample SAMN16246544, study PRJNA631951) | gut metagenome | biome: gut microbiome; feature: rumen; material: DP-attached | host: Bos | place: Iran: Karaj | collected 2018-10
TTTGTATTCAGACTTGGTGAGAAGCATTGCAAGGGCACCGCCGGGAGCAAGCAAGTCAAAGGTTTTAGGAAAAGCAATGTCTTCGGGAATCCACTGAATTGTCGCAGCGGAATAAATGAGGTCAAACTTCTGCCCCGCCCCGAGCATATCCGAAAAATCATGCGTGATAAAATCATCATTCACAATATGAAAGTTTTGGCGGGCACCGTATTTTTCCTTCATCTTTGCATAAAGGTGCTCACCAAGCTCAATTGTATTGTAATCGCAGCCGGTGTTTAAAATTGGTTCTGTGGCCTGCCCGGTTCCTGGGCCTATTTCCAGCACTTTTTTACCCGGCCCGATTTTTGCATAATCAATCAGACTGTCAAAAAGCTCTTGGCTGTAGCGGGGTCTGAATTTGTCAAACTGTTCTGGTATTGTGTCAAAAATTTTTCTGAATTCCATTTTTTATATCTCCCTTTTTGCAATAAATAAACAATAGTTTTCTTTTCCGCCATCACTTTTTGTAATTTCGGTGAAACCTGCTTTTTCCAATGCATCAATTTCATTTTCGATAGTGAGCGGAGTATCAATGTGCTTGCCTTCCTCGGTATTATGTTCCAGTTCAAATAACTGTTCGGCTTCAATTTCTGGTGTCAAAGCAATCAAATCGCAATTTATAAACTGGCCGCCATCCTTCAAGCAATTCCAAATCTTTTTAAGCAATTTGATTCTTTCATCTTTTTTAAAATGATGAAAGGCCGAAGTCGTAATAACTGCATCAAAATTCTGCCCGAAAGGAACTTCAAAAAAGTCGCCGCAAATTGTAGTTACCTGATTTGCAAAACTTCGCGTTTTTAATTTTTCCAGCATATTTTCTGTGATATCAATTACCGTAACTTTTGCATCCGGGAACAATTCAAAAAGATGAATCAACTCAAGGCCAGTTCCCCCGCCTAAATCCAGAATATTTTTTGCATCCTTAGCAAGATTATCTGCCAGCTTGATTTTCGTCTGCATATACTCGCTGTGCACATCATCGTAAGTGTCTATTCTTCCATTAAAGAAGTTTCGGACTTTTTGGTTTCTTTCTGATAGTGTCATAGGTTTACTATAACAGAAAAAATTAGATTGAGCGAGGTGTGTTTTCTGTGACCAGTTTCAGAAGTTCAAAGTGTCTTTTGACACTACCGTCTTCGCCTGTCGATACCGGAGGCCTGATAGTATGCGCGCTTTGCATCATACATCCGCTCATCAGCAGCCTTTATCAGCATTTCCATTGTTGCGCCCGGAAACTCGTAGCACGAAGCATAGCCTGCTGACATTGACAATTGCTTTACGCCGTTTTCAGTCAATTCTCAACGCATACTTTTATGGGAATGACACGATTTTATGAAGCCCGACATTCAGCCTATTTAATCTTGAACATTCCTACGTTGTTTTTCAGAGCTTCGAGGTTGCTCTGGTTTTCGTTACTCAAGTTCTGGCAAGCTTCTACAGATTGTGTAATCTGCCCCGAATCAGCCGCCATTTTGTTCATTGAATCAGTAATTTCCTGCGTTACGCTTTCAAGATTTTTCATCTCGTCACCGATCTGCTTGCCGCCGCTGAGAAGCACGTTCGTGTTGTTCTTTACGACATCTGCCGAAGATTTAATCTCGTTTATAGACTGAAGCACCTGAACGTTACCGGCATTCTGCTCGTCCATTGCATTTCTTATTACTGCTTCCTGCTGCTGAACCTTACCCGTCAAATCAAAAATAACTTCAAACTGGTTCTGTACCGCCTTTGTGTTTTCAGAAACATTCTGAATGATTTCCTGCAATTCGCTAAGCTGCATTCCGATGTTCTTGCCCTGTTCATTTGACTGCTCTGCAAGCTTTCTGATTTCATCTGCAACAACGGCAAAACCTTTGCCCGATTCACCGGCGTGTGCAGCCTCAATTGCGGCATTCATCGCAAGAAGGTTAGTCTGTGTCGCAATGCTCTGCACAACAGAAGAAGCTTCCATAAGGCCAGCTGATTTTTCGAGAATATGCTCTGCAAGCTCGGCAGACTCGTTAATGCGCGTACGGCCTGTTTCAGATTCAGCGCCGAGAGTCTGCACGGTTTTAGAGTTTCCTTCGAGAATCTGCGTTACCGAGCGGATATTTTCTACCATCTCTTCAACTGCACTTGAAGAATTGGAAACGCAGTCAACCTGAATATTTACATTTTCATTCAGCTCATTGATTTTTGAAATCATAGTCTGAATGGTTTCATCGCTTTTAGAAACACGCTCAGACTGATAGCCAGTCCGCTCTTTGACCATGTTGATGTTTTTCATAATTTCTTCAACTGATTTCGAAGTAGCGGTCATGCTTGAGTTAACATTTTCTGCCGTGTTAAGTGAAATTTCAACAGATTTTTCAATGTCTGCCAAAAGCTTATGCGTTTCGTCTTTAAATGCATTCAAGTCATTCGTCAAAAGACCGATTTCATTTCGGGTTGTAACCGGTAATCTGTTGCCAGTGTAATCTTTTTCTGCAACTTTCTGCGTAAAAAACTGAATATCTTTTATTTTTGCGTGTATACCACGCATCTGAAGAAGGCTTGTAATAATAATGAAAATTGCACCAAAAATGCCTTCCGGGAAAATGTATTTCCACACCAATTCTGTATTTGGAACATCCTTCAGGGCTGAAGAAAGAACCGGCGTGATTGTAATCATAATAAAGCCGGTTGCACCGCATGTGCTTATCAAAGTGGAACGGATTATAAGCGACATAGCCTGAAATTCCTTGCGGAAGGGCAGAACCTTAAGCAGACGTTCCAGATTTTGAACGAAAAGAGTGTAGAAAGACTGTGCAATCAAGAACACATTTCCGAAACACGTCGTATAAAGCGGTGCAACATCAACGAACACATTCTTGCTGGCAAAAGCCTTTTGAACTATAAGGGCACAAAAGAATGCGTTTAAAACTCCTGTTATTAATGCTACAGACTGGAATCTTCTTGCAACTTTATTTGTTTTGACAACAGATTCAGGATCATCCGGGTTATAGGCTTTGAGCAGCTTTGTCTGCGAGAACCACCAGAAAAGAATAAAAGAATATACCAAGCCTATACCAATAATGGCAACAGGGGAAGTAAAACCAATCAGAGTTTCCTGAAGGTCAAAAATGCGTAACCGGACTAATGTAAGCCAGCTTACAAAAACTGGAACAATGAAAACGCAAATATAATAGAAGAAAAGCTTTTTTGTAATTGTGATTTTTGAATTGATTGCTTCTGTCATGACAGTGATGCTCCAAAATTATAACAAATTGTTATTGATTAGTATAAGCTAACCAACTGTTTTTTTCAACTGGAGAGAATAGATATTTTTCCCTATACTGGACGCCGTATGAGATAGATGCATTGTTTTTACTGTGATAATGAACCTGTGTAAGATTAGACTGATCGGCAACAAATGGGGCGGCTACGCCCCACGTAAGCGCGGCTGGTATGAAACAGCGGACAAAGGCAACGGCGATTTTGTCGGCAAGCAGGTCGATCAGTTTTCAATCTAGGCGTTTTGCATAAGCTTAATCCTTGTAATTAGTCTTATCGAGCAAAACGGCCAAGTTTTTGCAAGCAAAAACTTGTAACGGATGCACAACGGGGTTTGCAATAGCTTAATTTAGGGGATTGGTTTAATCGGCAAACCCAGCAAGATTTGCCTTGCGGCAAATCTTGTAACGGGTGCACAATGTTCTGCGGTAGCTTATTCTTCGGAAAGGCTTTATCGAGCAAAACGGCCAAGTTTTTGCAAGCAAAAACTTGTAACGGGTGCACAATGGATGCTTGTTTGGGGTGTCATGCTGAACTTGTTTCAGCATCTGCTGGGGTTTGCAATTGTGCTTTATCTACGGAAAAAGCTTAATCGGCAAACCCTGCCAGTTTTTGCTTTGCAAAAATTGGCAAAGGTTGATGTACAGACTGCCTGCATGGGAAGATGAAGCTCTGCGTACCATTTATGAGTCGCCGGTTGCCCAGCTTCTTGAAGATGATTCAATGGAACTTTACGGACAGAGCGTACTGTATTTGTATGGGCATATTGCAGGCGACTAAGCTACTGTTTTTTCTGTTGTCTCCTGTCCTGTTGCAAGATATTTTACGCTGACCAATGACAGAGGTAGATTACTTATGTCCATATCGCAGAATATTGATAAGCTCATTTTTCGTAAAGTTGTTAAATTTATCTAAGCTCTTATCTTTTAATAAGTATTCAATTGTTATTTTCTTTTCAATTGAAAAATTAAGAAAATTCGAAAAATTATTCTCAATATAAAATATTTGATCTTCTATTAAAAGCTTGTATAAGAGAGCAACAGATTCTTTAGATAATATATTTTTTGCCTTTGAATAATCTAATATATTTTTTTCGACTGTTTTCTGTATATCACTAAAATCGTTTGTTTCTGTGAATATTAAAAGTAGCTCGATTATACTGATAATATCCTCATTTTCAGGAAGTATTTTTAATAATTCAATTGCCTGTGAAAGTGATATTTCAAATGTATTTGTTTCGTAATATTTTAACCCTGATGTTGCTATGCCAAGAACATCTGCTAATTCATTCGACTGGATACCAGATATTCTTGTTATCGGCTTAAAATAGTAGCTTAAAAGTTTCCTTAATTTTTCACCTTTTGTAATAAGAAAAATGTAATCGATTCCTGGCACTTCCCATTCATGACTTCCCCATATATGGATTGGTTTATTAATTTCTTTTTTATATGTTGGAAGATTCCATTCTTTTATGTTTTGTTCAGTAATGTACATATCAGGGAATATAATCTTTTTATCTGCTTTTTCATAAGTTAAAGAGAAAAAATATTCCAAAAGCTTTTCTTGGATGTCCTCATTTTTTATAGAATAATATTTTGTATCTGTATAAAAGTAAAAGGCTGATGTCAAAAAGTTTATTAAATAAAAATGATTATTTTTAAAATCTTTATAAGCAATATTGTAAAAATATTTATATAAATTAATTGTGTTTTGAATGGAGAGTCGGATTCTTCCTCTTTGCCCTTCTTCCATTTCAAATTTTGTATAAGTGGAAGGAGTTAAAGGTTCGCCATTGGACTTAACCATAACTGATGAAATATCTTTCATGGAACAATTAGAATTATTCCTTAGAAACTTAAGATATTTTTGCATTGTTTCTATATTTTTTTCTGTATAAATGAGTTCATTCAGAGCTCGTTCAATAAAAGTGTTCATACATAGAATATATTATTATTTTAATCTAATTGCAATACATTAAGTGTTTTTTTAGCTTTTTTTTCTTGACTTTAAAACTGAAATTAATTAATCTATCTGTATGCTGATTAATCTTAAAATAGATCAATTAAAAGGAGAAATTATGGAAAATAATTATTTGCTCAGTGGAACTGATAAGAATTCAGTTGATCAAACTAAAGACACCAAGCTTTCCCCTGGTGAAATCCTGTTCAGTATAGGCACTGGTATACTTGCCTCTAGCACTTGTTTGAATTTCTTTCAAAAACAGAAAAATGGAAAGACTTACAACATGGAAAAGATTGAAAAAGTTATCAATGTGGTGGGTGCTGCTATAAATGCCTTAAAGGGTTTTTTAAATGACATTAACAGATGAAATTGTTGCGGGCATAATCTGCATCTCGTGGAGCGAGCCATATCCCACGAGAGCAGTGGACATGGGTAATGAATATATTCCAGACAAACTTGTAATGCGGTTTTGCCGAAGACGGTGCTGAGTGTTAATTAATGGCTTCTGGGGAGGTCGGAAAGGCTTCCCTAGAAGTTTTGTACCTAAATTTTAAAAAAGGAGTAGAAATGAATTTTAAAACACAGAATGAGCTTTCAATAGATGTAGTAAAGACTGTTGTAAGTTGTAAGCTCGAATGGCCTGAGATCTTACTCATTGCTGGCACAGGTTTATGCGTGGCCGGCGGTTCTGCAAAGCTTATAAAGCAAAAGAAAGAAGGCACATTTAGTACAGATAAGCTCCAAAAGAACTTAAATCTACTGTGCATAGCCTTAGACCATCTAACTAATCTTTTGAATGATATTAAGAAATGCAATCCTGCCGATGAATCGAAGTTGAGGTGAAAGAAATGGTTTTTCTTGCCGGAACTATAACTGGGAGTTTTTTGACCGTTGGCAGTCTTGCTAAGAGAATTAATGCGGTTGGACAAGCAACATGTTTGCCTATCCAACTATTAGATTAGGCTATATCTTTAGTCTTAAAATTTTGGAGGTATAAATTGCTAAAATTCCTTGCCGGGACTGTGACCGGCGTAATCCTGACAATTGCCGGTCTTGCCGTGTGGCTTCGTTGTGAAGATAAGCATGCCGACTGTTCCAACGAAGACATCCTGAAGCTTGTGCAGCAGCAGCTCACTGTATCTGCGGAGCCTTCTGTTCCAAGCTATGACGAGAACCAGGACGGCGCAGAGGATTATTAATGGCTCCAGGGAAGACCCGAAGATCTTCCCTGAACTTTTGCCCTAAAGAAAAAGGAGTTATATTATATGGAATTTGAACGACCGTCTAAACTTAAGCTTAAGGAATTCCAACCAGGCCCGCCGACATTCCCGCAAATTCGTTTGCCGGAGGAAAAGGGGGTTATTGAAATTGCAATAGGGTTGCTTGCAACAATTCTTACAAAAAAGGGAGCAAAGAATGAACACAGCTGGAAAAAGTTTCATCATCGATAATCTTCGGTTCTCTGAAAAAGGTATCAACATGCTAATAGCACCAGAAATGCCACTTTTTAAAGCACTGCCGGCTGATTCAGTTGATTTTGACTGGCTAGATGTTTTATTTGATTATGAAGTACTACCGACGTTTGTTGATCTAAAAAATAAAACATTCCCTTACTATTAATATGGAGTAATTTGGAGATCGAAAATGATGGGAAAAGACAGAAAACTCATTCAGGCCATAGTACAGAATCAGCGGGCTAGCTATGTAGCCCTTGTAGAACTGGAAAGTTTATTAGATGAAGGAAATCGAAGAAACTTACAAAAATCAATTGAAGCCGAGCTAATGCGTAAAGAAGCAAAAACTGCAAAGTGGCAGAAGACGATAAAGGAGCGGGCCAGCAGATATTTGATTTCTGACGATAGAACTTATGAAAGAAAATTTATCCAGAATGAACTGCTTAGAAAATGGAACGAGCTTTTTGAGAGAGGAGCTATTGATGTCTTTGAAATAAAATTCGTTGAACATAAGGGTAAAATCAAACGGTTTGTGGCAGATAATTATTCATTTGAATTAACAGAAAGTGAAAATAAAATGGATAGCATTAGATTTCTAAAATTATCTTATGAATCTGATGATAAGAAACTTTTTTTTGATTTTTCAGAAAAAAAATATGCAGAAAGCGTACTGTATCTGGAATTCAAAATAGGACATGAAGAGTACAGCATTAACAGTGAAATTTCTGGAATGCCGGTTGAGTTCACTCAAGGCTATGGACTTTATGACTTTTTATGTGCATTAGAACAGCCGGAGCTGGCTGAAAATATGACCGTCTTTTTTAACAGGCTTGAGGGCACTCATCTGCCAAACAAAGAAGATGACTCGCTGAAAGAAAAATACGCATCAATTCTTCAGGACTTATGCAAATTGTAAATAAAGGCTTGGAAAAACTGCTATAAGCTCAAATAAGGAGGCAAAATATGGCAAAGAAATTCATTTCATTTTTAGATACAGGCGATTATCAGCCTTGTAAATTTAAATTACCGGATACTTTTATTAGTACCGATGTTACCTTTGTGCAAGAAGCTCTTATAAAGGCTCTTTGCATGGAATTTACCGAAGAAGATACAATATATATTTATGTTACTAAAGAAGCTAAAGAAAAGCATTTGGAAAATCTTCTTGAGCAGCTAAAATTACTTGATCTGAAATGCAAAATTATTCCTGTTGATATGAAATATACTACAAGAATTTTTTCTGGAGCATTTTTGCCTGTTACCTATGCATACAGTGGTGTTATTGACGATCAAGACTCTGTTATTTTTGATTTGACATATTACCGGTACGTGCCTGTTCGTTTTTTCTTAATTTTAAATGAAGTACAGAGTTTAAAACATATTGCTATAGAAGGTATATACTACGGAGCGTATGAGGCACGAACAGAGGATAATATAATACCAATATTTGATATGTTGGATGTCTATTCTGTTCTTCAGTGGGCAAATGAAGCAAAAGATTATTTTATTAACTATGGTATTAAAGATAAATTAGCTCGAATTGCTTATGGTACTGGAGAAATAACAGATTTAATTCTTAAAGTATCTAGAAAGATGAATTATTCTGGAGATATAAGAAATTTTGAAGGCGATGTATTTTCAGATTGTCTTAAAAAAATATATAATTTTGCTGTTGATATTAACTCACCTCTGTTTCCGGTTTTTCGTTCTGTTTATAAATACATAACAGACATGTGGCGTTATTCTACTTTGGATTTTATATCTTACATTAAATCATATATAGATGATGTGCCAGAGGAAACAATATCAATGTTAGAGAAAGGAATTATAACATTTCTGCTGCTTCAGGGAGGAGTTGACTTTAATGATTCCAGTTTTCGGGATTTGCTTGAAAATATACTTGCATGTACAAGCGCATTGAAACTGAGGGAGTGGAAGACGGAATCTTAGTTTTGGCAGATGCCGAAACAAGTTCGGCATGACGAGTTTCGCTGGATAAGCTCTTTCCGTAGATAAATCTGCTGCGAAAAGACCTTGACCTTATTCATTGATTTTGGTATGCTTCAAGCTCTAATTACGAAGAAACTATTTAGGTAGGTACAAATATGTCAAGAAGATGTGATATTTGCGGAAAGGGTTCACTTCATGGCAACAAAGTAAGTAAGTCTTACAACCACGTTCGCCGCACATGGAAGCCGAACATTGTTGCCGTAAAAACTGAAATTGGCGGAACAACAGTAACTGTAAAAATGTGCACACGCTGCTTGAGAAGCGGCTATGTAACAAAGAAAGTCTGATTTTTCCAGTCATTTAATCTGTGTTTTTGCACTGATGCTAAAAGAGCCGCTTTGAGTGGCTCTTTTTTTGTTTTAAAGACATTGCAGATGATTTAAGCTGAATGCGGTGCATTTGCGCACGGCGCACCGGCGAGGCTACTTAATCTCTATAGAAAGGCCGTCGTAAGCCGGCTCTACAATGCAGCCGGCAAGGCGGCTGAAATGCTGCTTCTTTTCGTTCAGCATACGCTTTATCTCTTTGTGCGTGTAATCGTGGCAGAAATGCGTCAGATAAACCTGCGTGGCGGAAGTCTTTTCGGCTGCTTCAAGAGCCTGGTCAAACGTAAAATGCGTTTCGTGCGGCTTTGTTCTAAGTCCGTCTATGACAAGCACTTCAATTCCCTTAATGCGTTCAAAAGACGAAGGCGGCAAGAAGCTCAAATCTGTCAGATAAGCGAATTTGCCGAAGCGCCAGCCTGTAGTGGGCAAAACTCCGTGCATCATCGGCACAGGCACAAAGTCTATCGTGCCAATCTTAAGCGGGTTCTCCGCATTGTAATCGGTGCAGTTCACAAGCTCTATCAAAGGCTTGCCGCCGCCGCGCTGTGTCGGGCGAAAAACATAATCGTAGCAGCAGCGCACTTCTTCAAGCGTGTTCGGGTCAGAATACACTGAAATAGAGCAGTCGCGCGAGAAAACGCGGATATCGTCAAGGCCATGCACATGGTCTGCATGCGCGTGCGTTAAAAGCACGGCGTCAAGCTTGCAAAGCCCATAGGCAAGCGCCTGCAGCCTGAATTCTGGGCCGGTGTCTATTACGACGTAGGTGTCACCGTCATTGACTATGGCACTTGCACGGTAGCGCGTGTCTTTCGGATCTTTTGAAGTACACGCCTTGCATTTGCAGCCGATTACCGGCATTCCGTGGCTTGTGCCTGTTCCAGTTATTGTAAGTTTCATTTGGTTCTCCGTCAGCTGCCATACTTTTTCTTGATGTCTTCAATCTCGTTGCGCAAGGCTGCGGCTTCTTCATACTCAAGCCGCTCGGCATGTTCAAGCATCTGCTGCTCAAGTGCCTTGATGAGCTTCTTGCGTTCTTTCGGAATCATCGGGTTGAAGCTGTTTATCAATGCCTTAGTTTCAACTGCGGCGTTTTCTTCGGCGTCTTTTTCCTGACGTACAAGAATGTCGCTGATAGCTTTGTGAACTGTTTCAGGTGTAATGCCGTGTGCCTCGTTATATGTGCTCTGAATGGCGCGCCTGTGCTCGGTTTCGGCGATTGCTTCTTTCATGGCCGGGCTAATTGTGTCTGCGTACATTACAACGGCGCCGTTCTGGTTTCTTGCCGCGCGCCCGATAATCTGAATCAAGCTTGTCGCGCTGCGCAAAAAGCCGATTTTGTCAGCGTCAAGAATTGCGATGAACGAAACTTCCGGCAGGTCGATGCCTTCTCTCAAAAGATTGATGCCCACAAGAATGTCGATTTCGCCCGTGCGGAGGCTTTTCAGTATTTCTACGCGCTCAATCGTGTCAATTTCGCTGTGAATGTAGCGCACTTTCAAGCCGAAGCCGCTGAGATAATCGGTCAAGTCTTCAGCCATTTTCTTTGTGAGCGTAAGCAAAAGGCAGCGCTCGTTGCGCTCAACGCGGAGCTTTATCTCGTTATAGATGTCTTCCATCTGGCCTTCGCTCGGCCGCACTGAAACTGTCGGGTCAAGCAAGCCGGTCGGGCGTATAAGCTGCTCGACAATCTGCGTAGATTTTTCGGTTTCTTCTTTGCGCGGCGTGGCCGTAACAAAAATTGTCTGCTTAACCTTTTTGTTGAATTCATCAGCTTTGAGCGGCCTGTTGTCAAGCGCGCTCGGCAGTCTGAACCCAAAGTCGATGAGATTCTGCTTCCGCGAGCGGTCGCCCTCGTACATTGCGCCAATCTGCGGCACTGTAACATGCGCTTCGTCAATCATGCAGCAGAAGTCATCTGGAAAATAGTGCAGCAGCGTTGCAGGCGGTTCACCGCGCTTTCTGCCGGAAATTGGGCCTGAGTAATTCTCTATTCCTGGGCATCTGCCCATTTCCGAGAGCATTTCTATGTCATAGGTTGTGCGCGTCTTAAGGCGCTCTGCTTCAAGTATTTTGCCCTGCTGCCTGAAAAGCTCAACCTGCGCAGTCATTTCATCGCGTATTCGGTCAACTGCCGAAATCAGCATATTCTGCGGCACAACGAAGTGCTTTGCCGGATAGATTGTTGTTTCGTCAAGCTCTTCGATTGTCTGCCCGGAAATTGAGTTGATGCGCCTGATTCTTGCGACTTCTTCCCATTCAAGGTCAATCCTATAAGCTTCATCTGTTTCCATATAAGCTGGGAAAATCTCAATTGCGTCGCCGCGTATGCGGAAGTCGCCGCGTTCAAAGCCGAAATCGTTGCGCTTATATTGCAGGCTTATAAGCTTTTTTGAAAATTCGATTGTGTCGAGCGTTTCGCCTTTTTCGATGTGAATGCGCATGTCGTGGTAAAGTTCCGGCATACCGAGACCGTAGATGCACGAAACTGTTGCAACAACAATAACATCGCGGCGCTCCATAAGGCTGTATGTTGCGGCAAGGCGCATGTGGTCAATTTCATCGTTTATCGACGCGTCTTTTTCGATGTAAAGGTCTCTGGCGGGCACATAAGCTTCCGGCTGATAATAGTCGTAATAAGAGACGAAGTATTCGACCGCGTTTTCTGGGAAAAAACTTTTGAACTCGCGGTAGAGCTGCGCCGAAAGTGTCTTGTTGTGGCTTATAACAAGGGTAGGGCGCTGAATGGCTTCGATAATCTTTGCCATGGTAAATGTCTTGCCCGAACCTGTAACGCCTTTTAATGTCTGAAAAGCATCTCCGCGCAAAAAACCTTCTGCAAGCTTTTTGATTGCTTCCGGCTGGTCGCCTGACGGCTCATAAGGTGCGTAAACTTTGAACGGTCTCATGCGTGCATTTTAGCACAGCAATGCTGTTGTGTACATAACTGCTTTTTCGGCAGATGCTTCAACGTCATTCTGAACTTGTTTCAGAATCTGTGGTTTTGCAGATGCCGAAACAAGTTCGGCATGACGCTTTTCGCAAAAACACGGCGGATTGAGCTGCTATTATACACAGCCTGTGAAAATTTCACATAGTTTGGATAAAATTTTATCTAAATGTAGCCTGAATTACT
>JAEEGH010024488.1_pt1 | contig 12179 bp, 11 predicted proteins | sample 9134181 | NCBI WGS metagenome assembly JAEEGH01 (sample SAMN16246544, study PRJNA631951) | gut metagenome | biome: gut microbiome; feature: rumen; material: DP-attached | host: Bos | place: Iran: Karaj | collected 2018-10
TCAATATGAAAATTTATGAAAGCAGTTACAATAGTAACTATGAAGAAGAGATTTATTATTATTCCGCTTGTTATTACCGCTACCACTGTTGGAGCAGTTTTTGCATCTCACTATATCATTGTTCGAGCGTGGTCATCTAAATACAATCTAACAACTTTAAAAGAAGGAGAATTACCTCCAATTCAAGAGGCTGTTGAAGATAACTATGTTCAACTTAGTGAAGTCAATATGCATTATGTCCATTATGGACATGCTGAACAATCTGTTGTTTTAGTTCATGGGAATAGAAGTAGTTGTAACGCTTTAAAAGAATTAGCAACTTATTTAGCAAATGACTATAGTGTCTACTGCATTGACAGTAGATGCCACGGGAAAAGTTCTGATCCTGGAGTGCTTTCTTATGATTTGATGGCTAAGGATGTTTATGAATTCATTAATGCAAAAGGATTAAATAATCCATATTTTGTTGGTCATAGTGATGGCGGGATTATTGGAATTATATTAACTGCGAATTATCCTAACGCAGTAAAAGCAAATATTGCTTGTGGAGCAAATTCAAACCCAAAAGGTCTTAAAAATAACTATTTAAGAACATGTAGACGTAATAAAGACAATAAATATTACAAATTAATGTTAGACGAACCAAATTTAACGAAAGATTATCTATCAAAAGTTAAAACTCCAACTTATATTGTCGCTGGAGAATATGATGTTATTCGTTTATCTGACACCATTTTTCTTCATAAAAATATTCCTGATAGTAGAATTGCCATCATTAAAAACAATGGTCACTCAACTTATATATCGAAAAACGGCAAACTAATATATCATCTTGCTTACGATTACTTTAAAGAGTTAGATGGCAAATAAAAAACAGAGGCTAAGCCTCTGTTTAATTTTGTTTTATTTCTTATTTGAAATATCTTTTTAGCATTGCTTCAAGAGCAGCACCGTGGCGTTGTTCGTCTTTAGCCATTTCGTGAACTGCATCATGAATTGCATCGTAATTGAGTTCTTTTGCTTTTTTAGCAATTTCAAGTTTTGATGCACATGCACCATTTTCGCCTGCAAGCATCTTTTCAAGATTTGCTTTTGTATCTGCTTCAACCATTTCACCTAATAATTCAGCAAATTTAGCAGCATGTTCAGCTTCTTCTTTAGCAATTTGCTCTAGGAGCAAAGCGATTTCTGGATAGCCTTCTCTTAAGGCTTGTCTTGCCATTGCTAAATACATACCAACTTCTGAACATTCACCTTTGAAATGGTCTCTACAACCTTGAAGTACAAATGGATCAACGCCTTTTGCAACACCAATGTCATGTTTGCAAGCCCATTTAAGTTCGCCTTTAGGAGCGTTTTCTTCAAGTGGTTCTAACATTGAAAAATCAGCACCACAAATTGGACAATTTTCGCCTTCTTTTACTTCGACGATTTGTCCACAAATTTTACAACGATATTTCATATATCTTTCCTCCGGGGGATTATTTTTCAAATCCTTTATTGCCTTAATTATAGGATAACTATTTTTATTTACAAGGCAGACGCACTTTTATTTTTAAAAACTATAAATTTTCCGTATATTTTCCGAAAAATTACTATAAATTCCCTAGTTTTTCTAATTCTTTTTCATACTTCTTTGGTTCTTTTAGAAACACAACTTTAGCATCTGGAAATAGTTTATTAACCTTCTTTTGGGCGCTTTTTCCTTGCCCGCTTCCAGAATAGAAAACAAAAGATAATTTCTTATTAGAAAAATCTGTTTGAGCAAGAACTGAATTAATTGCAGGAGTTAATCTTCCGTTCCATATTGGAGAGCCAATTACAACTTCGTCAAAACTTGAAACATCGTTATTGTAGTCTATAAGTTTTCCTTTTTGAGCCATGCCCGCTCTAAAGCCTCCTACTAGGACCATAAAGAAAAATTTCTTTGGCATTTTTTTCTTTTCAATTACTTTTCTAAGTTCAAAGCCATTTTCTTCCATCTTTTTGGCGACAACTTCACCACTTCCGGTTAAAGAATAATAGATAAATAATTTTCTCATTTTAACTCTCCTTTAACTAATCAAGTCCTAAAAATACTTTCTTGAGAATGATATCATTCTCTCCTTCGCGTTCATCAATTACTCGACTTGCTTCACGAAGTCTTCTTTCTTTCTTAATTTTGATTATTTCAAGCATATGTTTTAATAACCAAATACCAAGTACGGCTCCTACAATTAAAAGAAGAACAGCAAGGAAATAAAGTGCTTTTCTGAATGCAAATATACACACTCCACAAAGTGATAAAGAAATCACAATTGAAATAAATACTTCAAAACCCGCAATTGTTTTATATAAAACTTCCTTAGCCTTTGTTTGATGAATCTCATGATCATTTTCTTTATATTTTTCAATTAAAACTTCAGCATTTTCTTTATTAAAATCTGGAGCCTGTTTTGTGTCTGCAAATGTAAGTTCTTTTTTGAATGTTCTTAAGAACAAAGATTCCATAAAAGCTTGATTTTCGTTACCTTTTAATTGTTTTACAATGCCTCTAATGGTAATTTCGTCTTCCTCTAAAAGGTCTCCGATAACACTGACAAAATTTTCACCAGTAATGATTTGTTCTGGAAGCATTTCAAAAATTGAATAATCTTTAGTTTCTCTAACTGAAGTAATTAACGCACGATAAAAAGTTCTTTGATTTTCAAATGGAATAACATCCATACAATCAATATGAGCTTTTAGACTAGTTAAGAAAGATTCACAGTTTTCAGTTAAATAGAAAATAGCGTATATTCTTCTTTGCAAGAAGAAAGGCTCAACTTTGGTCTGAATTTTATTGTGTTTATCAAGTTGATAGAAGAAATGAGATGTGTATTCTTTAACAAATGCTTTTAATCTAATCTGTCGATAGTTTTGTCTTAATCTAAAGTCTAATGTTTTGTTATATTTTTTGATTATTGTTTGGATTGTATCTCTATTTTTATCAATAACTTTAATTTGCTTGATAATTAATTCGGCTTTATGGAAATTGTTAGATTCTTTTAAAAGAAAATCGTTAATCAAAGTGTCTACTTCATCCCATTCAATGCTATAAAGAGGTTCAAATTCAGTGTATGGAATAGTTGAGATTATTTTTATGAAAAGACGGTCAAAATTGTATGGTTTTTTAACAATTCCTTTGTTTTTCTCGAATGATTTTTTCGCCTCAATTAAGTTTTCAAGTGTGTTTTTCGCGACAAGTTCATCAATCATTCCTTCGATTTTCTCTCGAATTTTCCTTTCCATATTTCGAAGTTCGATAAAATCGAGATTCGGAAATTTATAATGAACGATCTCTTTAACTTCGTCATTGAAGTGTTTGGAAAGTCTTCTATATTGAGCAAGACTAATTTCAGCGTTTAAAAACTGCTCAAATAAAGGTTGCAAATCAATACAATCCTTAATAAGTGCGATTAAATCTTCATTTTGAAGGGCTTCAAAAACTTCTAGTGCACCTTCATAATCTTTCTTTAAGGCAAGTTTAAAACCTCTTTGGGTTTCATCGTTTATCCTTTTGGCCACTTTAATTTGTTCCTTAGAAAAAGATTCTGTCTCAGGAGCAACTTCTTTAACAGAGCCTAGATAGCTACGAGTTTTCTCACTTGCCACTTATTTAATCCTTACAATGTAAATCTTATCTAAAATTATACATAAAAATTTATTTTTTACATAAAATCAAAGAAGTTGTGCTATGATTTAGTGCAGATATTTAGTGAAAAACTGATAATAGGAGGCTTTATATGGGGTACGTTATTGAAACAAATAACTTAAGTAAGAAATTCCCTAATAAACTCGCTGTAGATAAAGTTTCTGTTCACGTTGAAAAAGGCGATATTTATGGTCTTATCGGACGTAACGGAGCAGGTAAAACAACCTTAATGAAAATGATTCTGGGAACTTTGTTCCCTACTGAAGGAGAAATGACTCTTTTTGGTAACTCTAATCTTAATGAAGAAAGAAAAAGAATCGGTTCATTAATTGAAGCACCAGGTCTATATAGAGGTTGCACCGCTTTTGAAAATATGAAGAGATTTTCTCTTCTTTATGGCGGAACAGATGAAGAAATTAAAGAACTTTTAGACTTTGTTGGTCTAGGTGAAACAGGCAAGATGAAAGCTGGCCATTTTTCACTAGGTATGAAACAAAGGCTTGGCTTAGCCTTATCACTTTTAGGCAACCCAGAAGTTTTAGTGTTAGACGAACCAGTAAACGGACTCGATCCAGCAGGAATTAAAGAATTTAGAGATATTATTCTTAAACTTAACAAGGAAAAAGGAGTCACATTTGTTATTTCATCTCATCTTTTAGATGAGTTAGGTAAAATTGCGACTAGATATGGTATTTTAAGTGACGGTTTACTTGTAGATGAAATTTCCGCTGCTGAACTACAAGAAAGATGCAAAACTTGTTTGATTATTGAAGCTAACGATTTAGAAAAAGCTGAACAAGTTCTAACTAAAGCAAAGCTTCTTGGTAATCACGTCGTAAATGAAAACAAGTTATTAATGTACGATCACTTTGAAGAACCAAGTCTCGTAAATGAGACTCTTGTTAAAGGCGGAGTCAAAGTTAATTCACTTTCATTCTCTAATAATGGGTTTGAAGACTATTTTATCGAAAGGTTAGGTAAGTAGTATGGGCGCATTATTAAGATTTGAATTTAGAAAACTCTTCAGAAACAAGGCATTTTATATTTGCCTTGGTATTGCTTTATTCCTTTTGATTATCAACACCATTACTAACAAAATAATGGCAGATATTTCTAAAGAAATGATGGAAGAAGCATATGCTGAAATCGGAATTACTTATGAATATGCTTTCAGCGCCATTGCGCTTCTTAAACAGGTTTTTAATAACAACACAGCGATTGTTGAAGGAGTTATAGTCTCAATTATTGTATGTGAAGATTTCGCGGGCGATATTATTAAAAATATCTACTCAAAAGGCTACTCTAGAGCACAAGTTTACTTCGCTAAACTATTATCTTCATTGGCAGCATTCCTCATGATTGTTGTAGCAGGAATGATTGTATCATTCACTTTAGGCGTTGCTCTTACAGGCGAAATCGGCTCAACCGGTAAGAACTTTGCTGGGGCAGTTGTTTGTATTTATCTTGTTGCAATCGCATATTTTGCAATTTATTTTGCGATTAGCATGATTTTCAAGAAGATTGCACCATCAATTGTTCTTTCTATTTTAGGACCAACTGGTGTCACAGTTTTACTTGTCTTAGTTAACTTGCTCATTAAAAATGATGACATCTCATTAAGCGATTACTGGATCAGCGGGGTTATGTCAAATCTTTCTCTTAGCGATGTAGAAATCAAAACTATTGTAACCGCAATTATTGTTTCATTGGTTGTAATCGCTGGATTTGGTTGTTTATCATTTTTTATGGATAATAAAAAAGACGTTAAATAAAGGAGAAAATATGGATTTACTTATTAGAAACAAATGGATTAGTCTTAGGGGTTCATCAGTCGTTAAAGACTTAAATGAACAAGATGTTTACAAAGTAAGAGGTAAGTTTTGGACATTTACAAAAAAGAAATTTATCCAAACTCTAGATGGTGAGACAAAGTATGTTGTCCGTAACAAATTCTGGAGATTATTTGCTTATAAAGCCTTTGTATTAGATGAAAGTCAAAAAGAACGAATTGCCTACTTAAGAAGAAAAATCTTCTCATTTCATGACCGTTTCTTTATTGAATCAAAGTTTGGTCAATTAGAAATAAAAGGAAATATCTTTTGCTTTGATTATCACATTTATCTTGAAGGCAAAGAAATCGGCCACGTTGGACGTAGAATCTCATTAAGAGATAGTTTTGTTCTTCACGTAGAAGATGATGTTAATATTGATCCAATGTTCTTCTTAGCACTTGTCATTGCAATAGATAACATCACAGATCAAAGAAGAGAGAACGCTAATTCAAGCAATTATTAAAGAAAAGAAAGGACTTATGGTCCTTTTTATTAGCCTAATAAATTGTAAATTCCTATAAACTGCACAACTGCTCCCGCCACTACAAACACATGGAATATGGTGTGGAAGTAAATTTTCTTTTTACCAATTGCGTACAATATGGCGCCAACAGTATAAACGATTCCACCAATTAAAATTGGCCAGAAAACATTATTTGCAACTTGAACTCCAAACGGAAGGAAAATCAATAATAACCAACCCTGAATGATGTACATAATGTAAGAAGAAATCTTCAAAAACTTATTATTGTTTGGAATTGCATTTACTAATATTCCATAAATTGCTAAAGCAAATTCTATTATCGCCATCACAATTCCAAGATTGTGTGGAGTAGTTCCAAGCATACAAATTGGGAAATATGTTCCGGCAACAAATAAATAAATATCACAATGATCAATAATTCTAGCTACAAATCGGTATGTGCTATCAAATCTAGAAGTGTGATATAAAGTTGAAAACACAAACACAATCATCATAGTCAAAACATAAACATAAAATGGATAAAATTGACTAAAAGGAATGTGATTTGTAATTTCTTTGTATACAAAGAAAATAAGGACTCCTAAAGAGAACAAAAAACCGATACCATGTGTAATGGAATTTCCTATTTCGTCTTTAAAAGAATATTTAGGTAAATTCCTAACTTTTTTATTCATAAAACAACAACTTATAATTTAGATTCTTCAATCCTCTGTTCAGATTCTCTGAAGTATCTTTCGTAATTCTTTTTACAATATCTTGGATGTCTTTCCTTTTGGAATTCATTAACTTCCTTAAATGTATAAGGAACATCAACTCTCCATGAATTAAATAATCCGGCTTTCACAGCGTGATTTGGACAATACATAACACACTTTTGACACATTAAGCATTGATAACCAAATTTAAATTTGCCTTTATCCTCATTAAATCTAATGTTCTGTGCTGGACAATTGTTAATACATTTCATGCACTTACTGCATTTATCTTTTTCTACTTTATAGAAAAGACCATTGAATCTTCCGCCCCACCATTGAATTCTAAGAACGAATGCAAATGGGCGATCACAGAACCAACGTTTCATACGAACATCTTCACCTTTTAAGAATAAATCTAAGTCTAATGGAAGAAGTCCGTTCATAACTTTAATCATTCTATAAGCCATATAATCTGTATGTCTAAATATGAATGAATAAGGCATTAAATAATGGAATTCATTATGAACTTTTATGTTTCTTCTCTTTAATAAAGAGGTGAGATACAAACTAGAGGCATTATTCCAAAATAAATGTTCTCCAGATTGTTTCATAATAACACATGGAATTTCTTTACTAACCTTTTTGATTTTTTTGACATATTTAATCATTGGTTTTGGGCAGTTAAATCCATAGATTGGATAAAAAACGAAAAGACCATCATAGCCTTCAATATTGGTGATATCACCATTTATAACATCAACTGTATCAAGGCTATGACCACGTTTTTCTAACTCTTCTTTTGCCTTAAGGCAAACAATCTTCGTATTGCCCGTACCTGTAAAGTAAATTCCTAGAAATTTCATCTCATCTTTGCCTCCAAGTTTTCATCGAAGTAGTAACAATGATCTTCATCAAAATTATGGGAATCATACCAATATTGAGCATAGATTTTGTCTTTTTTAACAAGTCTATCAAAATCCCAAACATATTCGTTATAAAGAGCGTTCAACCAGTGACCACCTCTTAAGACTGTAAATGGACGTGCTGTAAATCTTTGTCCATCTTGGTTTTCCCATTCAACTTTAGTGTAAACATCGCCCTTCTTAAATGAGGTAGTTAAAAGCTTACCACCATGCATTTTGGCTACGTTTTGTAAGTCTTCTAAAGATATGTCTTTATCTTCTTTATCAATATCAAAACCGTAATCAATTGGTTTATATGGTTTTAATGTTTTAGCTTCGCTTGCATCCCAAAGATCAAAATCTTCCCATTTCTTTGGTTGATTTTCGTATTCTTCCATCGAACCAAAGAATGCTGTGATTCTAGCGACATCGCCATGATTATACCAATATTGAGGTGCATTTGAGTCTTTCATCGTATTTGTAAGAGAAAATCTCTTAATGAGCTTCTTCGGTACGATTCTAGCCATTTTCATTTCTGGATGAGCTTTTAAAATTTTGCCCCAGTAATCTTTAACGTTATCTTTTCTATAATGGAAAAGTTCATTTAACTTCTCGCCATCAACATAAAAACCACAATGGAAGTTTCTAGTGCAACAATCATTAGGATTAAAGTAATCCTTAACATCTCCGCCCATTAATGAGAAGCCACCTTGCACTGTTTCGTAGCCAGTAATTCTACTTTGCTCTCCTGAACCAAAATTAAAAATTTTGCCCCAAAAATTATTGTGATTTAAGTGGCCTGCTATGTCTTCACGAATGATAGCGGCCATAAGTCGACCGCTATCTTCAGCAGTTGACCATTCAATAGCGTTATTAAATGGTGTGTGAAACATAAGTCCATCACCCATGTTAGCAGTCAACATATCAAGATAAATCATCGCTGATTGGCGAATAATTGCCCAATTTGGAATGCTACTTTCTAAAATAGCAAATTCACCTCTTAATTTGTGAGTTGTGTAAAAATCAAAAACTCCTGGAAAAAGAGGATCTCCAACTCTTAAATAAGGGTTTTTTGGACATCTATGCCCATAAAGGGCAACAGTTGTAATATCAATTAACTTAATATCTGGACGAGCTTCTAATATTTCAACAATGTTTTTCACACCTACTTCATTAGCAAGATATGAATCATTTGGAAATTTATCTGCTCTTGGGGGAATAGCTGCTGCTAAGTTAAATAAATAAGAAGCACCATCAATTGTTTTAATGATGTCATCTTTTGAAGCAACAGTTCCATATATAATTTCTATTTTTCCTGGGTTATCTTTGGCTAGTTTTTCCACTAATTTATTGCGTTTATATTTTTTCTCTAAAAGGACTTTGACTTTGTCAACTTCATTTAGTTTAATAAATTCCTCCAGCGTAGGAAAACCCATGTGCCCGGCGGCACCAAATAAACTAACTATCATATTTTAATTATCTAAAATCTCCTGGATTTGGATAACAACGATCCATTGTTCTTTGGATGGCTTCTTCTAAACCACCACGACCAATATGAAGTTCGGCGTTAATCTTGTCCATAACTTCAGGTTCAATCATCATGTCTTTAGACATAATTTCTTTCATAACTAAACCAAAATTAAGTCCGCCTTCAAGGCCTTTCTTCTTATCTTTATTTTGGATAGCTTTACCACCGATAACACACATCCATGTAGGTGGAAGATGAACTTTCTTGTTAACACCTTTACATTTGCACATGTATTCAAGCATCCATTTGAATGATCTATTTTCATCTCCGATTGGGTATCTTTCACCATCTTTTCCGTATTCAAGAGCACCGATACCAGCTTCTGCAATATGTTCGATTGCAATCATGGTTGTGCCACCCTTTGAAAAGAATGCGCTCTTATGACCGTTAACAAATCTATCAAGGAAAACATCTCTCCAAATTGGAACACGTGCTTCCATTGAACCAAAGATATATGGTAGTTCAAGAACTATCACTTCCATATTTTTCTTTTGTTCATTTAAAAGTTTTGCTTGCTCTACTCTACAACGAATGTATGGATGTTTTTCAGCGAGTTTCATTTCTGGATATCTTCTATCGAAGTAAGCAAAATATGAGTTATAAACTGCTGCTTTCTTAACTCCAGCTTTCTCTGCTGCTCTAAAAACTTTGGCGCAACAATCGACTAATCTATAATGGAAAAAGTCATAAGATGGAGCTTTTGGAGTGTATCTATCATCTGGTCCGACTGCATAAATCATGTAATCGTAACCTTTCATTACTTTTTCAATTTCTTCTTCTGAAGCTTCAAATACATCTAAAAGTGTATTTTTGATTTCTTTTGGATACCAACTTGATAAGTCTTTGTTAACTAAATCATCGTCTAAGATTGAAATTGAACCAACCTCGTATCCTTTTGAGAGCGCTAATTTTGCGGTATAGTAGCCTAAAAAACCAGTACCACCGACAATCATTAACTTTTTGGACATACGTTTTCTCCTTTTAGCCTTATCCCGATAAGGCACTAATACATAAATTATAAATAATTTTGTAATGAATGCATTATTTTTTTATAATTATGGTACTTTATGAAAAGAAGGAATTTGCTATTAACTCTTATCAGCGGACTTCTCCTCTCGGGATGTACTTTTGAAATTCCAGATTTTCTCAAGTTTTGGGAAAAGAAAAGTGAAGAAACTCCTGAAAAACAAGAGGGAGAAGTTAAGCCTTCTGAAGAGTCAACACCAACTGAACCAGAAACTCCTGAACAACCAGTTGATCCAGTAATTCCTGAAGATCCTCCAGGAGATGAAGAAAGTTTTAAACTAATTAAAACTCCAAATTTAAGAATGCCAGCAGAGTTTGAACCATCTTCAATGATTAAGATGTGCTACCCAAACAACATGCCTTTAAGTGTTTATAAAATTATCGCTGAAGATAACAAATTACTTATTTTGGTTAATCCTGACTATGACAATAGTTCAAGAATCTCTGAAGCAAGAAATGACTTTGAAAGCGCTGGTATCAAAATGGAAAATGTCACCTTCTTAGATATGCCTTTAGATGCTGATTATATGTATTGGGTTAGAGATTTTTCTCCATTTTATGTCTTTAAAGACAAAGATTTATCTGTTGTCGACTTTACCTACAATAGATCTTCCAGAACTGAACAAAATGCAGTTCCTCAAAAACTCGCTAATTACTTCGGAATGAGTTACAGCAAAATGAGTCTAACTCATACTGGCGGTAACCTCATGCAAGATGGTAGAGGCACCGCTTTTAGTGATGATTTAGTCATCCAAGAAAACTCAAATAATGAGACCAAAGTTAGAAGTCAAATGAAACAATATACTGGCACTGATAACTATGTTATCACTATTGACCCACAGGGTGATTATATCGCTCACATCGATTGTTGGGGAAAGATTGTTGCACCAGACAAAATTATCGTTGCAAAACTTCCTCAAACTAACTCTAGATACTCTTACTACGAACAAGTCGCAAACATCTTAGCGAACACAAAATGTTCCTATGGTTATAACTACAAAGTTTATCGAGTTGAAGAACCAGGCGGAAGCACAGTTGCGCCATACACAAATTCATTAATTGCTAACGGTCATGTATACATGCCTTTAGGTACAAACTCAACTTACAACCAAAAAGCAATTCAGGTTTATCAACAAGCTTTACCAGGCTATGAAATTCATGGACTTCAAGGATTCTCAAGTAGTACAGGTATGGAATTCTTAAATACAGACGCTCTACACTGTAGAACTCACGAAGTTCCAGATAGCGAAATGTTATTTATCGATTCTCGTTATGTTTATAATGGACAAGTTGACTTGAAAGAAAAATACGTTGTGCAAACTAATGTAGTTTCTTACGCTAACGCAGAAGTTAATAAAGAAGATGTAATTATTAAATATTCCATTAATAATGGAATTTACCAAACTAGCGAAATGCTACGTTATGAAGACTCCACTAATTTCACTTTCACTTTTGAAGGATTAAAATCAGGCGATGATGTGAAATATTATATTGAGGCTAAAGACTCTGAAAATCATTCAAATGTTGACCCAACTTGCGGTGAATTTGATCCTCATCACTTCATAGTTAAATAAAAAACCACGAAATTTCCGTGGTTTTTTTAATTTATATATAAATTAATGAAGAATAAGTGTAACTGCTAAAGCAATGGCAGCCATTGATCCAGCAAATGCAGGATGGTAAACAATTTCTTTGACTTTGGAGAAATTCCATTGTTTTGCTTCTGCAAGTTTGAAGAATCCATAAAGGATTGCACCAAATGCAAAGGCGTAAAGAATTGCTACACAGTTATATTTAAAGACATATTTTTCAATGTTTTCTAAAACGATTTGACCGGTAATTTGTGTGCCTGTTCCGATTCTATAGAATGTTGTAGCAAGTAAATATGTTGTACTAGCAAGAACAAATGTTGCTAAACCTGCATAAGAAACGACTTTCTTTGGTCTAATAACAAGAAGTGCGCCTGTCATCGCAAGAGCTTCTATAAGCATATATAAAGCAGGTTCAAGATTGGAAGCAAAGATTAAAGCACCAATAAC
>JAEEGH010024493.1_pt1 | contig 12177 bp, 6 predicted proteins | sample 9134181 | NCBI WGS metagenome assembly JAEEGH01 (sample SAMN16246544, study PRJNA631951) | gut metagenome | biome: gut microbiome; feature: rumen; material: DP-attached | host: Bos | place: Iran: Karaj | collected 2018-10
ACCGCCACGCAGACAACACAAAACAATCTCGCTTTCATCCCTCGTGTTCTCCTTTCTTTCCATTACCTGAAGAGTATCACCGTGCCAGAATTGCATATGAGACGCAGGCCCTTGTCCGTCTGCTCAAGGCCGTAGAGGGCGGGCTTGTCGGCGACGATCGTGACGTTGGCCGGATCGAAACGCCCCTGCAGGGAGTCGCACGTGAGGAGCGTCACGGCGTTCTTCGCCGTGTAGCCGGTGACATCGATCTCGATCTCCGCGTCCGGGGCGACCTGGCAGACGCCGCCGGCCGCGATGCGCCCGCAGCCCCTGGCGCCCAGCGTGAACTTGATCTTCGCGGCGGCGGTGCCGCCGGACACGGCGTCCACGCTGTTGGTGAAGTAGATGTTTTGCGCCGCCTCCACGAGACCGGCCGCGCCGATCTCCAGCACGCCGTATCCGCCGTAGCTCACGAAGATGTTCTTCGCTGTCTTGAACTCGCCGCCCGAGACGGAGAGCGTGCCGCGCGCCGGCTTGTCCGCCAGCGCGGAGATGTAGTAGGACACCTTGTTCGTGGGCGCGCCGCCCACGTACACGTTGTTGTTGGCCGCGTACAGCTCGCCGCCCGTCATCGTGTACGTGCCCGTGCCGCCGCGGAAGCCCACGAAGACCGGACGCGAACCGTTGTGCCGGATCACGCCGCCGCTCTGCTCCACCAAGCCCTCGGCGGATCCCGCGCCGATCGCAACCGCGCCGTTGTTTCGGTTCGTGATCGCGCCGCCCGACATGTACAGGCTCCCTTTCGCGACAGGCTGCGCGTACGTTCCGTTCAACCCGGCGCCCACAATCAGTCCCTGGATCTGCGTATCCGTGTTCGGCGTCCGGCCGGTCGTGAGCCGTCCATGCCCGGAAATGCGCAACACGCCGACGGCAGGATCGGAGGTGGACGTCGACTTGCACCCAAGGCTGATGCCGTAGTCGTAGTACTCCTGCTTGAAGAAGGCGTGGTCGCCGACGTCGATCTCGCCGTACGCTCCGTTGCCCTGCGCCACGAACACGCCGTTCGCGGAGTCGAGCCGCGAATACCCGCGCATCCGCACGATTGTCTTGCCGCCGGTGCGATTGCCGACAATCAGGCTGTCGTTGTGAACATTCATGTACGCCTGCTCGGACAGTTCGGCGAGGCACGTCTCGCCGCTGCCGTTCGGACTGAAGTACCACCTGTCCTGATCACCGGATTTCTGGGAACACCTGAACTCGGAAGTGCCGCTCATACGCAACGTGATGGTGCGCAGGACTGAATCGAAGCCGACAAACGTGCTGATGACGCAGGCATTCCCCGAAAGATCGATCAAGCCGCCGTACTGTCCGATGGAGTTGAAATTGCGCGTCTCCAACACGCCTCCCGTCATCTTCAAGACGCCGTACTTGAATATCCGCAGGAAATTCCCGCTCGCCCGCGTGAGCATGCATGTGCCCGAGGATATCTCGAACAGGCCCTCGTCGCCGGTGGTGTCGCCGCCGACGTTCAGGGCGCCCGTCGTGTTTGTGAGGGAGACGAAACCGCCCGCCACGGTGAAGCGCCCGCCGTTGTGGAGCGAGAACGTCTCCGTGCCGTCCGCCGACGCCGCGCCGGTGAAGTCCTGCACCCACGCGCCGCCCGCGCCGACCGACACCTGGGCGTTCGCGCCGATCTTCACCGCGCCTCCCTCCAGCGCCATCGGCGACGAAACGGTCAGAACCGTCGTGCCCGACTCGTTCTCCATCTCAAGGCTCCCCACGGCCGCCGCAGGCGCAGCCGGGACGCCAACCGCATTCTCACCGTAAACCGTCACGTGGCCGGGGTTGGTCGTCGTCGGGACGCCGGCAGTCCAGTTGCCGGCGTTGTTGAAGTCGGCGTCCACCGCGCCGGTCCACCACGTGCCGGCATCCGGTCCAGACACGACGATGGCCCCGCGCCCTTCGATCCACGGCACGACCTCGCCCGTTCCGCCGCCCGACCCGGTGTACGTCCCGGGCGCGACCGGCACGCCGTCCACGCTCAGCCTCTTCACGCTCTGGGACAGACCGTCCTTCAGCACGAAGCGCGCGGAGGAGGACAGCTTCACGACGGCCGCGTTGTCCGCGATGAACGCCGCCGGGCAGTTGGTGGCGAAAAAGCGCGCGTTCTCGTGAAGCGTGATCGTCTTCACCGCGTTCAGCGAACGCACCGCGACGTTGGTGCTGGCCATGTCGAACACCGCGCCGGCCCCGACCGTCACCGCCGTCGCGTTCGCAAAGCGCCCGACGTCGCTGATGCGCATCGTGCCGCGCTTCACGGTGAGGGTGCCGGCGGTGGCGTGCGCGCGCTCGGGCATGTGCAGGGTGTAGTCGCCCACGGGATCCCACACGAGCGAGATGTTCTGGTACAGGTTGGCGTAGGTAGTGCAGTCTGCCGTGGCCCTCAAGGTGAGCGTGGCCATGGTGGTCGATCTCACGCAGTAGCATCCTGGATTGAGTGAACCATCTTTCTCTGCACGGCGCACCTCTCCGCCGAATCTGTCGATGGTCTGGTCATAGCCGTTCAACTGGAAGAATGAGCGACCGTAACTGTTTTCCGTGTAGTATGTTCCCCACGACCAGATGGTATCCGGCGCGAAGGCGTCCTTGCACGACATCTCGCACGTCCACAGCACGGGCGCGACCGTGCCCACCACGTTGTTGGTGGTGTGGAATCGAAGCGATCCGTAGATGTAACCGGTCGACTCAATGCCCTTCACATGGACCGGCGCGTAGAAATGCGCCGCGCCGTTGTTCATGTAGCAAAGCAGGTTCTGGTTGGTGGAGAGGAGGTGGCCGTAGAAAGCCGGGTGGGACGGACCCGTCAGCTGGAAAGTGCCCGTCGTGCCGTACGAGACGACGTCCGCGTTGAACTGGGCGATCGCGCCGAACGTCATCTTCGTGCTCCCGGCGGGGTTTACGTGGAACGGAATCGAGCACGTCGTCTCCACCGCGTTGCTCCAGACGTGTGCGCCGGTCAGCGTCAGCGTCTCGCCCGAAAGCGCCACTGGCGACGTTCCCACGCACCAAATCTGCGAAAGGGAGAGGCCCGGAATGTCGTTCGACGTGCTGATCCGCGCACCCGAGGTGTTCTCGAAGCGGACGGAATCGCCGGCGGACGGCGCGGTTCCACCCCAGTTCGCAGGATCGCTCCACCGCACGGCGTCGCCTCCGCCGGTCCACAGGCGCTCCGCCGCCTGAACGCCACTCATGGCCACGAGGCAAAACGCGGCAAGCAACATCCTTTTTCCTGACATCGTTAACATCCTCCTTGAAATTGCTGCCAGTATTTTACCATTTCTGCGCCGTTCCGTTCAACGCCAATTTCCTCCTCCGCTCACCGCAAGTTCCGCCAGCCGCCCGCGCCAGCCGGGATGACAACCTTCCTAAATCCCGCGGAAGCGGAATAGGTGCGGACTTCAAGCGGTTCCCCCGCGATGGTCAGCACCTCATCGCCCCGCGTGCCGTAGATGGGCGCGGCGACGTGAAGCGACGTCGAAACGACCATTTCGCCATCCCCCACTTCCGCCAACGCGATGATGCGGCAGTCGTCGGGCGGAACGTCCAGCCTCACGGCGCCTGAAAACGGCGGGACGAACTCCTTTCGCCAGAAATCAAACCCGACGTATTTTTTGGTCGCGTCAAGTCCGGCATACGCGAACGGCCAATCGACCTTCAGCGCGGCGTTCGTGTTCCAGTTGAACAACCCCAGCACCTTGTGCTTCCCGCCGTCGAGAATCCATCCGGACGGAATCGCGCTCTCGAAATAGTCGATCGGCCTCACGGATGTCGAACCGTGATGGGCCATCGTGCGCCGCAGGATCTCCACGCGTTCCTCCGGCAGGTCAGGCAGCCAGTCGCCGACCTCGAAGAGCGAATCCGTCAGCGCCGTCCAGCTCGCCATGGACCGCGCCCGGCCGAGCGGCACGGCGGCGCGGACGTACGTGGAATCCGGGTCGGCCCACCAGACGCGTCCGTTGAGGAAGTAGCGGCATGAACCGGCTTTCGGTCCCTCGATGTACCTCGCCGGGGACTGGTCGATCGGGCCGTTGTCGTTGCCGATGCGCATGCCGTCCACGAGGCCGAACGACGGAACCATCGCACGGATCGTCCCCAGATTGCACCCGAGGATGAACGTGCCCGGCGCGGCGGCGCGGCGCATCGTCTGGAAGCCTTCGCGGAATGCCGAGACGTTCGACGCCTCGGGATCGGAAAAGACGGCGTTCGCGAAGTTCACGTCCTTCCATGCGTAGCCGCCGTAGAGGTCGCATCCGAAACCGGTGAAGATGCCGTCGGTCTTGAGGTAGCGGAATCCCCACTCGTACGTGAAACGGCGAACGATGTCCTCCAGATACGCGCGCGCCTCGGGCTTCGTCATGTCGAGGCACTCGCCGCCCCAGACCGTCTTGATCGGATCGCCCTTGCGCCGCGCGAGGACGAGCGGCTGCCGGTAGGCGCTGCAGCGGACGGTCTTCGGTACCTCGACCGCGCTGCGAACGAAGAGGTTCGACTTGCCCGCCCACGCCGGATCGTTGGCGACGCCGCCGAACGGGATGAACCACAGTCCGGCCCGGAAGCCTTTTTCGCGGAGGAGGGCGACCGTCTTGCCGAAACCGTCGGGATAGGGTCCTTTCGGATCCGTCCTCGTGAAATCGCGCGCGGGGCCGTTCAGGTCTGGATTCCCCGCCTGCCACTGGTCGTCGAACTGGATGAAGTCGAAACCGTACGGTTTCAGCGTCTTCGCGGCGAGGACGGCAAACTCGGCCGTGGACGCCTCCGTGCCGGCGCCGCATCCGCGCTTGGACACCGACCTGTCCGAGTAGCCGTATCGGTCGGAACACCACGTGCAGTAGCCGGTTTCGTTCGGCGGCAGCCGAATCGAGAAACGCTCCGCCACGGCATCCGCATACGCCTCAAGCCCAAGTCGGCAGTCGTCGAACTCGCCGACGACGAACGTGTCGACGACCTGCCGCCTGTTCGCCTTGACCAACATCGGGCCGTAATCCGCGATCGGCGTCACCACGACGCGTTCGTCCGCATCCTGCCGGCTGGCAAACGCGCCGCAGGCCTTGAGATTCGTCAGCCACGCCGTCACGACGCCCCGACGCGCGCGCGGCTCGGCAATCGCCAGATAGCCGCATGAAACAACGCCGTCATCCATCCGTCCCAGCCCGGCAGACCCCATTTTCACGGGACTTGCCGAAAAACGACGCAAGCGGATATCGGGGAGCGAGACAACTCCAGCCACCCGATCCGCATCGCCGACGGCTGGCGCGACGTCAATGAACACGAATGAAGCGCCTTGGACCGCCCGGACGGAAAGCGCAACGTCTTTGCTAGGTTCGGCCATTTCGGCGAACGGCGCATCGGCCCCGTCACGGAAGAACTTCCAGCCGCCCTTCTCGTTATGTACGGCAGTCACGGCCGATGCAACTTGCACGAAACCCGCTGCGGCAGCAAACAAGACAGCCACGCAGAACGTCCGCCTCATGGCGTTTCTTCCTTTAAGTACACTTTCTCGCATCTTTAATCATCCTTTAATCGTATGGTTTTACGATCCTTGCTCGTAGTGATCACAACTGCATAGGAATGAACAAGTCGTCGAGAGTCACTTCAGATTGAACAATTGCGGCGTTCTCATTTCGCTTGATTCCATACGTCGTCATGAATGTCAAATGAACCGATTTACGCGAACCTGTTTCGTCCTTGAACAACTGTATTCTGTCGCGCAGCCGTTTCGCGTATGCGTCGCCGATTGAGAATTCCCCGCGCGAAAACTTCATCTCGCAGATGTTTATGACGCCATCTGCACGGTCGATGAGCATGTCGATCTGCGCGCCCCCCGTCTTCAGGGCGCTGCGCCATGACGAGATCTCAGACGACACGCCTGATATCCCGAGCGCCGCCTTAATGGCGTCTTGATGCCACATGCAAACCCTTTCGAACGCAATGCCTTCCCATGCGTTCCGCATGGGCGTATCGACATTCGACAGCCAGAATCCGCGTCGAGCGGATGACTTTCCTGCCATGAACTGAAGATGAAAAATCGTGAAATTGTCCATTAACTGATAAACCGTGCCGCGTGTCTTGCGCCCCAATGGCAAATACCGTCTCAAAAAGCCACACTCCTCGAGTTCCTCTAGCAGCAATGTTAGCTTTCCGGTGGCCTGAATCTTGGATTTCTGGGCGATTTCCTCGCGCGTCAGGCCTTCTTTTCGGTCATAGAGGGACGTTATGATCCTGAGATACTTTTCGGGCCGCCGAAATACCGAGGCGTAAAGTCGCTTGAACTCACCGGCAAGTTCTCCAGCCGATGTAAAGCAAAGTCTGTCGATGTTCTGGGCCATTGAAAGCGATTTGTCCAAAAGGCTCCAATAGTAGGGCGAACCGCCGAAGGCCATGTAGCCTTCAACTATCTCGCGCCGCGACAGAGAACACCCCCGCTCCTTCATGTATTCCTCGCACTGCTGAAGCGTGAATGGTTCAAGGCACAAGACTCGATTCGCCCGATTGAACAAACCTCCCTTGTTCCTCAGAACTGTCCGAATCATCCAGCTCGTTGCACTGCCGCACACTACAAGCACAATGTCCTTGCGGGCAGAACACCATCCGTTCCAGAAGTTCTCAAGCGCCCTCACAAAACGAGAACGTGGCGTGTCCATCCACGGCAGTTCATCAATGAACACGACCTTTCTTCCTGCTGGACTTGACCTCAAGAGCTTCTTGAGGAGCGAAAAAGCCTCGATCCAGCTTTTCGGGCACTCCACGTCAGGAAGCCCCTGCTCCGAAAGCGATTCCGTGAAGGCCTCCAGCTGCTCGCGCATCGCCGCCCCCTCGATCCCTGTGTGCGAAAAAGAAAATGAGTAGTCAAACGTCTCCCTGATAAGATATGTCTTGCCGACACGACGTCGCCCGTATACGACGATGAATTGCGACCGATCCATGTGCGCCGCATCCTTGATAATACGCGACTCTTCTAATCTTCCAATCATTTCAATCTCCTGCTGATACGAAGACGGACTATATGTTATCAGAAACATGCGATAAGGTCAATACTGATATTATAATTGGACTTTATCTATCTTGATTAGTGTGATAAAGTCCAATTTTACCTCGTAGGCATTAGCCTGACCGCAACTTATCCGAGGCAAGAATACAACCTATTCTTGTATACCACCGCCCATTTTGTGTATAATACGCACATTAGAAGACCTAGAAACAGCAACTTTTCAACATCATGGACACGACAGACTTCAAGCGAGACGACCTGCCGCCGCTGCCGCCAGAGGAGGCAGTACGGCGGCGCGACGCCTTCTTCAAGGCGGGCGGCGCGAACTTGCAGATGCTCATGCAGTTCGCGGAAACCCTTCCCGAAACCGGCGTCACGATCAAGGACGCGCAGGGCTACATCTACTTCAAGAACCACCGTGCGCTGGAGCTGATGAACCTTCCCGACGACTCGTCCGTCATCGGCCGACGCTCCCAGCACCTCTACCCGCGCCGTCTCTGGCGCGTCTACATCGACCGCGAGGAACCCACGCTCCGCACGGGCGAGACGATGGTTGACAAGGTGTATGGTTACGTGGCCGATCTTTCGACCGCGCTCAACCGCGTGTCCGTGTTCCCCGTGCGCGACCAGTCCGGCACAATCATCGGACTGATGACCTCGCACTACCGCGCTCGCTCGAAGGAATCCGCCCCCAACTGGTACGACACCATCAAGGACACGATCACCTACGTCTCGCAGAACTACGCCTCGGACATCTCCGTCCCCGCCCTTGCCGCCCGCGCGAAGCTCTCCCCCGCACAGTTCACACGCATCTTCAAGCGACAGACCGAGACAACCCCTGCGCAGTACATCGCCCGCACGCGCGTCAACGCCGCGCGCATCCTGCTGGAGACCTCGGACATGCTCGTGACGGACATCGCCACCGCCACGGGCTTCTACGACCACGCCCATTTCATCAGGACGTTCAAGTCCATCGTCGGCATCACGCCGTCACGCTACCGCAAGCGCCATTGGAACGGCGCGTAACCGGCGGCGCGGAGCGCGCCGCGAACGTTTGCTCACAGCTCGGCGGCGGAACGTGCAACCTTGTGCCCGTCGGCGGCGAACTTCTCGATCAGCGGACGCGCCGCGCGCCACATGCCCTTCTGCTGCCCGCCGGGGATGACCAGCTCGTCGGCATGGTCGAGCGCCCCTTCCGCGATCTGCTCGCCCGAAGCGAACGTCACGTCCACGTCCGGACGCGCCGCGAGCGCCACCGCCTCCTCCACCGTCTTGCGCGTGTCGCCCAGGCAGTCGATCTCGCCCGCGTAATAGACCACCCGCAGCGGACGCGCCGACTTCTTCGGGTACGTGAACGTGATAGGCCTCCCCACGAGCGGCTTGAAGCCCGCACCCAGCACGTCATGCGTGGAGGGGTAGTATTCGGGATGCATCACGGTCACGAGCACCTTGCCCTTGCCATAGCGTCCGTAGATCATGGCCGGCATCCCGTACATGGGCGTGACCGACTTGCCCTTCTGCATCACATGGCTGTCGAACGTCGCGAGCACCTCGTACTCGGAGTCCGGCACCGGGTCGCCCTTTGCAGGCAACGGACCGTCGTGGTAGCGGAAGTAGCGCGTCCCCGCCGGTACGCCCAGCAGCTCTTCCGCGCGCGCATTCAGCTTCACCGCCCCCGAGAATCCGCCACGCGGCGGATTCTTCTCGCGCGTGTAGGGGATGAGGCGGAGCCGCTTCGGGTCGTTGAGCGCCAGCGCGATGCCCGCGCACACGCCGTAGTATTTCCCGCCCTCGCGGATGTACTTTCTGATCTTCTCAAAGCCCGCTTCGCCCAACTGGGTGTACCGGTCATACCCGCTACCGCCGGGCATCACGAGCACGTCAAAATCCTTCGCCTTGAGCTTCCCGGCCTGCACGTCCTCGGCGTTGATGAACGTACACGCCACTTCGGGCGAGGATTGCAGCAGCTGCGCCCAGTGGATCACGCCCCCTCCCTTGCAGCCGACGTCGAGATAGAGCGCCACCTTGATCTTGGGGATGTGCCACATGTCGGGCGGCGTGCCCGCCAAGGACGGTGTAGACCGGCAGGCGGTCTGCGTGACGGACAGCAACGCCGCCGCCAGCAAGAGGATCATCGATTTTTTCATGTTCATTTGCATCTTTCCATTTTCAAGGCAACTCACCTGAGCGAAGTCCAGTCGAGCGCCCAGTAGAGCCTGTCCGTCTCGTACGGATCAATGGGGTCTTTCTCGTCGTCGAACGAGCCGGGCAGCACGCCGTAGCGCTTCAGCTCGCGGATGTAGGGCTTGGGGGGACGGAATCCCTTCATGTCGAAGCGCTTCACCTTCTCCAGAACGGCCTTGCCGTCCTGGATCATCGCGAGGAGGACCTTGTAGTCGGGATCGTCGGTACTCGCAAACACGGCCTTGCCGTCCTTGCCCATGCCGAAGCCGCCCGCCGACTTCGCGAGCGGCGCCTTGAGGAAGAGCGACTTCTCCGGATGCGTCAGGTTGAAGAGCAGGTGCCGGTGCCACTTCCTGAGACGCGGGTCGTTCCAGTCCGGCGTCCAGAAGCTGATGCCGTTCTCGTCGGAGAGGCAGTGCGGCAGCCGCGTGGCGCCTTTGTGGCACGAGTCGCAGCGGCGGGCGATGACGGCGTTCGCGGCGACGGCGGCGGCGCGCGTGCGGTCGTTGTTCACGACCTGCTTGTTCTGGTGGTAGCCGCCGATCGAGCCGCAGCCGAGGGCGCCGTACGTGCCGGGGTACGGCGCCGAACCGTCCAGCCACATCATGATTACCTTGCGCTCGGCGGGCGTGACGGCGGCGCCGTGGTGCCTGCCGGAAATCTTCTCCATGAGCGGACTGCCGCCGCTGCCGCGCGCGTAGGGAGGCCAGTCGCTTTGGGACGAGTTGCGCCCGTCGAGCACCTGGTTGTGGGCGATGAGGTTGTAGTAGGCCATCGAGAACATCGGGCCGTGGTCGCCCGAGAGGTCCACGTTGGCGCAGCGCCTGTCGGGGTTGTGGCACCTCACGCAGGCGCGGTCGAGTACGGGCTGCACGTCGCGCGGGAAGTCGGCGACGTCGAAGGCGAGTCCGGACGGGTCGATCTCGGACGGTCCGCGCGCGAGCGCCTTCGAGACCGTGGCCGCGCGCCGCACCGTGTTCTCAGTCTTGTTTTCGTGGCATCCCACGCATCCCTGCTTCTCGCCGGGCATCACCTGGGTGAAGCTCTGCATGCGCTTCACGGCGCGTCCCTCCGCGTCGAGCGCCACGAAGAAGAGCGACCTCAGCGCGGGCGCCTTGAAGTACGCGCTGCCGTCCCCCTCCACCGGCACCGTGCCGAGATAGCGGGTGAGCGTGAACGTGCCGCCGTAGGAGAGCGGGTCCATGCCGCCCGTGTAGTTGATGGGCTTCGGCAGGCTTTCCATCACCATCAGCTTCTTGATCGTGCCGGGCTTCACGCCGTCCAGGCTGCGGCTGACCATCACGTTCTCGAGGTAGAACTCGCCGGTCTTGGACGAAAGGTCGGTGCGGTCGGCGAGGATGCGCTCGCGCCTGTGGGGCATGAGCGGACGCGGCTCGCTGATGCGCGACCCGCCGTCGCTCGTGCCTTCGAACGCGGTGAACTCCTGCGGGAGGCGGAACAAGGTCTCCTTGTCCCCGCGCACGTTCATGAGGAACACCTCCTCGCCGTCCGTCGCCATGAAGAGCTCGGGCGAGAACGCCCACGGGTCGAAGCACTTCTTCCGTGATATGCGGCGTATGTTGGACCGGTTGTCGGGCCCGGCCTTCGAGCTCAGCACGCTGAGGAATCCGCCGTGCTCAAACGAGCCATGGCCGGGGGAATCCGTCATGACGAGGTCCTCCGAGCCGGGAATGGGCTTCGCGTCGATGTACACGCCGCCCGGGTACGTGTTGCCCTGGAGGATCTGGTGCTGTGTGCCGTCGGGGTTCATCGTCCAGAGGTGGTGGAACGTCACCTGGCGGCGGTCCACGTACTCCCAGCGCATGTAGGCGACGCGTCCGTCGGGGAGCGGCCAGGGCGTGTTGTCGTGCTCGATGTTCGCGGAGAGCATGCGGATGCCGGAGCCGTCCGGCTTCATGCGGTAGACGGTGGCGACCTGGGTGAGCCAGCAGTTCACCCAGCGGCGCGCGCGGGCGGAGACGAAGACGATGTCGCCGTCCGGGAGCCAGGCGGGCTCGATGTCGTCGTATTCGCCGAAGGTGAGCTGCTTCAGGCCGGTGCCGTCGGCGTTGATGGTGAAGAGGTGGTAGCGCTGCTCGTTTCCGGGACGGTACGAGAACACGATCTGGCGCCCGTCGTAGTGCACGCACGGGTCGCGCACCGCGCCCGCGACGTCCTCCAGGAGCGTGCGGAACGACTTCGTGCGGATGTTGTAGGCCACGAGACGTCCCTGCCGGTTGAGGATCGTGTAGCTGGTGCCGTAGCAGTAGTAGCCGAAGTTCGCGTACCAGTGCTCGCGCCGATGCGTGCGTGTGGCGAACACGATCTCGTCGAACGCGCCGTACGCGCCGGCGAAGAGCTTGTCGCGGAGCTCCCCGACGGGCGGCGCGGGCGGCCGTGCATCGGGTGCCGCCGCACAGGCGACGGACAAAAAGGCTGAAAGGATGAACGACAGAACCTGTTTTATAGACGATCCGGATTTCATTGACTACCTGAAGATCACCGTGATGCCGCTGGGCATGACGCGCAGCACCAGCGCTAACTCTGTGCGCACGACGCCATCTGGTCGACCTGCTCCTCGTGGAGCTTCTCGAACTGCGGAAGCGTCTTCACCCACGGCGCGGCCAAGATGCCCTTCAGGCGCGTGGGCGAGATGTGCTGCCGGGCGAACGCCACCGTGGACGAGACGCTGTCGTCCACGCTCCAGTTGGACGGCGTGGGCACCTGGTCGAATCCGGCCTTCTCCAGCTCGATGTAGGCGTTCGGCTCGTTGCACTGGCGATCCCCCCTCAGAGGCCGGTTCAGGTCGAAATTGCGTCCGTAGTACCAGTTCGACTGCAGCACGCTCTTGGGCATGCGGTTGAGGAACTCGTCCTTCGCGTGCCAGATCTTGTCGCTCCAGCACCAGGCGCGAACGCCCCGCTTTTCGACCTCCTTGACGATGAAGAGGAAGTCGTGCCACCACA
>JAEEGH010024496.1_pt1 | contig 12177 bp, 10 predicted proteins | sample 9134181 | NCBI WGS metagenome assembly JAEEGH01 (sample SAMN16246544, study PRJNA631951) | gut metagenome | biome: gut microbiome; feature: rumen; material: DP-attached | host: Bos | place: Iran: Karaj | collected 2018-10
ATTTGTCACAGCAAGCGTTGCTCCTATAAGCAGCGAAACTCTTGATTCCTTCCATACAGTCTTAGGAAGATCGCTAAAACTCAGCTCATCAAGTGACAGTGCACGGATAATGGATACTGATGCCTGACTTCCTGCATTTCCGCCGGTGTCCATTAACATAGGGATAAAAGCTGCAAGATGTAATTCAGCCAGTAAAATTTCAAAATGACTTATGATCATACCTGTAAATGTCGCTGAGATCATAAGTAAAAGCAGCCACGGAATACGTTTCTTCCATGTTTCAAATACACCAGTCTTTATATACGGAGCATCGGTAGGACTGATAGCTGCCATCTTTTCGATATCCTCCGTAGCCTCCTGCTGGAGGATATCTACGATATCGTCGACAGTGATAATGCCAACCAGCCTGTCCTCAATGTCTACTACCGGCATAACAGAGAAGTCGTATTTCTGGAAATCTCTGGCTACATCCTCCTGGTCGGTAAGAGTTGTAACGGATATGACATTCTCCGTCATGATATCTCCTACCTCTATGTCAGGGTCCGCAAAAAGCAGACTTCGTAATGTAACAGTTCCTAAAAGCTTTCTGTTTCTGTCTATAACATAACAAGTGTTGATCGTTTCCTTGTCTATACCGTCATTCTTTATCTTTTGCAGTGCCTCGGATACCTTTAAATGAAGCTTTAATGCTTCATACTCCGTGGTCATCAGGCTGCCCGCGGAATCATCCGGGTATTTCAGCAGCTGATTGATAGTCCTTCGTGTCTCTGCACTTGTCTTTGCCAGCAGTCTGGTTACTACATTCGCCGGCATCTCATCAAAAAGGTCGGCAGCATCATCCACGTACATATTCTCGATGATGTTGGTTGCTTCACCTTCTGTCAGCATCAGAATCATACTCTGCTGTAAGTCGATAGGCAGGTATGCAAATACATCAGCCGCGATATTTTTGGGCAAAACTCTGAAATATTTTAACAGCTCTGCCTCATCCAGCTCCTCCATTACTGAAGCGACATCGGCTTCATTCATTTCGGCAGCCATTTTTCTAAACTCTTTAAAATTCTTTTGCTCAATATAAGACCTTAAGATCTCTTCCTGAGATTCCTCGTCATCTTCAGGATCATCACCGGCCTCCTGGTCCTGAGCTCTGTTAGCATCTGCTTCAAGCACCATAGCGGATGCAGCATTCATTATCTGCTCCTCTATCTCAGGCGGCAGCTCAACACTGTTTTCAGCCTTCTCTGTCTCATCACTGCCTGTAAGATTTTCGGTATCTGCTGCAGACGTCTCCAGGGTTTCGTCCGAATCAGTCTCTACGATATCCTTCTCTTCTAAATCGGTCATAAAAAGAGTCCTCCTTATTCAGTTTTATGGTACATAATCGAGGGGGCACATCAAGCCCGTTTACAGTCTCACATCGTCTGCAACTGTCAGAATTACCGTCTGTACTCATAAAACCACCTCCTTTTATGACGTTTTTACCTGTTTTCGTCCTATTTTGGCACATAAATATCTCAAAGCCAATACAAATTTATATTATACTCTCTTTCTCACTATTTGACAACAAAAATTTATATTGACTTTTAACGATATTTTCCATATACTATCTATAAATTATCATATTTTACTAATAATCAATCTCAATATTCATTTTGTAATAAAAGGAGTGTGATTTTTTTGGAACCCGGTGCCGCGGCACGCTTGATCGTCTTAATTTTACTGCTAATTCTATCCGGCTTTTTCTCTTCCGCCGAGACTGCATTTACTTCACTTAACAGGTTGAAGATCAAGTCTTTGGCTGATGAAGGATCAAAAAGAGCTGTTCTTGTGTTGTCTCTTATAGATCAGAATGCTAAATTCTTAAGCACTATTCTTATAGGTAATAATATAGTTAATATTGTTGCTTCTGCACTTACCACGACTTTTGCAATGGATTACTTCGGAAGTACCGCCATAGGTATCGCTACCGGTATTCTTACCCTGCTTGTTCTTATTTTCGGTGAGATTACCCCCAAGACCATGGCTTCTATTCATGCTGAGAAAATGGCTTTTCTCTATGCTCCCGTAGTAAAAGTACTGGTTATCCTTTTTACCCCTCTCACGTTTCTGGTTTCAGGTCTGGCAAAGGGTGTAATGTTTATCCTGCGTATTGATCCCAACAAATCCGGTCAGCATATGACTGAAAACGAGCTCCTGACCATAGTTGAAGCCAGTGCTGAGGAAGGTGTCATCGAAAAGGACGAGCATGAAATGATCAATAACGTGGTGGATTTTGGTGATACTAAGGCTAAAGATGTCATGGTTCCCGCCATCAATATGACATGTGTCGAAGATACAGTGTCCTATAACGACCTAATTGATATTTTCCGAAAAGATCAGTATTCCCGTATGCCTGTTTATCATGAATCCCATGATAATATCGTCGGTATTATCTGGGCTAAAGATCTGCTGGTGAAATATGATGCTTCCAAAGAGTTTAAGGTTACAGACTATATGCGTGAGCCTTTCTTTACTTTCGAGTCAAAGAAGACCTCAGAGCTGATGAGCGAGTTAAAGGATAAGTATAAATCGATGGCTATCGTTCTTGACGAGTACGGTATTACCGCCGGTTTGCTTACCATCGAGGATCTGCTGGAGGAAATTGTCGGTGAGATAAGGGATGAGACCGATACAGATGAGGTTGACAGTGTCAGAAAGATTAATGATACTACTTTTGAGGCGGCGGGCTCCGCTCCTCTTGATGATGTCAATAAAGCCTGTGGGCTGGAGCTTAATTCCGATGATTATGATTCCATAGCCGGGCACGTGATCAATCTGCTTAATCACCTGCCTACACCCGGGGAGTCCATTGTATGGGATGATGTGAAGTTTACGGTGCTGTCGACAGTAAGGAACCGTGTTACTAAGGTTCGGATTGAGCTACTTGGTAAAACTGAGGAATGAACCTACGAGCAGGGGGATGCCATATATATTCCCTGCACGCAAGACAGCGGATTTTGCGAAGGACAACTATTTATTTTTTGTCCACATTTATAACTTTACTTTATGGGTTAACGCAAAATCCTTCCAGACATTTTCGCATCGGGCAAATACGGCCCGATAAAAGCGCGAAAAGTCTGCGCGGAGCGGATAGCGTGCAGGAAACACATATGGCATCCCCTGCTCTTACTTTATACTCCATATTTTATTTTTATACGTTCAAGTTTGTCTCCGAACGGCTTAGCTAACACCAATAAAAATATAAAGTTGGATACCGCATACAGGATTGTATGCGGTATTGCTGCTTTTATGGAGATCAGGTAGAGTTCCATATCAAAGCCGGCGCTGTACCAGAGGACGGTCCAGACATCCATGATAAAGGAAAATGCTACTCCTGCCAGTACTCCATATGCGAGTAAGAGTACTTTGTTCTTTTTTAAGGGCTCTGCCATCAGTCCTGCTATAAAGCCTATGAGTCCCCATGCCAGCATCTGGAATGCGGTCCAGGGGCCCTGTCCGAAGTAAAAGTTTGAGAGCAAGGCTGATAAGGAGCCTACCAGGAATCCTGCCTCTCCTCCCAGATACATAGCTGTGATTACAGTTATGGCTGTGATCGGTTTAAAGAACGGGATAAATCGTCCGAGTACACTGATGGCGGTCATGACTGCTACCAGTACCATCCTTCTTGTGCCCGTTACTTTTCTTTCAAAGCCTGTTATAAAGAGTATCAGTGAGAAAAATGCGACTACCAGTGAGACAAATATATGCTTTTGCTCATCAAAAAGCAGTGAGCCTCCTATACAGACTGACGGTATCAATACAAGCGGAATCAATATTCGTAATATTCTTTTTATTTTGTCATTTTTTATAACTATCATTTATTCCACCTGTATAAATCCAAAATCATAAGTTATTATAATACCCGGTATTTTTAACCGGGTATTCTTGCTTTTATTAAAATATAAAATCCTTTATCATTGCCAGTGATTCTCTGAAATAATTGTTTGGCCTGTAGAATGGCTCCGAATTGGCTCTGATCGGTGATACATTTTCAAGTCCGTGTTTTTTACACAGGAAAATCGCTCTATACAAATGAAAATCATTTGTTACAAGTCCGATACTCGCTCCTTCAGGGATCAGTATCTTGCTGAATTTGATGTTCTCGTTGGTATCGGTTGATTTATCCTCCAGTATTATCCTATCGGATTCAATACCTACAGCTACCAGATAGTCCCTCATGCCTTCAGCTTCGGACATGATCTCGTTGGTACCTTTTCCACCCGATACTATGCATTTCGTTTCGGTATTTCTTTTTAAATACTCCGTAGCTGCTTCGAGTCTGTATCTGAGTACCACACTCGGACCGTCTTCTCTTATCTGTGCTCCCAATACAATGATATAATCAAGTCCGTCCTTGGGATCATTCTCCGAATAGGTTATCAGCCTTATCACTATACCGATTATGAGAACCAATACTATACAAGTTCCTGCTATCAGAGTTATATTAAACCAGTGGGGCAGTTTTTTAAACAACCCCACCTTTAATGATATACCTAAACCTACAAGTATAACGCCTATTACACTCCAGATAAGATAAAAATGTGAACCGGCACGCACACGCATTATCATAAAACTATAGAAAAACGATAATGCAGCCATTATATAAAGTATTATCCTGACTATCATGCGCACCACCTTTATTTTTTTATCTGGTAAACTGTGAAATAAACTTCCAAGCCTGCTCGTTGGTATGATGTCTGCACTCGTGTACCTGATTATCTATGCTGGCAAATGCGGTACGGCAAACTCCATCCTCACTGTCATAATAGTTAATGGTAAGTATGGCATCACGGGATTCGTCACGAACCTTTTCCTGTCTGTCTCCGGGTACACCCCAAATAGGATCAGCCCACTTATCCTTATCTGCATAGCTTACATCAAATTTCTTCTTTAATTTCTGAACATCTGCAGCATACTGGATTCTCTCCATACCTGTCTCAGCCTGGAAAGGAAGCTCAGGTAAATGTGACTTTTCGCCGCCTGCATAGAACAACGGAACAGCTACTGTAGTATTAAGCTTGTCTCCTAAATCCTTACCGAAAGGATTGTTTCTTACAGGGAAAAGTGCACACTGAGGCGCCATGCCTGCAAATACTTGAGGATATTCCTGATACATATCCCAGGTCTTGCCGCTGCCCATTGAGAAGCCTGAACAATAGATACGATGCTCATCGATCTTGTACTTTTTCTTGAGATCATTTAATACTTCTATAACCTCAGTAGCGGTTACATCCTGATGATTTTCGATTGCAACATATAAGAAACCGTACCTGTGAGCTATCTCCCACCATCCCGATACGAAGGTCAGGTACATTGTGGAATCTCCGCCGCCATGGAAACCGATAAGCAACGGTACAGGTCCTTTATCAAACAGACCATTGTTATAATATGCGAAATATCCAACCTTATGCTCTTTCTCATCCTTATATCTGCCTCTGTTATCGGATGAAGTCTGTACAAGTGTAAAGCCGGCCTCTTCTGTCATATTGAGTGCTTCGAAATCAGGTTCAATCTCCACATTTCCGCACCACATCTTAAACTTGCGGACAAATGCCTTGAAGTCAGCCTTGTATTCAGCCTTATCTTTGATCAGCAGATTTTCACAGCCATTAAATGCTGCATTAACCTCTGCATTATTGCCAACACTTAAGATACCGATATCTTTGCGCTCTACGTTTGGTACTACGCTTAAGTTTTCCATTGACAGACATGCGGGAGTGATCTCTCCGGGTCCCCATAAATATTCACCCTGAAGTGATTTAATAAGGTTCTTTGCTACATAATCTGCAGACTTGCCGTAGCTGTAGATATCAGCTCTGAATATTGCACCCTTTACAAAGAAGCCCTTAAATTCCTTTGTAAAGAAATCAGTGATCTCGATGATGCCATCCTTATAGTAAGGATTCATCTTTATTTCACTGATAAGTGATACATACAGGCTTTCATCAGCCTTATCCCATGCTCCCTCACATGTAGGATAAACAAAAAGTACGCTTGAATCAACTGCTGAAGCAATATCTGCAAGTCCGCTTGTCTTTGCAAATTCAATCGCTTCATCCATTGATCTTCTGTTCTCCTCAAATACCAATAATAACGGAGCTCTAAAGCTATAGTTTACTACCTCTCCATCGATCTCGGTCTTCGGTACGAAAACCTTCAAATAAAACTTTTCAAACTCGTACTCCCAATACTTTCCGCCATCTGCCATAACTGTAACAGATGGTCTCTCCATCATAGCCATTTTACACCCTCCTGATTCTTCTCTGTATTCTGTGTTACAGGAGTATGATACCAAATAAATCGTTTTATTACCAATTATTTATTGCTATTATTATTCAAGTATTGCTTAATTTCCCCAACTGTAACAACACGATCTATGATACCCTTGCTCATTCTGCTAACTGCAGTTGTATAGAAATTGTTTTTGCTTAAGAACTCGACTGTATCCCCTTTTGCGGTCAAACTCCCTCTGAACAGCATCGCACATCTGTCTGCACATTCAGCTGCAAATTCTACATCATGAGTTACTATGACTATAGTTATACCCAAACTTTTTAGGTGCTTCAGGATTTTTATAAGATTCTTTTTTCTAAAGGCATCGAGACCTTTTGTCGGTTCATCCAGTAGCATGATCTTAGGCTCAGTCGCAAGTACTATAGCCAGTGCCAGGAGTTGTTGCTCTCCTCCCGACAGGTCATATGGATGCTTATCCATCATATTGCTTAAGTCAAAAGGGAAATCCTGCAGCTTATCAAGGGCTTTTCTCTTTTCCAACTCTTCTCTTACTGTATTATGCAAAAACAGTGTCTGAACATCCTGCGGCAGCATCGATAAGCATTTGTTATACAGGCTTTGATTTTTGTATTCCTTCAGTTTCTTTCCAAATACCTTAATCGTACCCTCATATGGTTTCAACAGTCCTGCAGCTGCATTTAATGCCGTGGTCTTTCCTGATCCGTTTCCGCCAAGCATACAGAATATCTCACCTGTATTTACAATAAATGACAAATCTCTTAATGCATCATTATCATCTTTTGAATATCTTAAGCTTACATCCTTAAATTCAAGGGCGGGTAGTTTATCTGAATTTTCTTTATCTAGATTTACTTTTTTGTCTTGGTTATCTTTATTTTTTCTGTTTTCTTTAACTTGTGAATACTGCTTATTAATAGTTTTAAACAATAAGTTTCTTCCATCCCTTATTGATAAAGGAACAGATAAATCATTTTCGGCCAAATCTAATTTATCATTCAATCCGTTAAACACCCTATAGGCAGCAGGCAGAGCTTCAAATATTTCATCATCCTCTGAGATGCTTTTTAATACCTCTTTAGGTGAACCATCAAGGGAAAGCTCACCATTCTTTAATACCATCAGCCTGTCACATTCAGGTATCAGCTCCTCCAAACGGTGTTCGGCAATAATAATTGTTAATGAAAAATCCGAATTCAGTTTCTTTAGCGTTGTAAAAAACTCAGATGCCGATATCGGATCCAGCTGTGCCGAAGGTTCATCCAATATTAGGATTTTCGGATTCATCACCATGACCGAAGCCAGATTCAGCAGCTGTAACTGACCTCCGGACAGTTCGTTTACCTGTTTTTCATACCAGTCCTCTATGCCAAAATAAGATGCCATCTCAGCGACTCTGGCGGCCATCTCATCCATTGGCAGGTTCAGATTTTCAAGTCCGAATGCCAGTTCGTGCCATACTTTATCTGTCACAGCCTGATGCTTGGGATTCTGACCTACATAACCGATGTTTATTGTCCTGTTTATTTTTTTGTCAATATCGTATTCTATTTCCTCGCCAAATAATCTGACTATTCCTTTTCTTTCTCCAAGCGGCACTATTTCAGGCTTAAGCATCTTTAAAAGTGTTGATTTTCCACTGCCTGTCGCTCCGCATAATACAATGAATTCTCCCTCGTTTACAGAAAAACTTACGTTCCTTATCACGGGATCGTTACATTTCGGATATTTAAATATCAGATTTTCGACATTAAGTATTTCCATCTGAATTTCTCCATAAGTTTTAATATAATCGGGATCAATATCATAACAACATAGGAAACATATCCTATTATATTAATGGTGTCCGGTTCTGCTATCTTAAGCAGCGGATAAAATACGGTATCAAATGAACCACAAGCTATGGCCATCACTATCGGTACCAGACATAAAACAGTGATACCTATAACTATAGCATCACGCTTTTTAAATTTCAGAGTAGAAAATGATTTTCTTTTACCCTCTCCGTAACCACGTGCTGCCATACTGTCCGCAGTGATTATGCCGTTTTCAATACCCCACGAAACTGTAGCAGACAAAACATTCATGCTGCCTTTTATCCTGTCTATGGCATTGTCATCTTTATTTATCCCGATGGCTTTTTGTGCGTTTGCAGTTATCCTTCTCTGTTCACGCAGCATGGGTATATACCGTAATCCCATCGACAAAATAAGTGCGGTTTTGGGTGATACCCTTCCGAATAAATATAGCAGTCTGTCGCTTGTCATTATCTCAGAGAATACCCTGAAAAGATAAAGCACACCGACCACCATAATGGCTGAATTAATACCAAATATGAAAGCTTCTTTAGTTATCGGATTATCGTTTATGATAAACAATACCGTTGCGCCGTTATGTGAAAACAACGGTCTGACAAGTGCCAAAATCAACCCCAACAGTAAATACCATATATGAGTACTTAGTTTATTTTTTACAGGTAATATTACAAACTGTATAAATCCACCGACAAAGGAAATGATATGCAGGAAAGGATTCATCGTAAACATCGACACAACCAGTACTGACATATAATAGACAAAAACTGTTATTGGATTATATTCTTTGATATCCCGCATGTCCTCTCCTTTCCGTTGTAAAACATTTAATCTAAATAGATTTTCATTTAAGAGAATCATTACCAAGATCAAGTGTATAACACCATTCTATTATATCCCCGTCTTTTAATTCATATCCGCCGCATCCGACTGATGGCAGTACACCGTTTACTTTATATACCCAGCCGGACAGATCGCCGTAGTCATTTTCATAAAGATAATTTATTCCGGAAATATAAACTATATCAGAACTGCCCTCATGTTCAACGCTGATGTTGTATTTTTTTGCTGCCTCAAGCAGAATATCGTATACTGTTTCACCTTTTTCAAGGTCGAATCCTGTAGTTTTTAGTACAACATAATCTTCAGGTATATGCTCATTTTTCTCTTTATCTTTAAGGATATCGCAGGTTATGGACATAGTAACCGTACCGACTGCGTTTGATTTTACAGTTTCCTGTCCGTAGTAATTTTCAGGACTGCTAAAATCTGTAAATATGATTATAAGTACTCCTGCTAAACCAACCAGCCCGACAAATAGATAATTCTTCCAATGTTTCTTTGAAATAAATAGCAGGATACTTACCGCAAGACAAACACCAAGTAATATGATTATTGCATATGTTTTATATCCGGAGTTTTTACCGGCATTTTTGTCAGAACTATTATCTGCATACTCGGAGTCTAAATCTGTATCATTTATTGAATTCTCATTTTTGTTTTCTTTTGAATCTTTATTATTGTTATTTATATTACTGTCATTTATGTTATTACCATTTATATCAGTATCACTTTTATTGTTTTCTTTACTATTTGCATTATTATCGTCATTAGAAGCACTTTTACTTTCACTTAAAACGCCTGTATCCCCATAAGTCACCGTCAGTTTTGTCTCATTTACATCTCTGACATACAGAGGTGTCAGGCCTTCTCGCATTCTAAGATACGCCACCATAGCATAAAATGTCTGTACTGTCGCTGAAGGATTTGAAGCATCATCCTTTTTATGAGAAAAACTGCCATCGGACAATCTGTATTTCATCAATCCGTCAAATACAGTGTTCCCGTTTTTTATAAATCTTTCGTCCGTAGCACAGTCAATACCCAATGCTGAAAGCGCAGTAATAACCTGTGCGTTGCTCTCCGCATTTTCCACACCAAAGCTTGAAAATCCACCATCATCAAGCTGACTGTTTGAAAGGAAATTGATCGCATTTTCTACCAGTAACTCCAGTATCCCATCATTTACTATCGGTTTTTCGTTATATTCAGTAGAAGTACTTATTTTTGCCTGTCCGCTGCCTGTATATAACGGTGCAAGTGCGGTCAATGTCATCGCTGTAACGTCTACATCACCGTAATTGCCTGTTACCGACCAGCCACCATCCTCATGGCACAGTTTTACAATATTTTCCAATATTTCATCCAGTGAAATATTTCCGGTATATCCGTTATTAATCAAATGAAGACCGAACACATAGCTCATAATACCCTGGCCGCCCACGGTACCATCAGACATGCATCGGTCTATATATTCTCTATTTCCGTCAGAAAAAGACAACAGTAAAGAAAACTTCAGCCTTGCCGAAGCTCCTTTGACATCCTTTTCATATAAATAATTTTCAAGCGCACTGCGGTATTTTTCCAGATCATAACCACCATACTGTGACAGACCAAGTACATACCATTCTGCAGTACCGCCTATTTTTTCAGGGAAAACATCTGATAAAAGCGCCTGAGCATCCTGTACTCCGGCCTCTTCTGCATTAAAAGAAACTATGTCTTCAATGACACTTTTTGCTTCATTTTTAGCGTTAAAATCAGCTTTAGTATATGTTCCATTAATGCATAATAATATGCTGATTAATATGCAAGTAAATATAAATATATAACTTTTCTTCATTTATAAATATAATATACTCCCGTCTGCTTTCACAGACGGGAGACATTAATTGGATTAGTCAACAACTTTAACCTTGTAAGTAACTCCGGCATACTCGATGGTCTTAGGAGCTTTCTTATCTTTATTAGCAGACTTAGAATAGGTAACCTTACCCTTCTTGCCGGTAGATACCTTTCCGTTCTTAACTACAGTGTATTTCTTATCCTTTACCTCTATGGTTTCACCCTTAAGAGGCTGAACAAATACAACACAAGCAGGAGCGATGATGATATTATCATCTCCGGTTACTGCAGAAACATAATAACTTCCGCAAGCAGCTGCGGGTACCTTTACATAACCCTTCTTGCTGGTAACAAGACCTGAATCAATACCATTGACTGTGATCTTAGCACCTGCATAAGGAATAGCATTGGGTACGCCTGCCATATAATCCCATTCGATAGTGCAGAGCTTTAACTTGATCATATTGCCTTCTTTAACGCTCTTTACTCTCTTGGTAAAATAGGTATACTTATCGCTGAAAGTATTAACATCAACATAGCAGTAAGCATTAACGTAATCATTATCAGCTACGGGATCTGCTAAATTGTATGCATATGCATCATTTACCATGTAACCATAGCTACCGCCGTTCTCAATACCCCAGAGCTTGGTAAGTGAAAGACCATACTCTGTGTCTTCAGCTGCAAAACCGTCTGCAGCACCACCCTTAAAGTACTTCTCATGAGCGCAGTAAAGGGCATCATAAACAGTATAAGCACCGTCTTCATCAACATCGGTAACTTCTACGGTTTTCTGCTTAACAACCTGTGCTCCGGTATCATCAGCTATAGTAACGAATACTTTGATCTCGTCTTCAGCTGCTGATGCTTTAGTGTTGCCGGCAAAACCGGTAAAACCAGTCATGATCAAGGCCGCAATCAGGATCATAGACAGAAATTTAGATAATCTTGTTTTCATATCTCTTATCCTCCGATAGATTTATTTATAATTCTACTTTCCATATATGAAAAACAATAGAAAGTAAAATCATATATAAAGCAGCTCTCTGTATTCAAGACAGTAAAAAACTGTCATACAAAATCCGGTGCTCGCAGACGACCAAGGTCTACAGAAAACACGGCTAAGTCTTCCGGCTCATATACTCTACATATCTCACTCATCTTCTCGAAAGCCTAAGCCTCAATGATGTTAAAGAATAAATACTTGCGGCGGCATTTATCCCCGTTCAATATGCCATGATACCAAAATGCATCGATGTCGTATATTTACGGCGGCGGGCCCGCTCAGGTTTTTCACCTGATTCCTTACTCCGCTACTGCTTATAAGCATATGACTTGATTCCGAAGGAATCGAGTCAGTCAGTCCGCGTGACGCTTGACGCGGTAT
>JAEEGH010024509.1_pt1 | contig 12172 bp, 14 predicted proteins | sample 9134181 | NCBI WGS metagenome assembly JAEEGH01 (sample SAMN16246544, study PRJNA631951) | gut metagenome | biome: gut microbiome; feature: rumen; material: DP-attached | host: Bos | place: Iran: Karaj | collected 2018-10
TACACGGGATTATCCCAGAGCGAACTGCTCTCACTGCAGATCTCTTCCGATGATGAGATTGTGCCGTACTTTACGACACCCGACACAGTGCTTCAACTTGGAGCACTTATGTGATGACTGTCATTAGCATAAATTGGCCTAGCCAGTCCTTCTCTGCTTTATAACTACTGCTTTAAAAAGCAGAGAAAGGAGAAATACCATGGAGGTATTAACTATGATGACCTGCGAAGAAAAGCCAACAAGCAATTACATCTATAACATTGATGGGCGTGTTATTATCTTAAACAAGGACATTGTAGAACGATTTTCTAATAATGTATGCCCTGTTGATGAACAATATCTCATCGGAGGGATAGAATTGTTTGGAAAAGACGCTGGCGGTAATAAGAGATCAGACGAAGTTTTATCAAGTATGATAACTACCGATATGGTGCTGGATCTACATGACTACAAAGCATAATCTAATCATTACGTTTCAGACGACAGACAAACTATAACGTTCTGCTTCAGGAATTGCAGTTTAGTGCTGTATTGCCAAAACTGACAAAATTTCTGGTATCAAGGAGTTAACTATGGAACATAACCCGCTTTTGTCATTTGAAGATGGCCTTGAAGTCACATATTCTGACCTTAAAAAACATGAGGATGGGAGAGTATTCATAACCATTTATTTTGAAAAACCTAATCAGAAAGGATATTTTGATTCGGCGCAGATAAACTTTCCTGGCTCTGATTTTGAGCAGGTTAAGGGGTTTACTGAAGAAGATTTAAAAACATTCCGCCAATACATAGATAGAAGTGGTCATACGGCATTAGAGTTTTCCAAGGAAGAAGCTTATGCCTAATTTCCCAAGTCTATTAGGCTTTAAAAAACTTAAAGTCCTGGCGGCGCCGGGGCTTATTTTTGTGCATGAAATTGCTAATTTCTGGGGATTTGCTATAATATAGGTATCAAAACTTATTACTTTCTTAGATATCAATAATATATTTAATTCTTGATGATTGCTAAGAAAGGAAAAAGTTAATTACAGGTCAATCCTGTCAATAGCAGAGATTGGCCTAGCCAGTCCTTCTCTGCTGAGTATAAATCAATTACTGCTTTGAAAGGCAGAGAAAGGGGAAACCGCATGAGAGGTAGAAAGATGCTATTCAAAATGCCAAAGATTGGCAGAACGGTGGAACTTGATGATACTATCGTATCTGAATACGTCAAAACCGTTGAGCCAAGCATTGTAACTGAATCACCTTTCATACTTGCATTAAAGCAGGATTTTGGACACTATCCTAGTGAAGATGAAATGTCTTCCGATGAGCTGTCTAAATACTGCGATAACGTTCTGCTTCAGGAATTGCAGTTTAGTGCTGCATTACCAAAACTGACACAATTTCTGGCATCAGGCGGGGAAGATGCACTCAGGAATGCTTCTGCACAGCAGAAGGCGGTAAAATGCATGATATGAGTGAGGGATTGAAGCTTGAGAAAGTAGAAATGAAACAACTTTTTGAACTGGCAGGAATGTTCTTTGTGTGTGGTACCGATACTACAGCGGATGAACAGGAAGATATTAAGACCAGATTTGAAAAGATCCTGGATTCATTTCTTATTCCAGACAAACACTATACGAAGAACTCCAAAACCGACAATTCTGAGTTGCCGTATAACTCGGGAGTCCGTATGAAAGGGTCTTATTGTGTGGAAATCGGCGATTACCTTGTACTCCATTTTGCATCTTCGTACAAAGAACCATTAATGTTCATGTATAATATCAAAACTGCAACTGTCTATAACTATATAGAATATGATGTTGCGAAGATGATTTTGGACGATGATATCTATGAAGCCGTATTTAGCGGTTTACATCAGAGACGAGTGATGGATGGAATGCTCAAAGGTGTTGCTGATCTGGATAAGTTTATCGAGCAGTATGTTATTGCAAAACAAGGCAAGGAAGGATGCTATAAGATCCACCTATCATAAGCTGCGTATTGGCTAAAACAACTAAATAACTTCAAAAAGAGTCGCGAACGCGGCTCTTTTTATTGCCCTAAATGCCCCTCATTTAAGACCATCAATCACGACCCGCACGAAGGTAAAGCTGTGACAACTTTGAATACCCGTTTTAAAATGAAATACAATAATGCGCTCACACATCGTGGGCGTATTTTTTATGCCTAAATCACCAGCGGTTTTTGAATTTGCCGGGCCTAATGCGTAATCAAATTTATTTGCATAGAAACTTCTTATCAAAAGACTGTAGCTATTTCAAAGATCAAAATCATTCATTTTGATTCATAAAAATTCCGCGCCCAGGCAATAAAAAAGAGCCTCAGATCTAAATAATCTGAAGCTCTTAATTTTACTTAGCGTTTCTACCTTCAGCCTTACCAAACTCATTGTAGTGCTTCAAAAGCGCATCCCCGTTTGGTCCAATCGCAGCCTGTAAATCAGCATATCTTGAATAGTAATTATAGGCGTTAAACTCAGCCGTGTTTCCCTTATAGCTCTTCAATGCCTCAGCCTGATTTGCTGCAGCGGCCTGATTTGCAGCGGCCTGAGCGGCGGCAGCGTGGTTTTTCTGATACTGAGCCTTAGTGATATCAGCAGGTCGTGATTTGCGTCCATAGACGAAATCAATTATTTTTGCTGTTCAAAATTTTCCATAATACTTCATAGGAGGCCTGCTATGAATAAAACAATACGTATTTCCAATATTACATCTGATCAAATCCTATATACATATACAGACAAAGATGATAACGAACATATTATCCATCAATTACAATGCGATGTTACCTATGAAGATGGACAGTCATACACGCAAGTGGATCGATTGGTTAATCATAATGAATACCTAGAAATACAACAATACGGTTGTTACCATCCAACAAAACTCCCAAAAGAACAGATTATTGTTGGTTATAAAATGAGTGACGCATCCCCTATAGAAGGATATCTCATTGATACTGGAATATATAAATTTATAATTCCTTATCAACAGATTAAAGATCATCTTACAGGTAATCAAAAAAATAGTTTAACAATTACCTTAGAAAGAATTCTAGATAGAGGTTTTTAAATACTAATAATTGTTTTGCGCAAACCGATGCAATATAGTAGCATCAGTTTGTCCCATATCAGGATTTGATGAATATTTAAAAGTGATGGTGGGCTCATTAGCTGCATCAATTGCTTCATATAATTGTGGCCGAAGCAAGCGTGTCTTTGTGTCAATAAAGGGCGAACGGTTTTCTTGACGATTAGTCTTAGGATGTTTACCAAGCCGATAGGCTTCATAGCAATATATGGCATTTGGATCAGGATCATGATTCCTTGCGCTGAGTTGTTCAGCTATTACGTTTCTATGAATTTCATTTTGGGGAATAACAAATTCTTGAGGAATAGCCGTATTAAAGAAGGCGTTAAAATGATTCCAAAAATTATCAAATTCCCCATATTGTATATAGAAAAAGTCAAAGAAAGCCTGCCTATTATCTTTTGTTAGATCTATACCTCCTGCATTAGCAGCAACTTCTATATATCGATTAAGGTCATCATAGTCTCTAAAAGTTAATATCACTGAAACATATTTTTCTTTTCTGCCGAGAACCTTGGCATCTTCAAAAAGTACTAAAGAATTAACACCGTGAAAATTGAAATCAAAAGCAGTCATACACCATCCGGCCTGACGTAAGCTATTACGCAGCGCAGTTATATTTGGTAAACCCATAAACACCTCCAATTTTATCCAACATACATAAATTCATTATATCATCTTTAGCATATGGTACCTATGATAGGATGCTAAATTCTCTGAGCAATCGGAGGTTTTTATGAACATACACATACAATCTGCCCCGCGCCCATAAAAAAGAGCTCTCGATTTTCTCGAAAGCTCCTTTAAAATTACTTAGCGTTTCTACCTTCAGCTTTTCCAAACTCATTATAGTGCTTCAAAAGCGCATCTCCGTTTGGTCCGATCGCGGCCTGTAAGTCAGCGTAACGGCTGTAATAATTATAGGCGTTAAACTCTGAAGTATTTCCCTTATAAGTCTTCAAAGCTTCAGCCTGACTTGCTGCAGCGGCCTGATTTGCAGCAGCCTGAGCGGCGGCAGCGTGGTTTTTCTGATACTGGGCTTTAGTGATGTGAGTAGGCCAAGCAACACGTCCATAGACACAATCGGCTGTCATTCTTTTCTTATCTTCTGGATCATTAGGTTTATAGCCATGTTCGTTACACCAATTAATGTAATCCTGAACAGTTCCATAAACACCTAGTAATATGGCTCCGCCTTCCCAAATATCTGCTGGGCCAGTTGCATACCCGGTAAAATCACGAGATACCTCGTGTTCTGTCCAATACCCTGTATACTGTCTGTAAGGTACATAGTCTCCAGTTGCGACACACTGATCATAGATTTCTGCAGCTTTAGCACCGTACTTATTAGTAATCTGTGTTGTTAGCCAGTCTGGGACTTCTACAGCTCCTGCGTAAGTTGTCTGAACGGTATGACAAGAGCCCCAGTAATCCATATTACCTGCGTGACCTTTGGTAACAAGAAGTGGAATCAACGATAGCATAACAATTGTGCATATGCACAACATACCCTTAAGATTAAGCTTAAGGATTTTGTCTTTTAAGAATCTCATTTTTCTAACTCCTTTCGAATCTGTCATAAATAAGTAACATATTTGTTATGAAAAGATTCAAATAAAATAAAATCGATTGATCTTGCGTTGCTGTATTTGGAAAAATTTAACAAAACAAACAATAATGAAATTTCCTATTTAAACTCATATCAGATTTAAATCTATTCTGCCATTACTAATCGTGAGTAGTAATAATTTCTAATTATTCACTCGGGCATCTTTGTTAAAGGCCCGTTCGAATACTATTGAAACTATCGCTGGTAAAATATGAAGTAATAACGAAACACATATACTAAAATCAGACCAATATGCAATCAATAGCGCTTCAAACAATCCACATACACCCGTAGAAATAAGGATTGGCAAGAGCCATTTTTACTTTTTATAATTTCTTCCGGCAATCAAGTAAGCAACAATCAAACATCCCAGTGCACAAATAAATGGTATAAGTACATCTAAAAATCTACTATCCATTTCGTTTCTCCTACATATAAATCCAACATCATTTCGTCTCTATTCAGTTTTCAATGTGCAGAAAAAAAATCTATCAGATTCAATCTGATATATTTGAGATAGGAAATATCGTTTATGAGTATTACTTTATATTACTAAGTCATACTTTTCAATAAATGGTATTCGGATTTGATAAAATTTTAAGAAAAGGAGACTTTATAAATTCACCGACTAGAAAACCCTGAACCTTTAGGTCATGGGTAGTTCAAGGACCAGAAACCCTTAAAAGAGAAGATGGGTATTTGCAACGAGTGGTTGATGGATTGAGTGCAACTTAAAATATTTTGTGCAATAGGTGGTTGACAAATCACATGAAAACAACAATATTACGTGCCACAAAGGGACGTATTTACACATCTAAAACTAAATATCAGCTCATGGATAAGACTCTTTATGCCTGCAACTATATCTATAACCACATGCTAGAGCGCAATCAGAAAGTATATAAACGCCGTGAAGAGCATCTTTCATACTACGAGATGCAGAACCTCCTGCCAGTAATGAAAAAATATAAACCCTGGCTCAAGGACGCTGATTCACAGGCTCTAAAGTATGCCTGCCGTCAGGTTGACACTGCATACAGGAAGTTCTTTAATCATGAAGCAGCGTTCCCACGCTATCATAGCAGAAAACAGAGATTGTCATATACAACAACTAATACTACAAACATCAAGGTACTGGATGGCGTTGTTAAATTACCAATCATAGGAACTGTTAAAGTGCATGGTTTAAGACCGTTACCTGATAACGCAAAACTCTGCTATGCAACTGTCAGCAAAGAAACCGATGGCAAATACTATGTTTCTGTAACTTATAAGTATGAGAGCGAGATAAATGAACAACTATTCAATAGAGATACGTTCATTGGCCTTGATTATAAATCTGATGGACTGTTCGTAGATTCAGATGGTAACTGCCCCAAGATGCCGCATTATCTTCGTGAGAGCCAAGCGAGGATGGTAAAGGCGCAGAGGCAGCTTTCCAGGAAACAGGGCAATCTCAAAGGTCAAAAGAAATCCTCCGGCTGGAACAAGCAGCACCGCAAGCTTTCTAAGATCCAGAAAAAGATTGCCAACCAGCGTGAGGACTATCTTCACAAACTGTCAAAACAAATGGTAGAGCAGTATTCCGGCATAGCAGTAGAGGATATCAACATGAGGGCGTTATCTAATAAAGGTTTTGGCAACGGAAAAGCTACTCTTGATAATGGCTTTGGTGAGTTCCGCAGGCAGCTTGAATATAAGCTGGCCGTACAGGGAAAGCCATTCATTAAGGTAGACAGGTTCTTTGCTTCTAGTCAGATATGTAGCTGCTGTGGGTATCAAAACACTGAAATTAAGGATCTGAATATCCGCAAATGGGAATGTCCCAAGTGCCATAAACAGCATGATCGTGATCATAATGCCGCTATCAATATCAGGAATGAAGGACTTAAAATGTTCGCCAAATCAAAGGTGGCATAGTACCTATAAACCAAACAAACTACCCGCAGGCTGCGGGAAAGTAACGCCAGCGGACACCGATGGGAAAACTGCTCACTTCTGAGTGTGATAATAACCGTGGTGGATGAAACTGGAATTGCATATTTGGAAGATGGTTGTTTCAACCAGTTATTGCATAAACAAAAACAGCGTGTCAGAGACGTTTCAACCAAAGAATGCAAATAGCCGAGTTGGCTGATGAAGATGGTCGTTCGTTTTCATCGTTCATAAATAAAGTGTTAAGGGAATATCTTAAAAACGTTAACTAAGTCCTGGCAGGAGCCGGGCTTATTTTTGTGCGGGAATTTTAGATTATTTAGTAATATGATATACTTAAATACAATCAATAAGAAAATAATACCCCAAAAGGAGCTTTTTATGAACATAGATATTCAGACAAGAGAATATATTGTAACAGTGTTTAATAACTTTGTATTAAGAATACCGGGGGATTTGGTATCCAGATATGAAAAATACTGCGCTCCATTTGATGAACGTCGCGCAGAATATATAATAACTTCTGATGATAAATATAACCCTGATATTCAATCAGCATCTCTAATGGAATCTATGCTAACAGAAGGAATATATTTAGAAATTAGTACATATCAAAACAAAGAAGATATCATTGATCAAGCTGAAAGAAACGGATTATTTACATGATTACTGAACAATATAGAAATCTATTTATTGATTACGATAACCATACAGATTTGTTAGCAAACGAAGCAAAATTAAATGAGATTAAGAAATTTTTAGAATTATATTGTTCTGAATTAGAAAGGCGGTTCCACTCAAAAGCTTTAAATCCTCCATTAACATCATTCACACGCCTCAAAGGGTCATCTTTTTTGGCAGTCCACATAAGTCAAAAACATCAACATAATCCATACTTAGCGTATTATGATGCTAGTAAAAATATTGTTAGCATTCATTGTCCGTGGGAAGTGTTTAAAGAATTATTAAATCCATATAAGCAATATGACTTTGAAGATAAGACGATGCATATTGCAGATCCGAGGTATCATACAATAGATCGAAGATTTATTCAGAAACGAATAGATGATCTGTTGCTATAAGAGTTGGTCGATAAAGATGACAGATCGTTTTCATCTTTTATAAATAAAGTGTTAAGAGATTATCTTAGAAACGTTAACTAAGTCCTGGCAGATGCCGGGGCTTATTTTTGTGCATGAAATTGCTAATTCTAGGGGATTTGCTATAATATAGACACAAACATTTATTTTCCTCAAGTTAACACATATTTAAATACAAAGTCATGTTTGTTAATAGAGGGATTTAAAAGGAATCCTTCTTCATAGGAGATGTTCTCTATTATTATTTTCCGGAGACTGCCCTATGGCCAAGGAGTAAAAATTCGATACAGGCCAGACACCTGAAAGTAACTAATCAGTTATCAAGTAGGGTGCAGGCTTATGCCTCCTCTACTTTGATGTAAATAATATCATTAAAGAAAGGAGGGAAGCCATGGAGGGAATGGTAATGACGCAGACCTTACAAAAAATGGAATTTATGGTTTTCAATGTCGATAATAGAAATGTTTTTCTTGATAAGGAACTTGTAGAAAAGTATTCCGATATTGTATGTCCAGTAAACGAAACATTTTTAAGTAGCATGGTTCATTTCTTTGGTAAGGACTGTCAGGATGATGTATTGTCCTATGCAATCGCATCTGACATGGCAAAAGAACTGCATGAGTATGGAGCGTGAATTAAGGATTGCATTTAGAGCCACAGATGAACAGAAGAAGATACTTGTTGATTTCTGCAATCTTATTAAAAACTATGATCAAACGATAGCTGTCAGAGTATCTTTGGGTAAAGAAACAGATCTTGCGCTTTCAATGCTCCAGTGGTCGCCATATATTTATATCGGACTGGTTTCAAAAGAAACCAATACTATAGATACGGGGGCGACAATCAGCATGGAAGATCTTAAGTATGCCATGCCCGTTCTGGATCTAAAGCATGGACACGCTGCTACAAGGAAAAATCCGATTGGAAGCGAAGCTGTGGGAAAGATATGGCTACAGTACATTTCTTTAGTCAAATCGATTGAGCAACAGGGACAGATCCCTATCTATGAGACAAGGATTAAGCTTTAGTTTAAAGCCAAGCTATTTCATTCATTGAAATGTATTCAAACCAAAAAGAGTCGCCAACGCGGCTCTTTTATTGCCCTAAATGCCCCTTAATTAAGACCATCAATCACGACCCGCACGAAGGTAAAACCGTGGCAACTTTGAATACCCGTTTTAAAATGAAATACAATAATACGCTCACATGTCGTGGGCGTATTTTTTATGCTTAAATCCTGGCGGGCGCCGGGCTTATTTGTGCATAGAAAAAATACGTTTGATAAGCGCGTGCATAAAAAAGGTTAAAGAATTTCTTGTGATAAGATCAATTTATTCAATAGAAAATTTCCCATAATCATGTCTAGATTTAGAAGGAGGCATAAAGTATGATCTCGATTAAACATAAATTAATTGCATTTGCTATGGCTTTACTTATGGTAATGCCTGCATTTTGCGAGGATACTATTGTAGAGGTGTCTTTTGAGGAAATGACTTCAATGGACAACCCGCCTTATCATAATGTTACTGTCGACCCCAACACACATCAGGTGACTATCTGGCAGGATAATAGACAGAGGACTTCAGAAATTTTGGGAAGAACTATCGCCTATCAAACTACAAATCTAGCTACCGGAGAAACATTTTACACAGGTGTATCTGAAGTTAATACATTCACTCGTCATTATCGTGGTGAAGATGGATCTATGCGTTATCAGATAGCCACAACTTTATCTGTAGAAGAGTCTGCCCGCGTCCTTGCTATGGGCACTCTTCAGATGGATAACGTTATGGCTGTTTCTATCAATGGAGGAGACACGTTTAGTGCGACATTTAACGCAGCAACAGGGTTACCAGAAATTAATTCTGATTGGTATGTAAATAACCCTTATGCTCAAATGATCCTCGCGGCCTCCGGAGGAGATGGAAGTTTCGGTTTCGGAGAAGGTAGGGCTTTTGCTTATGACACTTTTAACTGGAGAGACAAGGAAGGGTGGCTTACTAACTTTAGAAAGGTTCTTTATACTAACGGAATAGATGTATCAGAAATGACAGATGAACAAATAATTGAGTTATTGAATCCTCCGCCTGACATACCTACAACTGACACTAGTGTTCCCGATCCTGACTTTATCCAACGATCTACAACAGGTGTAGGAACAGACAGAACTAACTTTGCCTCTCCGGGTCATAGCCAGGGTAAAGTCGATTATTATAACGACTCTAGAAACTATCATGAAAGTGGAGTATTTCATAGAGGTTTCGCCGATGCCTTTGATACAGATGGAAATGGTCCAGGATTAATTATCCCCTCATCAGAAAAGTTACTGGCAGGAATAAGGTCAAGAACTTATGCTGGAACGGCTGCGATACATATGGGCGTTGCTACTCATGATTTCACTTATAGTGAGTTCGGTTATGATTATACAGAAACTAAACATCAATGGGTACCAGAAGATTGGGTCGATACTGCCTGGGATCCGGAAACAGGTGAACCTATAGACGGTTATCCGGTCCCTGCACACTGGGAACCTTATGAATCTAGAACTTGGACATGGGACATTCCAGGTCAGACTACCCCTGTAACAGGAACTACACCTAGACTGGCTAACTTCTTATATATTTCAGATTTGGATATGTATGACTTTAGTAGTGCAGGAGTGGCAAATGATGCATACGGAGCTACCTCTTTTAATAATCACGACTCTCATAGTTTAACTGATATACAACCTGCTGAAGATGGTTCTGGAGACCCTATAGGCCCTGTAGATAGTGCTGATGGATATAGTTTAAGACAAGACCGTCCAGAATACGAAGTGGTTATTAGAAGTATCGATACTTCACCTAAATCTGGAACTGGAAATGCTACGCCGCAAAATTCTTTCCCAGCCGGTACAGCACCTGATTATGCTGAACATATTGATTGGGGACAGATTGGAGGCGTTGAGGATGGGGATAAATATTTAGGCGCGTTTAGTGCAGATTTATATGATCCACGAGATTATTCAGCACCTCAAGCAGGAACTGTCGGCATCCCAGCAGGAGCACAGGAGATTGCTGATTCCAGAATAAATAACTGGGTTGGTACAGGTGTTGATGCAGACCTGACTAATGAAAAACATATAAAATATATGCAGGGTGCCAAATACTATGCTGTTACTAATTCAGATGGTCTGATCCTTGGATATGATCGAAATGTAGTTATACAGCAGGCAAGCCAAGATGTCCGCTTTAATGAAGATGAAAGCTGTTTTACTGTTTTTAGAGCATATGAATGTAAGCAAAATGGAAAATGGCCATCATATTTAAAACCAATTATTGAATCAGCAATGTCAAATATGGACAGTCTGATTACTCAGGTTCCAGATGAAGAAACCTATGAGTCGACGCCAGCTTTTGATTTGGCACAGGTTGAGATTCCTGCAAACAAACATAACTACAATAATTACACAACATCAAGAACAGACGCTACATATGACCATATATTATATTATTCAAGCAGCGCTCCCGTATCTGTAGATGGCGGTTATAAGTCAGAATATTATAATAATGAACCTATTATAGTACAAACACCTGTTGTTGCCCCTGTCCTTGTATATGATGATCCTGATACAACAAAGGATGATGGAACTCCGCTTCATCCTACAGAATCGACAAGTTCGTATTTCAATATGCCGATTAATACGCTTCCAAATACAGAAGGAACGCCAAAAGGCGTATCAGATCAGACTGAAAGAAAGACGCAGCACCTCTACACAGGAGAAGGCGTAGGCCGAGACGACCAGCAGGTACAGCTTAGACTGGATGAAACATATTGGTTTAAATTCGATCCTATGACCCACTTAAAGACTCAAGGGTATATTGATATCGAAAAAGCCTATGAAGGTAAATTCGATAATGCCTGGGAAGATGGAGATATCAAGTTTGATAAGTATGTGCAGGCAAAATATATCCATTTCCCATTTGCAGTAGGTATTTATCATGGTGATGACGAATTGCCAACATATTACCCTCTTGTAACAGATGAAGATGAAGAAGGATACTGGATCAAGATTTATGGCACAGGCCCTGACGATCCAAAAGATTTAGTTTGGACGAGATTCTATATCCCAAGCTGGGCGCTTGAAGGCAGCTATCCGGGAGATGAAGACAGGCGGGAAATTTGGGAATTCTTTATCTACCCCAGGGCTGCCGCCCTGTCGTAGCCCACCTGCTGGCTTGTCAGTTACAAAAAGAAAGCTTCTTAATATTAATAAAGAATAAGGCAGCCCCGGTCCACCTGGTCCAAAACTCTTGAATTCCAGTGCTGGAGCGACTTCTAGAGTGTTTACTACCCGGTCCAAAAGCTGGTCCAAAGTCAGTCCACCCCCGGTCTAAAGTATATGTCTTTACAACAAAAATCCCCTGATAACTAAAGATATGTTATCAAGGGAA
>JAEEGH010024511.1_pt1 | contig 12169 bp, 8 predicted proteins | sample 9134181 | NCBI WGS metagenome assembly JAEEGH01 (sample SAMN16246544, study PRJNA631951) | gut metagenome | biome: gut microbiome; feature: rumen; material: DP-attached | host: Bos | place: Iran: Karaj | collected 2018-10
CTATAAAAATATCTTCGTGCCGACCAGTTACATGGGCGTGAATTCGCGCTTCAACTTCGAGGGCGGCTATGAGAACGACACCAAGGCTGGTATGCTGCATGTGGCCAGTCATCATTTCTCGCCCGGCAAGAAGCAGTGGACTTGGGGTAACGGCGACTTCGGACGTGCCTGGGACCGCAACTTGACGGACGAATCAACCCCAGAGGAACGTGAGAAGTGGGGCTTCAAGGAAAAGGGCTTCCGCCCTTATATCGAGCTGATGGCAGGTGTCTATACCGAGAACCAGCCTGACTTCACCTGGCTGATGCCTTACGAGGAGAAGATGTTTACTCAGTACTTCATGCCCTATCGCGAGCTGGGCGTGGTGAAGGAGGCCTCGAAAGACCTCGTGTTCAACATTAACGAACTTACCGACGGTAAGATGGAGTTCAAAGTCTTTGCCACCAACAAGCAGGACGTATGCGTCATCCTGCGTAACGATAACGGTGAGGTATATTATAAGAAGGAGATGACGCTCTCACCAGAGAAAGTACTCGTAGAGACTGTTGATGTGAGAGGTGCCAAGATGAACGAACTGACGTTCGAAATCATCAAGAAGTTCCCCTATGGTCAGCGTGCCGTACTCAGTTGGCATGCCGAGAGCGACGAGATTCGTCCTATCCCCGACAGTGCCGAGGCCGCCCTGCTGCCTGAGCAGATTAAGACCAACGAGCAACTGCTCATCACTGGTCGCCATCTGGAACAGTACCGTCATGCGACATGGAATCCGCTCGATTACTACGAGGAGGCTCTGCGCCGTGATCCGAATGATATCCGCTGTCTGAACGCCATGGGATTGTGGTTCATCCGCAAGGGTCGTTTCCAAAAGGCCGAGGAATATCTGCGCAAGGCCTACAAGTTGTCTATCAAGCGTAATCCGAACCCCTACGATAGCGAGCCGCTTTATAACCTCGCCCTCTCCCTGAAATACCAGGCCTTTGGCGCAAAGCCTAATTATCCATTATCCATTGTCAATTGTCAATTAGAAGAGGCTTACAGTCTCTTCTGGAAAGCTACATGGAGCAAGGCTTGGGCTGATGCCGGCTACTTTGAGGCCGCCAAGATTAGCGTGATGCAAGGTCGCTACGAGGATGCCCTCGACGAGATCAATCGTTGTTTGAACAACAACTGGCATAATCACAAGGCACGTGCCCTGAAAGCTGCCATTTTGCGCAAACTGGGTGAGACCAGTGATGCTCTGATTCTCATCGATGAGTCGTTGGAGTACGACCTCTTCAACTATGGCTGCCGCTATGAGAAGTACTTGTTGGAAAAAGACGAAGAAGTACTGGCAGAGATGAAGGAGATGTTGCGCAAGTCGGCTCAGAACTACGACGAGGTAGCTCTCGACTATGTTGCAGCAGGTCTGTACGACGAGGCTAAGGCCATCTGGCAGATTGCTATCGAGGAGGACGCTACTACCCCAATGACTTATTTCTACTTAGGCGAATACGACAAGGCTGAGCAGGCCGACTCCACCTACTGCTTCCCCAACCGTGCCGAGGATGTCATCGCATTGGAGGCAGCAAAGGAGAGGAACCCGAAGGGTGCCAAGGCGCCTTACTATCTGGGCTGTCTCTACTACGCAGCCCGTCAGTACGACCTCGCCATCGAGAACTGGGAACTCTCTGCCAGTCTTGATCCTAAGTTCCCAACTGTATGGCGCAACCTCGCTTTGGCTCGATTTGATAAGCAGGACCGTCAGAATGAGGCACTGGAATATATGGAGCGCGCTTTCCTCCTCGACGAAAACGACGAGCGCGTATTCATGGAGCTCGACCAGCTATACAAGCGTCTGCACCGTTCACACGCAGAGCGTCTGGCCTTCTACGAGCAGCATGCTGAACTCATTGAGCGTCGCGACGACCTCGTGCTCGAAAAGGCAACCTTGCTCAACATGCTGGGTCGCTATGAAGAGGCCAAGGAGATTATCGACAACCGCATCTTCCATCCGTGGGAGGGTGGCGAAGGCAAGGTGAGCGGACAATATCAGATGTGCCGCTTGGAAATAGCCAAGAAGCTACTTTCAATGAATAATGGAAAATTGAAAATGGATAATGATCCCGCCGCTGATAATTCTCAATTATCAATTGTCAATTCTCAATTACAAGAAGCCAAAAAGCTTCTTGAAGAGTGCCTCGTGTTCCCGCACCACTTGGGCGAAGGTAAACTATACGGTTCGCAAGATAACGACTTCCTCTACTTCCTCGGACGTTATGAGGAAGGCACCGAAGGACCTACCGAGCCTGCAGCAGCCATGTACTATAACGATGCGAAGCCCGACAAGATATTCTACGCCGCCCTGTGCTATCGTAAGTTAGGTCAGGAGGATAAGGCCCGCTCGCTGTTCAACAAGCTCATCAACTACGGCAAGCAGCATATCTTCGAGAAGCAGACAATGGACTTCTTCGCCGTCTCGCTGCCCGACCTGCTCATCTGGGAGGATTCCCTCGACCTGAAGAACGAGATTCACTGCAAGTACATGCTCGCCCTTGGCTACTACGGCATGGGCGACAAGGAGAAAGCGCTCAAATATCTTGCTGAGGTCGAAGCTCTTGACAACAACCATCTCGGTGCCCGTCAGTTCCGCACGCTGATTGACTCGAATCTTTAAGCAGAAGCCTCACTCCCGATTGGTAGTGAGGCTTCTGTATTCCGTCGGGCTCATTCCCATTACTTTCGAGAACATCCGTGAGAAATAGAAGGGGTCCACAATGCCGATCTTGTAACAGATCTGGTTCATCTTCAGGTCCGTGGTCTTCAGCAGTTTGCAGGCGTATTCTATCTTCAGGTGATTGAAGTAGCTCAGTGGACTCATGCCTGTTTTATGCTTAAACATCGCCGAGAAGTGGCTCTGCGAGTAGCCTACATATCGCAGCACGTCGTCCATCGTGATGCGCTGTTCTATATTTTCTCGCATATAGTGAATGGCCTGATCCACGACGTCTCTCTCTGCCCCCGCCTTTGCCCTGCGGAACTGCCCCAAGTAGCGCATCGATGCCAGGAAGTGGGTCAACAGACTGCTGGCGTAGCGCAGGTCCTCGATACCCTCGCCGAAGTGCAGCGTGGTCAGTATCTCCTCGAAGATGTTGATGCGCTCGCTGATGCGCGACTGCATCGTCACGTTGATGGTTTGCGGCGTGGCGGCACCCTCAGCAAAGACGTGAGCCGCTTTTCCGCCGAAATGCAGCCAGTAGATGGTCCATTGATGCCCCTCCGCAGCCCCGTACTCATGCGGCTTTCCCGCCGGCAGGATGAAGTACTGGTTCCGCTCCACCTCATATCGCCTGCCGTTCACGACGTAGAATCCGCTCCCGTCCACGCAGTAGATGAGTACATATTGGTCGATAGCTTTCTCCCGGATGCGATGGTGATGTTCAGCCTTCGGGTAGTAGCCTATATCTGTGATAAACAGACTCTGGCAGAGAGCATCCTGCTCCTGCATCTCTATGAGCATCGGCGGCAGCACCACCGCCCGCTCACCCTGGAATCCGTCCTTCTTACTAATCATACATTCACTCGCAATGCATCTCTCAAATGCATTGCAAAGGTACAAAAATTATCAATGCAAAACAATACTTTCCCCCAATTATTTTTTTATTATTTTCGATTTTCGCTCGAGCTCTGCTCGCTTGGCTCGTCCAAGAACATTTCTATGTTTGATGCTGTCGACAGCGCATCAGTCAGGGCGTACGTGATGCTCATAGTCGAAACCGGGCAAATTTTATTTATTTTATCCTGCCTCTACTAAATTGCAGTACTCATTTCTATAAACTTACTGATTTTAAATGGCTTAGACCAATATTTCCTTAACTATTTCCTTCTACTTTGCCCCTACTTTACCACTACTTTGCTTCTACCTTGCTTCTACCAAGCCATCCTATCACGACAAACCGAAAACCTTATGCTCACAATATATTCCCAGGGTGGGAATGTCACGTTCCCAGTATGGGAACACCATATTCCCAAGGTGGGAACAATTTTTCCGCCTAATGGTATTTCTAAATCATAACGTCACTTAAGGACAACACTACGCCTTCTTCCTATTTGCAGATAAGCAGTAGATGAACAGCAAAGGACAAGTAGATGATTAGTAGAGGCAAGGTAGTGGCAAAGTAGGAGCAAAGTAGGAGCATAATTTAAACTAACCTACTTATAATCAATAAAATAGTCAATATTTGGTAGGAGCAAATATAAATTTCTGTATTTTAAGCCATAAATTTAATGCGAAAAACATTAATTTCCGTCTCATCGCTCTATTACCATCCAATTACCGTGTCCTGTAGATGTCTGAGGACTGAGGTCCCAGCCTCATTTCCCAGTTTGCTGGGCCTCCTTCGCTGCCTTCAGCATAGCTACCTGCTGTAATGCTTGCTCTCGCGGGCTCACAGGGGGACAGTCCCCTTGTGAGTACTCACCAGTCCCCATGGCACCGTGATTAATGTTTCTTAAGGCACATAGTTAATATAGCCCCAATGATGACTACTGGGAAGAACCACCACGGCGTTATACAAGCAGCGAGGATAATAATAAACAATGCCAATATGATTAATCCTGGTGTAAACATCGTTATATTTTGTTTTTAGTTTCTATCTTCGTTATTATTCTTCTGCTGCCATTGGCATTTGTATATTCTCTTCTTCTAACTTCGGATAGGGAATCGTCTTGGCACCATGATCCTGCAACCATATATGGTTCAACGTGAAGGCTAATGACTCCAACGTTTCTTCGCGTTTCGATGGTTTCAACTCACACTCCCAAACGGTGATGCAATGCCACCCCATTTCTGCCAACTTACGCTGCTCTTCTTTATCGCGTTCCTTGTTCCTGCGAATCTTCGCCACCCAGAACTCCCTGTTTGTCTTTGGAATCTTGCAACACTCCGAACTCCCAACCACATCTTCCATCTTCCCTCTGACATCTTCCATCCGTGGCAACGCCACATTGTGTCCATGCCAGAAACAACCATTTATAAATATGCAAGTCCTGTATTTTCTTAGTACCAAGTCAGGATGTCCTGGCAGCCGCTTGTGATTCAACCTGAATCTGAATCCCCTACTCCACAGCCCACGTCGCACAATCATTTCCGGCTTCGTGTCCTTCGAGCGGATAGCTGCCATATTTTGATGTCGTTGTTGTGGGGTGAGTTTATCCATATCACTTCAATGCATCTATAAGTTCATCCATTGAGCAACAAACCTTATTGAACAACTTGTACATCAGTTCTGGCTCCTGTTTCTCAGGAATATAGGCAATCGTCAATTTTCCACGCCCTGCGAACCATCCTGCTTCCGTATGAGCACTACGCCCGCAAGGCAACACCAGTACACAAGTGTCACAAGCCTCCATAGCCTCGATGTCGTTCTTGAACTGCTTAACAGCCTTGGGATGCATCAGGTGATCCCTATATTCCTCAGGCGTCCATTCCATAAAGCGAGGGTCTACATTGCCCCACTTAAATCCCGGGTCGCCCGATGGCGGATTGCGGAAGTCATAGACATCATGCCCTGCCTCCCTCAACCTAGCCACGACCTCAGGGTAATACCCATTGCGCCAACTGCTTGCTACATATATCTTGCGTTTCATAACTGAGGGCAAAGATACGAATAATTATTTAAAAGTGCACAAAAGAAACATTTTTTTGTATCATTTCTTGCAATTCACCAACTCTGAGAAAGGCACAGCGATAGCACCTTTGTCGTGATTTGCATTATCTTTGCCATAACGGTTCAATAAGCTCTTCAGTTTATCTTTGTCAAAATCCATCGTGGCAAAATCACCTTCCGTTAGTCTTTCTTCCATAAAGAAAACCAAATAGAAGTCGTGTCTAGGCTTAACGTAACCACTTTTTTCCATATCCGTTTTATCCCAAACACGTAAGGAGTTAGGTTTTAAACTATATTTGTAATAACCTTCTTTACCATACAATAGCAAGAATCGCGCACCACAAACACTTGCAGAGATATCCAGAGACCCACGATCCTTTCCTGCACGTACATTGTATATCTTATTCTTGAGAATCCAATTAAGATGATCTTCGTTTTTATAGTATCCGAGGAGCACATTGTCGCCAACAAGGAACTGCAGATCAGTAGGCGGTGGCAGCTGAGGCTCTGCCCCCAAGAAGTAATTCTCATCAATATCAAAATCCTCCCTTAGCATACCTACCAACTTTGCTTGCTCTTCGTTTAGCTGATGTCTGCCATTGGGAGTATGCAAAGCAAGTGTGAGTACTGTCCTGTCGAGAAATGGAGTGAACACCTTACCATTCAACAAGCGGAAATGTCTAGTCATATAGTCATCAAGCTGCACACCTCTTGACCTCATCGGATAAAAACTATATTCCTTTTCTAAAACCTTGCGTATCTCTTTGCGAAATTGCATTCGAACTTCTGCCTTCCAAGCTGCTTTCTCTGCTTGCTTATTTCGGGCATAAAGAGAGACCACAAACAAAAAGTTGACATTGTATCGAGATAACAACATTGTATCACGATCGAATAACCTATCCTTAAACTGGAACTTGATTTCAGGATTTCTCTTTCCAGATATCTTTGTCAGTTCTATTTCACGATGATTATAACTGTAGTCACCTTGTTTCATCGCAGCACTAATAAAGAAGTTTGGGATGATGTTATATCCTTCTGTCACATCGTCTCTTAGTCTTATTTCTGGGTCTGGGTCACCCTCTTTCTTGTTCAACCACAAATCGATGTTATACTGCACAATGTTGCGAGCATAGGTATATTGCTTATAGATAGACGTATCTCCCAACGAGCCACCTATTTTATAATATTTCGAATCGCCTATATAGTAAGTACGTTGTTCTTCGTCTGCCTGTATTAGCCCTGGATAAGTGTATAGGTGGTCTACCAGCTTACCATCCTTTTGCTCCTTGAAGTCTTCTGGCAATTCATCTTTTTTATCGCCAATCAATTCGTCTATGATGGCCTCGAATACCACATAGAAATTCTTCACCAACAAGTATTCTTTCAGTTCTGCATTGGTAGTTATCTCCGTTCTATGAGCAAAGAAAGCATAGCATAGGTTCCACAACTCCAGAGCTTTATCTGAGTAATATTTGTACTTGATTTGGCGCAGACGAATCACTCCACGACCTTTCAAATAACTGTCAAATTGGGCTCCTGTAATAAGTGGGAATCCCATCATGATGTTTACATGAAATCCATAGGTGTCGCTAATATAGTTAAGAATGCTATAGTAGATGACCAACAGCTCCTCGTTGAAGTTCACCTGTCGCTTTTTATTGACAGGTTTCAGATAAACTGGCACATCATTCTGTATGATAGCATCCGAATGGTTAATGGTCTTCGTCCAATTAATCTTATTGTAGCCCGAATGAATATTCTTGAGGACAAAAGTAATGTACGAACGGTTATCCTTGTTAAATTGAATCAAGGATAGCAGAATGTCCAGCAAGGTATTGGTGCGCTTCTTCATTCCCCTACCAACCTGCGACAGTTTGCGGTGGTATACTATATCGCTGTCTTTATGAGTACGTTGGAACACATCTACAGCCCTGTATATCCATACAGCAAACTCATATAAGAATTTACGTTCCTCATCACTGAGCCTGCTCTCGTCCATATGGATGATAGCATCAGGCGAGTACTTAGAGAATACCCTGCCTTGTTCGTTCATCAACACTTTTGGCAGAATGAACACAGTATCGCCCTTACCGCCATTCAACTTGGGGTTGTAGAAATAGCCCACATAGCTAAGCGACACCAAGCCCTCTACGTTTTGTAGCGCGTCTATACCATGCAGTACATCACGCACCAATGAAGCCTCATACTGATATTCCTCTATCAGGATTCTCATTCAACGTTCTCCTTGGGCTTGTTCAATTCCAGATTAATCAGAACCTGTTCAGCCATCACCTCATTCACCTTACCCTTTTCGAAGAAATCCTTAAAAGCTATTGGTTCATTGCTGTTGGGTTTCCTAAAGGCTTTCTGACTTTCGTAGTCGTAGTCTTTGAACACATCAGTCCATAGATAGAAATACACCTTGTTCACCAGCGTTTCTGCATCTATAGTAGTGCCTTTTGCCTTTGCAAAGAAATAACCTAATTGTTTATCCTCGCTATGCGTCAGGTCAAGGACTTCCTTGTTTATCGCCACCAAAAAATCCCACCAATCGTATTCGTGCTGGTTTACGACAACTTTCCAGTTCTTACCTTCATTCTCGATAGGCATATACTTCCAATCCCAGCGACGCTTAAAAGCAGAATCAATGGGGAAGAGGCTCTGGTCACTCGTGTTCATCGTGGCCCAAATGTAGAGGTTTTTAGGAAGCTTCAACTTACTATCCTTAATGCCGTCTTTATTCGTTAAGACCTCTTGCCCATTTTCATCTTTCCCATTAAGGTATTTAGCAAGGTCCCTATCCGCTTTTATAGGATATTCCGAGTATCCATCATCATCCCTGTCAAGCAGTTGGAACAAGTCTCCAAATATCTGGGCACAATTTCCTCTGTTTATTTCTTCAACAACCAAAAATACATTTTCCTCTGGGTTGTTCCATGCTGCTATATATGCTTGCAGAAAGGCCTGAGGAACAAATTCATATGTTATTTCTTCATCTTTACCAGCAACAGCCTTGTATTGATTGGGTACAGGCTTCATCGTAGGCTTATATGCTCCCACAAATGTTGAATAATCACTATCAGGATGGAATGTGGTTCGGAACACCAAATTCTTCTTGTCTGCCTCCTTTACTCTTTCTTCACACTTTATAAAGTGACTTTTCCCTGTTCCGGGAGCACCATAGAAAATCTGCTGAATGTGATGATTCATATTATCTTGAACGTTAACAGAATTCTTATTATAGATTTCATTAAAATCAAACTGGGTTAGTATCAGACATCTTTGTGGTGTTTGAGCAGAATAAAGAGTCTGAACAAATGAAGCTTGTCCAAGATTTCCAGCATTTGACTTGAGGAAAACACCGCTTTCAAACGATAGTGAAATTTTATTTAAATCAGGAAAATCTTTATTCCCAAAAAGCCGGAGAAGTAGGGCATCATTTGTATATAGAGTGTTTTCAAAAGTTATGTTTTTGGACGTTGTTTCAAAAAGATCCTTTGCCTGTTCGTGCGTAAAATGAAGCGCATTCAAAAAACTATCTACAACTTGATGTCCATTAAAGTCGTCTGGGAAAGCTTGTTTTCTGAAAAACCATACTGCAACATCATAGATATTTGGCTGTGCATCAAACATGATTTCAGGAATCACATCGAACCATTTTTGCGAGAACATGACACTCCAAATGTCACCGCGTCTTTTATCTTTCTTTTCTTCATTGAAACTGAAAAGCTCATCTAGAATAGCAGAAACTTCTGATGTTAAGAAAGTATATCCAACACCTGGGACTATTTTGTTGTCCAATACTTTGAGTATAGACAACAATCCCCAAAATTTGTTTTGGGTTTTCCCTTTACATCCTTGATAAGAATCGGCAACTGTGCTTAACGATAAATACTTCATAGCTATTGGTTGTTTTCGTATGTTCTTATTAATTCGTTCATTATCAACTTTATGATAGGAACACTAACGGAATTACCTAATTGATGATACGCCTGTGCATCTGATACCGGGAATTTGAAGTCATCAGGAAAGCCTTGTAGACGTTGTGCTTCTTTAACTGATAATTTCCTTCTAATATCCCACAGTTTTGGCGTTCTATTTGCTATAATAGTAGATGCGTACGTATCAAGACATGAATAGAATGCTTCTTGAATTTGCGTCTTCGCCACATCTCCAACGTGGAAACGCAGGGATCCGTCTGGCTTTTGGAATGAATAGATACCATATTTCCCTTTCTTAGTATTAGGCGCATACTTGGAGTTGTCATGTTTCACTCTGTCTCCAGGCTTTGCTGTTGCAAAGTGATAATCAATTCTGTCTAATTCAAACTGTGGTAACCTCAATGAAGGATTATCGTCTGTTAAATCAACAATATCTCTGAGTGTAGGATGTCCTCCAATAGGCTCTGGCCAATGAAAATCAATGTCTTTTCGAAAAGCAACGCAATACCAACGTTCACGCTTTTGAGGAAGCCCAAAATCAAGCGATGATAATATATTCCAATGAGGGAAATATCCTAATTTTTTTAATTTTTCTAGAATGACGTTTAGGGTTTTCCCGTTCTCATGAGACTTTAAGCCCTTTACGTTTTCCAAGAAAACCATTGGAGGCTTATGATATTCAAGAATACGACAGATATCAAAGAACAACGTACCTCTTATCTCATCATTAAAACCTTGCTTCTCACCAGCATAGCTGAATGGCTGACAGGGGAAACCTGCACAAAGTATATCAAATGAAGGAATATCCTTCGCTTCTATCTTTTTGATATCTCCTTGTGGTACCTCACCGAAATTCGTATAATAGGTCTCTTGAGCAAATTTATCATTGTCACTAGAGAAAACACACTCAACATTACTATCATTCATGGCAAGACGGAAACCTCCTATGCCACAAAACAAATCTATTCCCTTATATTTATTCTTCTTCATTTCCTTGATTTATGGGGCCATGAAAAAGCCCCCTTTTCGTTTTTGAAAAGAGGGCGTGGAAGTGATTGAGAGAAGCAAGGCTTAGGACGGCCCACATCAGACAACAATCGTACAGTCCACGCCCAAGTATGGAGCGCGAACATCCGTTGCCTTGTCTGACTGATGTGTTTTCAGAGTCCTAATTCTGCTTCTTCAGCCTAATCAAGGATGTTCAAGACTCGAAAGCCTATATTACATTTCTAATACTATTCCTCATATTGTTGGTCGACTTTATGAATTTATAGATACTGTTTTCTATTGGCTTGCCGAACATAAAAAAAGCATACCCGAATCCCTCATGTCCTGAGTATTCGGGAAGTCGACCAAGAGAACCCTCAAGCGAGAACGATTGGGATGGGTATGCCATATCGGCATACCTTATTCCCAAGGTTTCGCTATCTTTTGTTGGTCGACAATTCGAATACTCAAACCTTAGTCATAAGATATGTATCTTACTATCAGCAAAATAAGCTCCGCCTCGCCTCGGACTGTCCTCTCTCAGACTTCCGTGCGCTGCCTGATGCCTGAGCTTCAATCATGCGCAAACGGGACGATAGCATCTGCAAAGATACAAATTATTTTGGAAAGTAGCAGCCTTTTGACGAAAAAAATGAAATAATAGACGAATAATTGGGAAGAAAAGAGAAAAATGTCTATCTTCACAGCATCAAAGTTAAACTTAAAAGATAATGGTATGAACATCATTGAATCACAAAAAGTGAGATCGTGATGTACCAACCCGATGAAACTATCATGCTGGAGGTAAGAGTTGAGGACGGAACTGTATGGTTGACTCAGCAGCAAATCTATCTTTAAATCAATTAAAAAAAGAAAATGCGTCAAATTACTGACATCCGACATAAAATCATGGTATATTTCTGTAATTCAATGAAATACAATTTTACATACTGACATAGAACCGACATAAAACCGACATAAAACCGACATACTACTGACATAAACCCAGCATTTAGCAGGTCTTTGATTGTCACGATGCAGATAAATAGTCAGCCCTAGGGGGAGCAGATTTGCGAATAAGGAATAGCAATCTTGAGGATAGGGTTAACAAATAAATTCTCTAGAGAATTGGATGGTTAGGATAGGCCTTTCAATTTCGGAGACAAGGGTTATTGCTTCAATTCTCTAGAGAATTCAACAACTACTATTAAGCAGAAAAGATGCAAGAGCCAAGTATCACATCTGCCAGGCGCCTTATGAGCTGTTATCAACTGGAAAATGACAGATGAATGTCGATATTATGTCGGTTTTATGTCGGTTTTATGTCGGTTTTATGTCAGTATATAGGAAAATATTCTTATAACAATATACTGATATTCAGAAAGATAGATTAAAAAGTATGTCGGATGTCAGTATATTTGCAGAAATAGTTAAGTTAAACCAACTGCTTTCCTCTGTAATAAGCATTGAAAATGTCTTTCGAGTAGCCACAGCCTAAATCAACGAAACTCCGGGCGTAAACGTCAATTCTTGTAGTTTTTTCACCTTTATGCGACAGCTGTGTCAAGGTTCCGGCCCAGTGTTACCATATGGTCT
>JAEEGH010024513.1_pt1 | contig 12168 bp, 8 predicted proteins | sample 9134181 | NCBI WGS metagenome assembly JAEEGH01 (sample SAMN16246544, study PRJNA631951) | gut metagenome | biome: gut microbiome; feature: rumen; material: DP-attached | host: Bos | place: Iran: Karaj | collected 2018-10
GGTCTTTGTGGTGAACGACCGCGTGCAGAATATCAATACGCTTGCTGAAGAAGTGGAATCGTGGGTGCCGGAAGCCCGCGTGGCCGTGGCCCACGGGCAGATGAATGACCGCGACCTGGAACGCGTGATGGAAAGCTTCCTCTCTCGCGAATTCGATATCCTCGTGAGTACGAGCATCATCGAGTCGGGCCTGGACGTGCCGAACGCGAACACCATCATCATTATGAATGCGCACCATTTTGGCATAAGCCAGCTTTACCAGATGCGCGGGCGCGTGGGCCGTAGCGACGTGCTCGCGAAGGCTTACCTGGTTACACCCGCAAGGGGCGAGATTTCTCAGGAATCCATGCGCCGTCTGAAGGCGCTGGAACAGTTCAGCGACCTCGGGAGCGGCTACCAGCTCGCCATGCGCGATTTGGAAATCCGCGGTGCGGGTAACCTGCTGGGCCAGGAACAGCACGGGTTTATCGCCGAGGTGGGTTTCGAGACGTATGTGCGCCTGGTTCGCGAGGCGGTGGAAATGCTCCGCGGGGGCACAACCGAAAAGCCGGTGCAGCCGCGTGTGGAAATCGGCGTGGATGCCTACCTGCCCGAGGACTACATCCAGGATGGACTTACCCGCATCGGGATGTACCAGCGGATTGCCCGCATCTCGAGTTCTGCGGAGGTGGAAAGCGTTCGCCAGGAACTTGTGGACCGCTTCGGAGAACTTCCGGTACCCGCGAACATGCTTCTTCTCGTAACCGAAATCGGGCTACACGCCGGAAGGCTCCGCATGCAGGGCCTGCAACAGCGCAAGGGAATCCTGGTGGCGACATTCGTGGAGTTCCCGCCTATAGAAACTCGTGTACTGGGGGAGATTGCCGGCAAGAGCACTTGCCCCATGCGCTATGTGGGCACGTCGCCCCTGCAGGCGGTATTCGAACTCGGTACAGCCCCCGCAGAAACGCTCGCCGAGCGCATTGCAGAACTGTTCCGGCAGTTTGCCGACATCACGCCGACGCCTGCGAAGGCGGAACCCGCAAACCCGCTCTTTAGGGACACGAATATCCTGAACTAGGCCGGCATCTCGTCATTCTCGCGAAGTTGCCCGCATCGTCATTCTCGCGAAGTTGCCCGCATCGTCATTCTCGCTATACGATACTTGGCAACTTGTTGCCATAGTAGAGTTATCCTCTTTGGGGAGACGGCGAGAATCTAGTGAGCAGGCGAAAATCTTAATTAAACTGCGTCACGTCATTCTCGCGAAGGCGAGAATCTCGTGGAGATGTCTTTGTGCGATTCTTCGAGCATCACGGCGACATCTTGCGGCGTGATGGCATCTCCTGATCCGCGCGTGGCGACAAGCGTTTCGATAAACGATTCGTCGGCGTCCGTCTCGAAAAGGAGATGCTCCCGCGGGATTAGCGCGAGGGCTTCCCGCGTCGCCTTCTTGCGGAGAGTATCCGCATGAATGGAGAAGAATGCGCCCAGCGAAAGGCCCGCCTTTACGATGCCAGCGTCGCCGCCGAACCTGTGGAATACGGGGCGCGGCCGTTTAATGCTTGAATCGGGGCGTGCGCATTTTAAGCCCGCGGCGAACCCGGCTTCGCGCAACACCCTGATGATGCGCCCGTAGTCGCCCACGCAATGGATTTGCAGGTCTCGCCCGAGTTCGAGAGCCATTTCCGCCTGCTTGCGAAAAACCTTCTCTTGCACTCCGCCTGGTTCATAGCCCGCATACCGTCGGTCCAGTCCCGCTTCTCCGACTTGCGCGTTCGGGTCGCTCTCCAGCAGCCGGTGCAGTTCTGTCCATAAGTCCTCTGGCCCCCCGTTGATCGTTCCTTCCGCAACTTGTGCTGCAATCATCGGGTGCAGTCCGTAACTGCGTCCGCATCCCTCGAACCAGCCGGTTTCGGAGGCTCCTGTCCATATCCCGTCAACCGCCTTCCATTCCCACGGTTCGCATGCCACGGCCCTGTACCGGTAACCGCGTTCATGCAGTTCCCGTGCCAGTTCAAGGGGTTGCGGTAGTCTTGCGAGGTGCAAATGTGAGTCAAAAATCGCCATTTTCCCAATAAAATACGAAATTTTGAAAAAAGTGCTTGTTTTTTCGCCTTTAAAAGTCTAGTTTAAGGTTCGTGGGCCGAATTAGCCCCGATATTTCATTTTTTGTATTTAAACTAAAGGAGTCCCTATGCGCGACCTGCTCGAGAAAGCCTTGAAGAAAGGTCTTGTCGTCACTTTTTCTAACGAGAATGGCTATGCCGTCATTCGTATTTCCAAGGACGGTGAAGTCGTCGCAAGCTGTAGCCTCGGTGCTGCAAACTTCCGTGATTCTGTAGAAGACTCCCTGCAGGCCCTGCTTCTCGACCTGGAGCGCAAGGGCATCTAGTTCTTGGTAGAATCTGCCTTTTGGGGCTGCGCATCGCTTTCGGGCTGCGCGGCCTCTTTTTTTGTTTTCTTCTTGCTAATCATTACTGCTGCGAGAGCCTTTCTCACAAAGCCTCTCACGGTGTTTATCGCGATTCGCGGTTCCTTCACGTAGCGCCCACGCAGGTGACTCCTGGTAAAGTAGCCCACCTCGCGGCTGTCGAGGCAGAACGCCCCCTTGGTGCAGGCGAGAAAATAGCAGTCTTCCGGTACCACAAGTTCGGTAATTTGCGTGGAATCTTCCTCGTTGTAAAACTCTCGGCGAATCTGGATGGGGGAGTCGCCCGGTTCGGTATGGAAAATCTGTTCTTCGAGCAGGTAGCGGTCCTGCCAGGGGAGAAAGTCGATTTCTTGCAGGCTAACCTGGCGGTTCCCGAGTTTTGTGGAACCGAGCCGTTCAATCCCGATTTCGCGGTCGCCTTGCCAGAGGGTCGTTTTCACGTAGAACTTCCTGCCGGATTCAATCAGCAGGTTTATCATGTAGTCTTCTTCGATGTCGTTCAGTTGGGCAAAACGGAGCGTGTCGCCCTTGCGGGGTACGTGAAGCTGGCGCCTCTGGATAAATGCCGTTTCGTCTTTCCACCTGAAGTTCCCGTGTGGGGTCTTTACCCGCCCGCGGTCCGAAAAGTCAATCTTGTCGCCGGGCAGGCCAATTACCTTGCGGATAATACTTTCCCCGTTGCGCAGTGTTGCCCAAACGGTCTCGTTGTAGGCAATCTTGTCGGTACACTGCGGTAACTTGCACATCCACAGAATTTCCTTTTCCTTGTGCCTCGGGTACATCGATGAATCCGTAATCTGCAGCGGCTCCAGCACGCGGATACGCAAAGCCATCGCGAAGATAAAGACAATTGCAAGGATAACGACAAGCACGGCCAGGCATGCTTTCGAATTCTTCCATTGCAGTCTCTTGACTTTAAACTTCAGGCTCGACATACGGACAATCGGATTTTATACAAACTATTCGCCACTGCTGTTGGAATCGTCGCTGAGCGAAAGCACGGCGAGGAACGCCTTCTGCGGCACTTCCACCGAGCCGATGCTCTTCATGCGCTTCTTGCCTTCCTTCTGCTTTTCGAGGAGCTTGCGCTTGCGGGTAATGTCGCCGCCGTAGCACTTGGCGAGCACGTCCTTCCTAACCGCCTTCACGGTAGAACGGCTGATAATCTTCCCGCCAATCGCACCCTGGATAGCCACGTCGAACTGCTGGCGCGGAATCAGGTCCTTGAGCTTCACGCAAATGGCGTTCGCGTAGGTATGTGCCTTGTCGCGGTGGATAATCACGGAGAACGCGTCCACCGGGTCGCCGTTCAGGAGAATGTCAAGCTTCACCAGGTTGTTCCTGCGGTATTCGCTCGGCGCATAGTCGAGGCCCGCATAGCCGCGGCTCACGGACTTCAGGCGGTCATAGAAGTCGAACATGATTTCGGCGAGCGGCAAATCGTACTTGAGAATCACCTTCGCCTCGTCGATGTATTCCATCGTCTCGAATTCGCCGCGCTTCTCGTCGCAGAGCGTCATGAGCGCACCCACGTATTCCTTGGGCGTAAATATCTGCGCCTTCACGTAGGGTTCCTCGATGTGGTCGTAGCGGCTTGCGTCGGGGAGCTTGGAGGGGCTCTCGATTTTCACCATCGTGCCGTCGCTCATGTACACGTGGTATTCCACGTTCGGAACGGTCGTGATGATGTCGACGTTGAATTCGCGGTCGAGGCGTTCCTGCACGATTTCCATGTGCAAGAGCCCGAGGAAGCCTGTACGGAAGCCGAAGCCGAGTGCCTCGGAAGTTTCGGGTTCCCAGCTGATGGCGGAATCGTTGAGGCGGAGCTTTTCCAAAGCTTCGCGCAAGTCCTTGTAGTCTTCCGGGTTGATGGGGTAGATGCCGGAATAGATCATCGGCAAAATGTCCTTGTAGCCCGGGAGCGGCTCTGTGGCCGGATTGGCGGGGTCGGTCAAGGTGTCGCCGATTTTCACGTCGCTGATGGTCTTGACGTTTGCGAGCACGTAGCCCACCATACCTTCGGAGAGCTCGTCGCGCGGGTCGCGGCGCATGCTGAACGTGCCGACTTCGGTCACCATGTACTCGGCGCCAGTCTTCATCATCTTGATTTTCATGCCGGCGCGGATGGAGCCTTCCACCACGCGGATGTAGTTGATGACGCCGCGGTAGGAATCGTAGACGGAGTCAAAGATGAGCGCCTTGAGCGGGTTGCCCGTGTCGCCCTTGGGGGCGGGAATCTCGTCCACGATCTTGTCGAGCACCTGGTTCACGTTGAGGCCCGTCTTCGCGGAAATGCGCGGAATCTTTTCGGGATCGTAGCCCAGAAGGTCGCCCACGAGTTCGGCAACGTGGTCGGGCTGTGCGCCCGGCAGGTCCACCTTGTTCAACACCGGGATGATGGTCAAGTCGTTTTCGATGGCGAGGTAGAGGTTCGACAGCGTCTGCGCCTCGATGCCCTGGCTTGCGTCCACCACGAGGATGGCGCCTTCGCAGGCGGCCAGGGAGCGGCTCACTTCGTACGTGAAATCCACGTGCCCCGGCGTGTCGATCATGTTCAGGATGTATTCCTTGCCGTCTTTCTCGTACACCATGCGGATGGCGTGCGCCTTGATGGTAATGCCGCGTTCGCGCTCCAGGTCCATGTCGTCCAGGAGCTGGTTCGTCATCTCGTTTTTCGCGACGGTCTTCGTCAGTTCAATCATGCGGTCGGCAAGGGTGGACTTGCCGTGGTCGATATGGGCGATGATGCTGAAATTTCGGATATTGTCGTTTTGCGGCATAGGTATTCTTTTCTTTATTACGCGCTCAAATATAGAAATCTTGCATCATTTTCCGAATCCCGCCCTGGCCGGGATAAAAAAAATTCTATATTCTTGGGAGTATGATTTCGATAAAGAATCTGTTGTTTGTCCTATCCGTCCTGGGCATGGCTGTTTGCGCGTTTGCCGAGGGCAAAGTGTTCAACAAGGATTACACGGGTATTACCGCTATCGAGGCGACCATTACGACCGACGAAGGCGTTATCGTTCTCGACCTCGATTTCAAGGCGGCCCCGAATACCGTCGCGAATTTTGTCGAACTCGCGAACAGTGGCTTTTACAACGGTCTCCGTTTTCACCGCGTGATTCCCGGATTCATGATCCAGGGCGGAGACCCCGAACTGACTGGCATGGGCGGTCCCGGTTACACGATTGACGACGAGCCGAACTCCCTCAAGCACCTCACCGGCGTTATCTCCATGGCCAACCGCGGCCCGAATACCGCAGGTTCCCAGTTCTTTATCACGCAGCTACCGCAGCCGCACCTGGACGGCAAGCATACCGTATTCGGCAAGGTGACCGCAGGCCAAGACGTTGTGTGCCGTGTCGAACAGAACGATCGCATTATAAACATTAAAATCGTGGAAAAGAAGTAATCTATGAGCTCCAAGAAAGTAAGCAAGAAGCCTGCTGCAAAACCCGCGAAGAAGCCCGCTCCGGCTAAAAAGCCCGCCGCCAAGCCGGCCCCGGCCAAGAAGCCCGCTCCAGCCAAGAAGCCTGCCGCCAAGCCGGCCCCGGCCAAGAAGCCCGCTCCGGCAAAGAAGCCTGCCGCCAAGCCGGCTCCGGCCAAGAAGCCCGCTCCGGCTAAAAAGCCTGCCGCCAAGCCGGCCCCGGCCAAGAAACCCGTTCCGGCTAAAAAGCCTGCTGCCAAGCCGGCCCCGGCCAAGAAGCCCGTCCCGGCTAAAAAGCCTGCCGCCAAGCCGGCTCCGGCCAAGAAGCCTGCCAAGAACGCCGCCGCCGAAAAGGCCGCCGCTGCCAAGGCTGCTGCCGCCGAGAAAGCTGCCGCCGCAAAGGCCGCCGCTGCCGCCAAGGCTGCAAAGGCCGCCGAGCAGAAGAGGATAGCCGCGGAGAAGGCTGCCGAAAAGAAGAGAATTGCCGAAGAAAAGGCCGCCGAAAAGAAGAGAATCGCCGAAGAGAAGGCTGCCGAGAAGAAACGCCTGGCCGAAGAGAAGAAGGCCGCCGAGGAAGCCGCGAAGAAGAAGGCCTCCTACATCTTCTCGTTCCTCCTCCCCGAAGGCAAGAAGCCCATCAAGACGACGATGTTCGTCGAAGTCAAGGAAGACGAAGACAAGACGAACCAGAAGAAGGTCTCCTCCGAACTCAAGCAGCTCGAAAGGAAGCCGACGTCGGCCATCCGCCACAAGATTTCCCTCGCCGAAGAGACGCAGGAAGAGCTGACGGAACGTATCCTCAAGGAACTCGAGGAACAGAATCTCGCCTTTACGCGCGAAGCCGCAACGCAGATGTGCACGCGCTGCAACCGCAACCTTGTTTCCCCGGAATTCTGGGTGGACAAGCACCTAGGTTACTGCGAAGAATGCGCGATGATCCTCAAGCTTGGCCAGTCCAAGGAAGCCCGCAAGGTGGATTACCAGATGGGCGCCATGGGTGGCGATTCGCTTGACGAGGCCGATGAAGACGGAGATTTCCTGGACGGTCCGGACGCAGCCGACCTGAAGGAAGCCGAAGAGGAACTCGCCGGACTCGACGACTAGTTCGTCGCTTTCCCGTCGCGGAACACTCTCGCGAAATCTATCGCATTTTGAAGGATATGAAAAACCCGGGCTTGTGGCCCGGGCTTTTCGTTTTAAGACTTGTTCAAGAATCCGCGCAGTATGGAATAGTCCGCGCAGTTTTATCGCGGCTTAGTTCACGCGGCGCATGACGCCGATGACGCGCCCGGCAATCGAGAAGTCCTTGTTGTTCTTCACGATGATGGGACGGTACTTCGGGTTGGCGGGCCTGAGCTCGATGTGGTCGGCTTGCGGCTGGTAGTACTTGACGGTCGCTTCGTTGTCGATTTGCGCGACGACGATTTCGCCACGGTCGGCAGTTTTCTGCTGGCGTGCGAAGATGAGGTCGCCGTCGAAGATACCCGCGTTAATCATGGAGTCGCCCTTGACGCGCAGCGCGAAGACGTCGGTGCGGCAGGCGAGGAAGTCGCGGTCGATGGTGACGGTGCCTTCGAGGTTCTGCACGGCGAGAATCGGCGTACCGGCGGCCACGCGGCCGACGATGGGAATCTCGATGGTGTTGGACGGTGCGATTTCGTCGAGCTTTTCCTTGCCGGAGTTCACAATCTCGATACCGCGGCTGAGGCGCGGGGAGCGGTTGATGTAACCCTTCTTGATGAGGGCGGCGAGGATGGAGCGTACGCCGTTCGTGGACGAGATCTCGAAGTGGGTCCCGATTTCGCGCACGGTGGGCGGCATGCGGTTTTCTTTAGAATACTTCTTGATGTATTCGTAGATTTCGGCCTGGCGGCTGGTCAGTTCCTTGCGTTTGACGTCTTCCATTTTAAACCTCAATTGTACAGGTTCGTTGTTAACCTATATAAATATAATGCACAATTGGGCAAATGTCAATAGTTTCACTGCACATTTTTTCACTTTTTTATGCACCGGATGGCAAAACCGCTCGTCTTGAGCTGCGTGACGTCCAAATTCGTCGCCATCCTGCCCGTGTAGGCCTCGTTGGCATCGTATTCGGAAACGGTCCAGAATGCAATGACGTTATCCGTAAATGTGGCGCTCCCTGTATTGCTGGTCGGCATCTTGTAGTATCCGGTGGGGAAGGCGGAGAATCCGTAGAGGTCGGTGTGGAGCGAGTCGTAGGCTGATACCGTCTTCTTGGTAAGTTCCGAAATTTCCCTGCCTTCGAGGAGCCTGGACCAGTCTTCGTTGGTGGGCAGGCGCCAGCCATCGGGGCAGATTCCCTGGTAGGCATTGTAGTTGGTGGGGGCTACCGCGGTGTGGAGGGCGGCATCGGGAGCCAACTGCATGGCAGATGCCCAGTCGTACAGGCGTCCCTTGCTGGCGCAGTTCGCTACAGACCCGCCCGGGCACCAGCTGTTCGACGTGATTGATGAGGATAGCTTGAGGTTGTCGGCCATCCAGGTCTGGTTGCCAATCTTGATGGTTCTGTATTCGTTGCCCTGGCTATCCGTGAGGGTTCCGTAGTCCTTGGAAGCCCTGTGCCATACGCCGCCGCTGCATTCGACGTTCATGCCATTGAATGCCCCGGTTTCACCCTCTTTCGAGGTTGTGCACTTGCCATAGATGTCGGCCGGTGACTTCGCCAATATCCACCTGTAGTATTTCTTTGCGTTCTTGCCGCAGTAATAGAGATTGCCTTCGAATGTGAGCGTGTCGCCAAAGACGTCGCTGTAGCATGGACCCTTGACGCTGTCGACGGCTTGGAGAGCGTACCAGCCATCATCTTCTTCTGAAATGCTGCTGACATCCACGTTGCAGTAATAGTGTTGCCCTTCGAAACCGACCGTTACACCGAGTTTGACTGGGTAGGTTTCGCTGCAGCGGTAATACATGCCCCAGAAGGAACCGGTTTCCCATTTTCCGTCGCTATCAGTGCTACATGCATAGTCTTTCCCGTTGTAGACCTTCCAGGTAAAGCCGGTTCCATGGCAGAAACCTAGTTCGGCATCGCGGGCGTCTTCTAGACGCCAGTAATAGATGCGATGGTTGGTAACGGAATTGCCGTAGGTGCAACCATATGTCTTTCCGCCATATTCCCGGACCTCTTCTATTACGCTTGGCGAGCAGAGCCCGAGAGCCTGTTCCAGGTTTGAGTATTCCTGCCAGTTGTTGCTTTCGGAACAGAAGTATTGTTTTCCCCGGTATTCTTCTATTTTGCCATAAATTTCAGGATTGCATTTATCTATGGAATTTAGGGCATATTCGTAGCTTGCGATTCTCCAGTTGTCATCGACGCAATGGTAGTAGTCGTCGCCTACTTTAAAGATATTGTAGTGGCTACCATTAATGGTACTTATGCAGGAACCCAGGATGAGTTCGATGGAATCCAGTTTTTGCCACGAAAACTTGCAGACATATTGCACGCCTGCTAGTTCGGCTAATTGGCCTCTTATGCTGTAACTGCAGTAGCCGAATACATCATCTAGCTTTTGCCAGGTCCAGCCGGTATCGTTGCAGATGTATGGCGATGATTCCAACACCTTCTGCTCGTCAATGTTGCCCTTGTAGCACGGGCCGAGCTGAAGTTCCAGCGCCTTTAGTTTGCGCCAGGAGCCGTTGTCGCATACATACTGGGTGCTCGAGAATTCCTTGACGGTTCCATCCTTGCTTACATCGCATGCGCCAAGTACTTCTTCGGCAGTGGCACGGCGCCATACGGAGTCGCAGATGTATTCGGGGCCATTGTTGTCTTGCTTAAGTTGCATGTGCAGGGCTGGCTTGCATAGCCCGAATACCGTGGAGGGGTACGTAAGCTTTTCCCAGCTGCGGGCGTTGGTGCAGCCGTACTTGTCGCCCTTGTACGGCTTTTCCGAATAGAGTTTGCTCGAGTCGCATGCGCCGTAGTAGTCGGTGATGCTTGCCACGCGCCAGCCGGTGGAATCGCAGATGTAGCCGGAGGATTCCGTCTTGATCGTGTCGATTCTGCCGATTATTTTCGGTGAGCATATGCCGATGTCCTGTTCGACCGATGTGAACTTGCTCCAGCTCTTGGTGGTGCGGCAGGCGTAGAGGGTGTCTTTGTATGCGAACGTCTTGTAGAACTTGGTGGAGTCGCACTTTCCGGCGAAATCGGTAATTACGGCCTTGCGCCAAGCGGTGGAATCGCAGTAGTAGGCGGTGGAGTCCGTTCTGGCCGAGTCGATTCTGCCGTTTGTTTTCGGGGAGCATACGCCGATGTCTTTTTCGATTGACGAGAGCTTGCTCCATTTCTTGGTGGTACGGCAGGCGAAGACGGTGTCCCTGAAATTGTACGTCTTGAAGAACCTGGTGGAATCGCACTCTCCGGCGAAGTCGGTAAGTACGGCCCTGCGCCACTTGGTGGAATCGCAGTAGTAGGCGGAATAGTTGTCGGTTGAGTAGAGATATATCGAGTCAATGGCGGCGTTCCTGTTGGGCGTGCAGAACCCGAGGGAATCTTCGGGGTATACCGCCTTGCGCCATGTGGAGTCGTTGCAGAGGTAGGCTATGCCGTAGCTGGATTTATGCTTCCAGTTGTTCTCGGCGGTACATTCGCCAATGGAGTCCGTCAGCACGGAGGGGCGCCATCCCGTTGTATCGCATATGTAGTTCGTGGTGTCGCCGCTCTTTGTCACGGCGCCCATTTCCCTGATGTTGTCCTTGGTGCAGAGGCCGATTTGCGTTTCCATCGTGGTGGGCAGGCGCCATGTGGAGTCGTCGCACACGTAGCGCTGGCCGTTCAGTTTCTGGATATCCCACTGGTTTTCTTCGGTACATTCGGCGCCGGCGTCGTTCATGGAGGCTAATACCCAGTCGTACCCGTCGCAAATGTAAAGCGTGTCCTTGTAGTAGTGCTTTTCGCCCTTGTCGCGGCTCGGGCACCACGTGCCGTCGCGTACGGTCCACTTTTTGCCGTTGCAGGAGTAGTTCTTGCCCTTTGCTGCCACAAAGACCTCGTCGAGCCTTTCGTAGGTGGTGGAATCGCAGGTGGGGAGTTGCTTGTCGGTTTCCACGAAGTGGGAAACCTTCATGCATCGTACGGAATAGTACGATTCGTTCTTGGTCTTGCCGAAATTGACCTTGCCGTCGCTCGTGATTCTTATAAAGCTGAAGTTGGAGGTAATGAGGTAGGCGTTCTTGTCCACTTCGGAACAGTTGAGCTTGTCACCGTCTTCGGTGCAGTAACCGGCCATTTGCGGGTTGAACCCGAAGGATGTTTCGGTGAGGTTGCCGGCCACCTTGGCCATGTACTTGTAGTCGGCCTCGGAGGGGAGTACAAAACCGTCCGGGCAGGCGCTTTCGGGGTCAAAATCCTGGTACAGGCGGCCGCTCTTTTCGCAGTTGGCCGACTTGTCTTCGTAGCAGGTGCTGTAGGAATTTTCGTATGCCAGGTTCTCGGCCATCCAGATGTACGAACCGAATTGTATGGTCTTGTAGGTCTTGCCGTTCCTAGTGTCTTCGAATTCGCCCTTGAAAATGGAGATACTCCCGTTCTGGGTCTTGTATTTGTCGCCGATGGCGGAGGAATCCTTGTATTCGTCACCGCCGAGAATGTCGTCTTGGGCAGAAGATGAACTGGGAGCCTCAAAATCGGAACTGTCGTCGTCGCCGCAGGCGCAGGTCAACAGCGGCAACACAAGAAATGCCGAAAGAAAAGCTTTCTCGAAAGGATGGAGCAAATGGCGCATGGAGCTTCCTCTTATTACCCTAAAAACTAGATTTCCAGGTAGAAATCTAGATAATTTTTTTATGGAAACTCCGGAACGCGCCGCTATTCAGCAAGCCACCGGTAGTAACCCTCGTCGTTCTTGCCGCAGGTGTATTCCGCTCCCTCGAACGTGATGGCTTCGCCCACGATTTCCTTGTGGCAGGGGCCGCTCACCTCGTCGATGGGCTGTAGCTTGTACCAGCCGTGGTTATCGCCCGATTTGGGATCTACGCTTTCGTTGCAGTAGTAGTATTCGCCTTGGAGTCGGACGGTCACGCCGTACTTGTAACTATAGTAGTCGTCGCACCCTGTGTATGCTCCCCAGAGGAACGAGTTGGTGACGTCTTTCCATTTGCCGGTTTCGCCTCTGCTGTCGCAGAGGTAGTCCTTGTCGCCGTCGCCTTTCCAGGTGTATTCCTTCGCGTGGCAGAATCCGAGCAATTTGTCAAGGCTATCTTCGGCGCGCCAGAAGAATTTTTTCTTTCCGTTGTCGGACATGTCGGTACACCCGTACTTGATGCCGTTGTATTCGTAGAGCCCTTCCTGCTTTTCGGG
>JAEEGH010024519.1_pt1 | contig 12166 bp, 9 predicted proteins | sample 9134181 | NCBI WGS metagenome assembly JAEEGH01 (sample SAMN16246544, study PRJNA631951) | gut metagenome | biome: gut microbiome; feature: rumen; material: DP-attached | host: Bos | place: Iran: Karaj | collected 2018-10
ATTTTTCCTGATACAGTCTGATAGGCATAATTGTAATTAATTGTACCACCCTCATCCTCAGCGGATATCAGTCTTCCCAAAGCGTCAAATGTTTTGGTCTGGCTTGTATGCCTAATATTATCGGTGACCGTGACGAAATAATCATGGTGTGTCGGTTCGTTCACGTCGTAGTAGGAATACGACAGATTGGAGTAGGGACAGCTTTCAGCAGTGATTCTGTTGTAATTGTCGTAGCTGTAGCTGTGCCAGGTTTTTAACCCTGTTGCCGTGTTCACATTCTCATAAGGAATATACGTTTCTTTCTCAACCCTTCCTATACTATCATAAACAATGTCGTTATAGCCCTGTCCGGCGCGGTAAACATGCACGACTCTTCCGTAAATATCGTAGAAAGTCCTTGTTTCAGGAGTGCCGGTTTCCGTTTCTTTTGAATAATAAATTGCGACTGGAAAATTGCCGGTGCGGTTCCAGTGGTAGCTGATGTTGCGCACCGTCTGGTCGGGACGGGTCACACGGGTGAGTCTCCCGAAAAAGTCATGCTGATAGTGGGTGGTCAGATTATTGGCGTCCGTTTCCTCGGTTATGCAACCCGTGTATTTATCATAAACCGAGGCATGGGTATGTCCCAAAGCGTTAGTTTCCTGCAACAAGAAGCGGCCTTTGTTGTCATACGCGTACGACTTTGTCCTTGCAGCCATTTCACTGGGTGTGTAAGTTTCCGTAACGGGTAGCCCGAAAGTGTTGTAAGTGTATGAGGTGACACCCACGGCACCGTCAGAGTCGGACACGTAAACAGAGTCAACCCTGCCGTTGGAATAAGTGTAGGCAGTGTTGCGGAACGGCATCTGGCTGTAGCTTTTTCTCTTATTCCATGTCTTGATGTTGGACGGTTTTTTCACTGTTTTTCCGTTCGGCAGACTGACAGACTTGTAGGTGTAAACCGTGCTGTCGCGGGAAATCCAGGGATAATCTCCGTTTTCAGTCTTGGCTTTTTTATGGACAACTGCTGTTCTGGACAGACGCCCTTCCGTGTCAAGCCAGCATTCGGTGGTTTCCGCGGCGTTTTCAAGATGGTTCTCAACAGTGGTTGACGAACTGTATGGCACGAACCTTCCGTAACTCAAATCTTTGTAACATGGAGCCAGAAGTGTCTCACCCTGATGGAGATAATAATACCCGGTATTCCAATAGGTGGTGTCGGCAACATATCCGCCATCTTCATTTTTTAACAAATAATAAGTGAAAGCATGCACCATGTCCAAATAATGGTGAGTGGTGTCACATTCGAACTCCATTTCGGCGTTGACGCCATTGCAGTGGGATGTATAACGACGAAAACCAAGGAACTGTCGGCGCTCATAGTCGAAAACAGCCTTACCGTACGTGTATGTCGTTGTGTTACTGCCTCCTATGCCGTTGGGCTGTCTCAGTTTGCTGACCAACGGATAATGGACACGTTTTCCGTCAATGCCTAAATTTCCGAGCGTTGGGGAGTTGTAGAGGTATTCTATGGAAGTGGTCATCCCGAAACCGTTTTCCACGGAGGATACAAGGTCATGCTCGCGCCGCTCCGGAAAGTTGATGACCACGGGATCGTCAAAAATACTGCCAGTATATAGTAGTTCCATCTTCCCATCTCCATTCATATCGGAGAAATAATACATGGTGGGATTGTTGTTGAAAATACGATCATCTTGAATCGAGACGGTTGCACAAAAAACGGTTGTATCGGTGTATTTTTGTGTATAAAACACATTGAGCGTCAGTTTTTGGGTTGTGTAATTGAATACCGCCCGGATGATATCATCCTTTCCATCACCGTTAATGTCTCCAACAAACATAGGACTTGAGGATGGAATGTTGTCATAAGCCGTCATGTGATATTCCCGGGTGTAATCGTTCCCTTTGGATATTTTCATATAAGTGATGTTACCCTCAATGAATGCGTAATCCTGTTTCCCGTCACCGTTGAAATCGCCGAAAGCGTCTATGGCAGGATTGTGTGGCATCCATTGGGAGTTCACAATCTTGACAAAACTGCCCGTTGACTCGTTGTATTCATAGACATTGAGACGATTGTTAGCGCTGACATAAAGGTCGCTTTTCCCGTTGCCATTGAGATCGGTGACCCTGATACAAGCGGATGATGGAACCTCTAACGAAACATTTTCACCCTCAAGGCTTAAAATGACATTATTCCCCTGCTCGTGTCCTGGATTTAGTACCTGTATGTTTCCTGTCCCTTTATAATCCCCAAAAAAGAACATACCTGTTTCGTTCTGAGCAAGAGTCTCTGTGTAGAAGTTAACTCCATTGAAACAGATTGTTTTGCATGTGTAATTATTTGTTCCAGTAATACGGTGGATATATCCTATGTCATCAATGCCGTCTCCATTTTTATCAAAAACTGAAATTTTTCCTGGTGCTATATAGCCGTTTATGGTTCCCGACAAAGCCGATGAAGTGTATCCACCTTGCCCTGTCCCTTTTTTTACGAGCCAGACGGTAATGCCTGAATTGCTTTGATATTGATATAGGAACAAATCCTCAACGTTGTCACCGTTAAAATCTCCCGGAAGAACACTATAATCCTGCAAATTGTAAATGCTTTGGAGCGAAACATTTGTGAGGTCATCGCCCCAGGAAATGGTTGTCCTTGTTATTTCATTTTCTGATTCATCTTTCAAGACTACCGCAGTCAAGCGGCTGCTTCTGTCGTGGCTGTACTCGAAATTGTACGAGCGGACAGTGTATGACCCGTAACGCACTTTGACACTTGACAACAATTTTGCCTTGGTCATTTTTTGTCCGCCCACCCAATATTTGTTGGAACATGGGTCATTGATATATTGGAATTCCACTTTTGCGTAAGTTCCAAGGTTGGCTGCGGTGTTTCCTGTGTATAATATTCGGGAGGGAAGTTTGTCTCCATCGGTACCTGTGTACTCAAAACTCATGTAATTTCCATCCGGGTCTGTCGCCATGTTTACCCACCATGAAAGAATCTTGCCGCCCAACGTTTGTTTCGAGTTGGTGGTGCCGCCGTATTTTAAAACTGTGCCTTCTGAAGTGACAGCGACGAAGTATTGCGAGGTGTCATTGGGCGTGCCTTTCAGTGTCACACGGGTAAAATTCTCAATCTCCGTGCCGTACTCCGCATTTGTCGCGGCGTAATTCCCTCCCGACAGTTTGATCAGTCTCGCACCGTCAAGGACATAGCGGTCGTCCCCGTCGAAATTGACTGAGCCTACGGCATTGTCGTGATAACTGTCACGTTGTGTCCTGGTGATGGAGGAAAGCCCGGAAAGATCCCATCCAATTCCCAGCAAACCCCTTCCTGAAGCGCTGTTGTAGGAAATGGAAAGGCTGGGCTGCATTCCTTGGGTGCCGGGAACAACCTCTATGGGGATGCTGTACGTCGCTATCCCCATCGGCGAGACATTTACCTCTCCTTCCAGACTGCCGACTATGTTTGTCTGGGCAAAGAATATGACTGGATATGTTGTCACAAAAAACAGCATCATTAGTTTTGCAACGGAAGGAAATATGTCCTTTAAGTGTATTAACTTTTTCATGGGAAAATTATTGTTTGATTATTTTGAATACGTTGGGCTTTTCCTCTATGAACAACTCCAGAAGGTATATCCCTTCCCGTTGCTCAGAAAGGTCAAGAACCAACGAAGGGTTTTCACAAACACCATTGTCGATAAGTCTTCCTGTCACATCGGACAAGGTGTATCTCCCGATTTTCTGGTCTCCGGATAATTCAAAACGGATGCTTCCTTTTGTCGGATTGGGAAAAAGCAGCATGGTCTCGCCGTTGCTCATCACATTGGTAAGCGGACCTCTTAATTCATTGCAATCTCTCCCGTTTAACTGTACCACTGCTCTGCTAACACGGTTTCCCGCGTCATCATACGTGTACTCATAAATAATCTGTTGCCCTCTCACGAACAGCACAGACCATAGGCAAAGCCCTATTAATAGGATTTTTTTCATGTTTTTCATGTTCTTCATTTTTTATTAGCTTTCATCAATCCCCCTTCTCGAAATAACCCTCCGCGTAGCCGTTGGCGTTATCCAGCACCAGGGTATATGCGCTGCCATTGCCGCCCGTGACCGGGATAATTACCGTCTGCTGCACTGAGGTGTCCACCACGTCGTTGTAAACCAGCAATCCAGACGCGTTGTAGAGCGAGACGCTCACGTTGCCGTAATTGTGATTGAAATTCACATAGACACAATCCCCATACAGGTAGGCCTCTATCCTGCTGGAGCCGTTCCCAAGGTCCAATGTGCCTCTTAATTCTATCGGTGTGTACTCAGGCGGTGTGTCACAATACGATGTCGCATATCCGTTTTTTAATGTGATCAGGCATAAACATGCAATGATTAATGTTAAAAATTGTCTTTTCATTTGTGTTAATTTTTTGGTGTTGACACAGCAAAATTACATTTATACACTTTTCTGTCAAGCAAAGTACAAAACGATTTTGGACATTTACAATTCTTTTTGACTTACAATCAAATAAATTATTGATTATAAATATATTACAAAAACAAGATTACAATCCTTTTTACGATGGTTTACAATTTTGAAAAATGATTGTTTTCTATGATAATGATGATTTTATATCCCTTATTTTTACCTGAAAGGCATTTTTCTATTCCCATTTTTTTTTATTACTGTATTTCAACATCACTCTTTCTAATTGTCAGATTCATTTCCTTTCCGAAAACAATAGCCCTGTTGTCTGGTTGATGCCCAGCCGGAAAACCAAAACAAATGGGGTAATCGTATTCCTTCACCACATCAAAAATGGCTTGCTCAACAGTCTTTCCGAAAGGATCGGGGTTGTCATGGATATCGGTTAAACCACCGATAACCAAGGCTTTTAAGTGGGCTAAATGACCAGCGCGTTTCAAGGCATACATCATGCGCTCCACATGGTAGATGTATTCGTCAATCTCTTCAACGAACAAAATCTTTCCATCAGTTTCAGGAAAGGAATTGGAACCTAACATGCCACACAAGACAGATAAATTACCGCCTACAATCACACCTTTGGCCATGCCTGGTCTATTCAATGGATGAGCTGGCCATTTGTAATGCAGCGGCTTTCCTGTTAGGGCATCTATCAATGATTGTAGAGCTTCAGGTGTTTTGTTCGCTAAGATATGCGGCATGGAAGCATGGATGGAAGGAATGCCCAAACGGCTAAGCTTGCCATGAAAAACAGTGACATCGCTGAAACCAACAATTGGTTTGGGGTGCTTGACAAATTGGGTAAAATCAAGTTTGTCAATGATCCGAATGCTGCCGTAACCTCCTCGGGCCATCCAAATGGCATCGATATCCGGACGATCCATGTATTCCTGAATGATGGAGGCACGGAGTGCATCACTTCCAGCGGCAATGTTGTCAATAGAATATAAACGATTGTCAAAAACGGATTCGAAACCATGATCGTGAAGCCAATGGATGGCAAATTCCATTTCTTCTGGAGATACCTTACGGGCAGGGGCTGCAATAGCGATTTTCATATTTTTCTACTGATTATCCAATAAAATCTCATCTTTGTCTTGTTCGTATTTTTCTTCCAAGAAGAGTTCGCCGGTGTCAAGAAATTTCTTCCAGATACCGTTGCGGATGCCTCCTGAATAGGATTGTATCTCACGGACTCGGCCATTTTGATAGTAATAATAATGCTCGCCGTCAGGATAACCGCCTTTGAACGTGCCTTTGAAAGCCATTTTGCCGTTGGAATAATAGGAAACCCACTCCCCTACCTGCTGGTCGTTGCGGTACTCGCCTTCTGATACCACATTACCTGACTGTTCTTTCCATTTGCCAGATTTCATGCCATCAAAATAGGAACCTTTGGCAATGACATTGCCTCTTTCATCGTATTCAACATAACTTCCTTCGGGAGCGTTTTCAAAAAAATCTTCTTGTTTTTGAATTTTCCCATCAGGAAAATACCATGTCCAAGTGCCGTCAAGCATTCCGTTTTTGTAACTGCCTATTTGTTCTATTTTTTCTCCTGGATAAAAGAATTTCCATTCTCCTGAACGCTTACCGTTGATAAACAAACCCTTAGCGCGCAAAGTGCTATCTGGATAAAGTTCCACCCATTCGCCACGACGGGTGCCATCGGTATCCATAATGCCCGACTGCACCAACTGACCGTTTTTGTAAATCTGTGAGCTAATAACATTTCCGTTTTCATCAAACTCTCGCCAAGTGCCTTCACGTTTGCCACCACGGAACGAAGCTTCTCTTTTGATTTTTCCATTGGGATAGTATTCATGTTGCATCTGAAGAGGTTTCATCTCACTTTCAATGATTTGCTCAACGTCATTTACGTATTTTGTAATCTTCTTGAGATTTCCTTTCTCATCATATTCCTTGTAATACCCTTCTCTCAATCCATGTTTGTAATACATCTCCCATTTCAACGCAAAGTTGTCGTAAAACGCTTTCCAATAGCCATTTTTGCGACCTTGGGCATCATAGCGGTTCAGTACTTCACGAGTGTTGACAAACCCTTTTTTATAAGTGACAATCTCAATCAGTCTTCCTGTAGTGTCATAAACAGGAGAGATACCGTGCTCATAGCCATCTTTGATTGGGATCACTTGCAGTAGATGATACCGTCTGTCAAAACGTTTGCTGATACCTGTTTTGACATTGTTCTCAAATTGGTCTTCTTGTATCTCATCTGAAAGATATACCTTTCTCACTCCGTTCTTTAAATCATTTCGGTAGGTCACAGCCAAAGTGGTGTCGCCTTCCTCTGAATAAAAAAGCCACAACCCATCAAGAAGATAATTCACACGGTTACCTTCTGACTTCAATGAGCCGTTTTCATAGTAAGTTTTCCAGTAACCGTCAGGCTTGCCATCACGCATGGTTCCTTCGCTCGAAACGCTGTCGTTCGGAAACCTGAATACTTTGTATTCAGTCTGAGCAATAATCAAGTTACTGAAAATCAGTAATAAATAAAGAAAAAATGTATTTTTTTTCATCGAAAAATATCTCTTTTTACTGCAATGCAAAACTAATAAAAACTCCGTTTTCGTCAATTCACCATTCGTCATTCATTTATCAAAATGAATAAAAAAAATATTTGTTGAATGGATGATTAATTGGTTTGTTGAATCGGTGCATAACTTTTTTTTGAGACCTTTTACACTTTGTTTTTGAATCAATTATTATTTCACATTTTTACTTTCCAGATGTTCATAAAACATCAGAGAAAGGGTGAATATAAGGTTTCAAGAAAGAAATGAACACCCGATAAAACGTCCTTTTTGTTTTATAAGAAGTTATCAACAATTCAGCTGTTGATAAGTTTATAATTAATTAAGAATTAGTAATTTAGAATTATTTGCAAGGTGATTGACAAAAGTTAATTGGCTCATAAATAAAGGGTTATTATTGTAGATTTTAAGATAAAGATTTACCTTTGCGAAATATTTATGAACAGAGGTAAAATGAACCAGATTATTCCTATAGCATCCGACCATGGCGGATACGAAATGAAGCAGTTTTTGATAGAGAAATTAAAAGAAGCCGGCTATGAGGTCAAGGATTTCGGAACACATGGCACTGACAGTGTGGATTATCCTGATATGATCCATCCTTTAGCCAAGGCTATAGAGACGGGTGAATATCCTATCGGAATTATTTTGTGCGGTAGTGGCAATGGAGCTCAAATGACGGCCAACAAGCATCCTCATGTGAGGGCTGCCTTGTGTTGGAACGAAGAACTTGCTAAGTTAGCGCGTCAGCATAATGATGCTAACATTATGTCATTGCCGGGACGTTTCATTCCTTTTGATCAAGCTTGGCGTATGGTTCAGATTTTTTTAAACACACCTTTTGAGGGTGGTCGTCACACCCGTAGAGTCGAGAAAATTGAACAGATAGATTGAAGATTATGAGCAACAGGAGTCTCAAATTCAAAAGCGACAGCAGTATTGCCTTCAATGAAGAGCATTGGCAGAAAATGAATTATAACACAGGATGTTATGAAAAGCGTTTTGCCAACAGTAAGAACAATTATAAAAACGCAGCATTAGAACGGGAACGTGCTTATCTTTTGCGCAACAAGTCATTGTTGAATTTGGAAAAACTTCTTGTTGACTTTGAGACCCATTTCAATGAAAATGGCGGTAGTTTGTTTTGGGCTCGCAATGTTGACGATGCTTTGGACATGATATGGGGTATTGTCAACAAACGTGACGTTCACGGTGTGATGCGTTCCAATTCAGTTATCCTTGATGAGATAGAGCTTGATGATTTCCTTGCCAAAAAGAAAGTTCCGCTTTATGAGACTTCCATTTCACGTTATTTATTGAAAATAATAGGACAAGCGCCATATCACCCAGTATATCCAACATTAAATCTTTCAAAAGAAGAGATAAGTGGCATTTTAAATAAGCGATTCAAACTGAAGTTGGATAGTACAACCAAACAGATGGTGAATTTCATCCGTCATCAGATTAATCAAGATATGGCAAAGGCACAGGTTTGCGTCACTGGTGCCAATTTCCTGTTGTCAGATACTGGCGGTGTGGTTCTTACTGAAAATGAAGGTAATGTAATTAAAGCTTGTGCATCAGCAAAGGTTCATATTGTGGTCGCTGGTATTGAAAAGGTTATCTCATCCATTGAGGATCTCAGCATTTTACTTCCACTTACTTCGGCACATGCCACGGGACATAACATAACTGCGGTGAATACAATCACTTTTGGTCCATCAAACAAGGATCAAAGCACTGAAAGTATGTACGTGATTTTGTTGGATAATGGTCGTACTAAATTGCTTGAAAATGAAATAATAAGACAGTCGTTGTCGTGTATTCATTGCGGAGCTTGTATTAGCGTTTGTCCGATTTATAAAAATATAGGTGGTCATACTTACGACATACCGTATATGGGACCTATTGGCACGGTGATGGCACCATTGATGTATGGTGTGAATGAATTTCAACACCTTGCGTCTTTGTGTTCACTTTGCGGACGTTGTGCGGAAATATGTCCGGTTAAGATTCCTATTGAGGACCTTATGATAGAGAACCGTCGCATTGTCGCCGAGAAACGTATTGGCGATGCTAAGTTTGAGGCGTTGGTAAGATCGATGATAGGTCATTGCAAATCAAGAAAGAAGTTAGATTGTCCACAATGGTTAAAGAAGTTGGAACTCAAGCAATTGCTCGGAAAGAGTGCATTTACCAAACGCACCATGCCCGAGTTAGCTCCAAAATCTTTCAATCAAATGACGAAAAGTGAAATTTGATTTTATTGTAACAGATAATAAAGTCCTACGGCAATACCGATGCCAATGAGGACAGCCAAAATCACTCTGAAAGCAGATACAGGAGCTTTTCCACCAACCTTGCCAGTTTGTCCATTGACGGCGAATTGGTATGATTTTTCTTTGTATTTGAATGATGAAACCCAAACAGGAACCAAAATGTATTTATAGGTGATATTGCTGTAAATGGTTGAGAATCTGATATTGCTCACTCGATCGCAGCTCCAATGGTGTTTCACGTAATCATTAATATTGGATCTTAGCTTGGAGCGGATAGAGGATTGCGCTATTACCCAGCCTTCTTTTAAACCGATGGAATAGCGTTCAGCCACAAAACCTGCCAATGCTCTTGGATCGTATGGAATAAGTTTTGATAGCTGAAAAGGCTCACATTCTTTGACACCAGTATTCTCGTGCCGTTTGGAAGCCATCACGGTCTCGTCGTCGATAAATTCTTGATATACGCCATAAACGTTTCGCCATGTGGTTTTGGTTTCATAGGTTCCGTCTTTTTTTCTCACTTTATGGTCGTAACCGGCGCTAGCAGAAAAGTTATTGGTAGTTTGTGCGTCATAAGTCCAGTAAGGCAGATATATGCCTTTAAAGGCTTCAGGATTGGCACTTAGTTTGGCTTTTCGTGGAGTGAACCATTTTCCTTTTAACCATTTGGTGAATTTTTGACCGGCAGTTTCTTTGGTGACGGTAAACGGACACACTCCTCCAGGGGCGATGGTTTTTTCGGTGGCTGCCGGCATCACTTGTGTTGATCCACAGAAAGGGCAGATAGCCGCAGTTTCAAGTGCGTCGTAAATGCTCACTGCACCGCAATTCTTACATTCCACCTGTTTTTTTTCAACACCCCATTCACAGCTTTCGGTGTTGATTGCCGATTCAAAATCGATTTCTGACACGGCATTTTCACTGTCAGGCTTAGGCAATTCGCAGGTGTAACCACTAAACTCGCAGTGCAGTTTTCCCAAGTCAGGGTCGTATTTTACTGTGGCACCGCAATTAGGACATTTCTTGTCGGTTTCTTTTTCTGTGGTTTCTGTGTTGAAATTTTCTTCAAAAGGAATATTATCGTCATATTCTGCCATGATGCAAAAGTTTAATTGTGGCAAAGTTAAGAATATTATAGATACTATGGAATAGGGAATATTTTTTATTTTTTGCTATTGTCCGAAGCCCTTTACAAGAACGACTCCGCCCAGCAAAACCGTCCCGAATTGTTGAACGCGATGGCGTATTTCGATTCCATTGGCATTCCGTTATTTTATATTAGGAGCAAACGCCATGAGCTTCACCTTGAGACACAGCTCATTGAGAAGCAACAGGCTTATGAGACAGAGCAAAGAAAACTGAAAAAAAGGCTTAAACAAAGCGATGAGCTGTTGCGTGAACTGACCTATCAGGTAAAACAACAACAAACACAAACAGCCGTAAAAGATAACAACAAGGTTTCTTCCTTCATGGAAGAACCTATCTGCCAGCATATTATTAAAATATGCAATGATGTCCAAAGACCTATCAAATCCACCATTCCCGTTTCAGAGTATGCCGACATAGCACTCACCAATAGACAAAAGGCGCAATTGTATGACGCAGTGGCACGGCATTACGATTGGTTCTTTGAAAAGTTGAAAAAAGAACACCCCAATTTAAAAGAGAAAGATTTTACGTATTGCTATCTTTGTTTGTTAGGGCTGAATAATGTGCAGATAGCCGCTTTGTTGCAAAAAACACCGAGTACAATTTGGGATCGGGAAAAACGCTTACAAGATATTTTCGGTAAAAAAGAAAGTATCAGCATTGCTTTATACACATTGCTGAAAAACAAATGATTGAAAATCAATATATTGTAATTAAAAAATTATTTAACACATTGGTAATCAACGTATTAAATCAATAATTTATTGTTTTTAATTCCACTATTTTAAAAAACAAAAAGAAAGCTTCTTATTAATAATCAATATTTTGCATTAAAAAACCGAAAAAACCGAAAGATGAATTTCTTGACAAACGCCATACATATCTTGTAATTTTGTATTGAATTCAAAAAAAATGTATGACACACATTAAATCTAATGTATTGATCGGTTTTTTATTATTGATGACATGGGGTATTGCTAGTGCCGACAACTTGAAGGGTGAACATAGTCACATTCAAGTAAAAGAAAAGAAAGTCCAAGGAATGCCCAAAGGCTCCTCCATCCAGGCCACCATTAACGGCCACACGCTTTCTGTGGTCTTCTTAGAGAACCTTGGTCAAGTAAACATTCAGGTCACTATGGCCGACGGCGGCAGTGTCCATGTCCAATCCACCCCAACGCCGTTTGGCGTGAATTTCTACATCACCGACACAGGGAGTTACATCGTCACTTTCACTCTTTCCAACGGCGATGAATATTATGGTGAATTCGAAGTGACAGATTAATTATTTATCTTTGCAAAAACACATTACTTAAAATCAAAAAATTAAGCCATGAAAAAGAACATTATCCTTCTAACATTCTTCCTGGCGACAGCCTTCCAAGGCTTCACCCAGGACACCCTCACCGGCGTGGTGAACCGTGTCGCCGCCCCCTACTTCGAGCAGAACGTCTGCGACAGCCGATTCGCCATCATAGCCGAAGGTGAGACCTATTACGTGATGGTGGACAACTACTGGCCGAATCCCTATTTAGAGGAGCTGGTCGTCCATTACGACACCATCCCTGTCGGCAACGAGATTGAGGTCGTGGGAAATATTTTGGAGATGGAGGACGGGAGTGGGGATGCTTTTCGGACTATTGACATCAGCAAGAACCTTAGTTCGAATCATCGGCAAATCCTCGGTTTCTTTG
>JAEEGH010024520.1_pt1 | contig 12166 bp, 8 predicted proteins | sample 9134181 | NCBI WGS metagenome assembly JAEEGH01 (sample SAMN16246544, study PRJNA631951) | gut metagenome | biome: gut microbiome; feature: rumen; material: DP-attached | host: Bos | place: Iran: Karaj | collected 2018-10
CAAGGCGGGCGACGTCGTGCTCCTGAGCCCCTGCTGCGCCAGTTTCGACCTGTTCAAGAACTATGAAGACCGCGGAGAGAAATTCAAGGAAGCCGTAAGAAACCTGTAAGATGGACTGGAAGAAAGTAGAAGAGAGAGTCAATTTCATGGACCGCCTTGCCGGAGACAAGGTGGTCTGGATCATCGTACTCTTCCTCTGCCTGATCTCGATGGTCGCCATCTTCTCCTCCACTTCCCAGCTCGCTACGGAGACCACCACCCGCATCGATATCGTCCGCACCCAGTTCTTCACGATCCTGGGCGGCCTGGCGCTGATCTTCATCCTCTATAAGATCAACAACATTAAGGTATTCAAGTGGCTGTCCCAGTGGGGATTCCTGCTGTCGCTGGCCATGTTGCTGATCCTGGACCTGCACCTCTCCCTCGGCCCGTTGAAGGCATCTTCGATTAACGGCGCCTGGCGTATCATCAAGGTAGGGGGACTCCAGATCCACGTCCTGGAGATCGTCAAAGTTGCGATGGTAATGTACCTCGCCTGGGCGGTCGACACCTTCCGCAAGGGAGAATTCAATCTGCTGGATAAACTTTCCGAAATCAACCGCCTCCACTTCCTGGGCACCGATGCGGCGAAGAAAATCATTTACATCTACGCACCGGTCCTGATCATCTGCGTCACCGCCCTTCCGGCAGGTACCTCCAACGCCCTGTTCATCGCGGCGTTGATGTTCCTGACCATCCTCCTGGCCGGAATGCCCTTCAAAGACCTGCTTCTCATCGGATCTGTCGCGGTCCTGCTGCTGGTCGGCTGCATCGGACTCTATTATGCCACCGGAGGAAGCGCCTTCAGCCGTATCGGGACCGCCATATCCCGGATCCGGAGCGACGGGAACGACAATGAGCAGCAGCTGATCCAAGCCCCCCGCGGCACAGCGGAGTATCAGAAAGCGCTGGATAAGATCCGGCAGCCCCTCGGTGCCAAGCTGGCCATCAAGCGCGGCGGCTTTTTCGGCAAAGGGCCGGGCGGCAGCGCCCAGAAGTATGTGGTCCCCGTCATCTATGAGGACTACATCTTCAGTTTCATCATCGAAGAGTATGGTCTCATCGGCGGCATCCTGGTCATCATCCTGTATATCAGCCTGCTCGCCAGGGCCTCGATCATAGCCCGCAACTGCGATGACAAGTTTGCTAAATATGCCATCGCAGGCCTCTCGGTGATGATTTCCGCCCAGGCGATGATGCACATCCTGGTCAACAGCGACGTCGGCCTGCTGACCGGACAGACCCTGCCCCTGATCAGTTACGGCACATCGGCTTTTCTATGCATCAGCATCGCCTTCGGCATCATCCTCAGTATCAGTCGGATGGCGACCAAGAAGGTCGAGCGTGAAGCCGCCAAGGCGGATCCCATCGTCAGTTTCAAGGAAGACGACGTAAAGGACCGTCTCGACCTCCTCAACGAATATGAATCCGTGGACGATATCGAAGAAATAGAAATCTAACGACATGGAATATAAAGCGATCAGAGTCATCATCAGCGGCGGAGGCACGGGAGGACATATCTTCCCGGCAGTCTCCATCGCATCCAAGCTCCGGGAACTCAATCCCGACAGCGAGATCTTGTTTGTCGGGGCGGAAGGCAAGATGGAGATGGAGAAGGTCCCGGCGGCCGGTTTCAAGATCGTAGGACTCCCCATCGTCGGACTGCAGCGCCAGTTCACCTGGGCCAATGTCAAGAATGACCTGCAAGTCCCGTTCAAACTGGCCGCGAGCCTGATCAAGGCGCGCCGCATCCTCAAGGAATTCAAACCGGACATCGCCATCGGCGTGGGCGGCTATGCGAGCGCTCCCCTGCTGCGGGCGGCGACCCGCCTGGGCATCCCGACCCTGATCCAGGAGCAGAACGGATTCGCTGGCCTGACCAACAAGATCCTCGGCAAGAAGGTCGGAAAGATCTGCGTCGCCTACGAAGGGATGGAACGTTTCTTCCCTGCAGACAAGATCGTGCTGACCGGCAACCCGATCCGCCCGGACATCCTCCCTGCCACACCGGAAACGAAGGCGGAGGGCATCCGGTTCTATGGTCTGGATCCGGCTAAAAAGCACATCCTCGTCATCGGCGGAAGCCTGGGCAGCGGCACCCTCAACCAGGCGATGAAACAATGGGTCGCTGACGGATGCCCCGGCGGTGAAGGCGTAGAGGTGCTCTGGCAGTGCGGCCGCTATTACAAGAAAGGTGTGGACTCCTTCATGGAAAGCCACAAAGAGGCGACGGCCGTGCATTGGAGCGATTTCATCGGGCGCATGGACCTCGCATACGCGATGGCGGACGTGATCATTTCCCGTTCGGGAGCCAGCAGCGTCTCGGAAATCTGCGCAGCCCGCAAGGCAGCCGTTTTCGTGCCTTCTCCCAACGTGGCGGAGGACCACCAGACGCATAATGCCATGGCCTTGGTCCGCAAAGGCGCCGCCCTGATCGTCAAGGATGCCGAGGCGAAAGAGAAACTGCTGCCGGTTGCCCTGGAGCTCCTTTCCGATCCGGAACGCATCGCCTCAGTCGAGGCTGCGGCCGGCGCGATGGCCAAGACTGCCGCTGCGCAGGAGATCGCGGACGAAGTGTATAAATTGTTGGAAAAGAATGTATAAGGATATTTATTTCATCGGCATCGGAGGCATCGGCATGAGCGCCATCGCCCGCTATTATAAGCGGAAGGGCTATGCCGTGGGCGGCTACGACCGCACCCCCTCCGACCTGACGCACGAGCTGGAAGCGGAAGGGATCGCCGTCCATTATGAAGACCGGCCGGACCTCATCCCGACGGATGTGGAACACACGCTGGTCGTCTATACGCCCGCCATCCCCGAGACGCTGGAAGAGCTGCGCTTCGTGCAGCGAAAGGGTTACCGCGTCATCAAGCGTTCCCGCATGCTCGGAGAGATTTCGCAGGGACAGCGGTGCCTGGCCGTCGCGGGAACGCACGGCAAGACCACCACGTCGACCCTTGTCGCTCATATCCTGACCGAAAGCGGTGCAGGCTGCAGCGCCTTCCTGGGGGGCATTTCCAAGAATTACGGCACCAACATGCTGGTCAGCACGACACCGACCGTCGTCGCCGAGGCGGATGAATATGACCGTTCCTTCCTCCAGTTGCATCCCGTCATCGCGGCCATCACCGCGATGGATGCCGACCATCTGGACATCTACGGAGACTTGGCGCATGTGCAGGAAGCGTTCCGCACCTTCGCCTCCCAGGTCAGCGAGGTCCTGATCTTGAAATACGGCCTGCCCGTCAGCGCCGGAGACACGCCCGCCCGCATCCTGACCTACAGTTTCGACGATGTGCGCGCAGACTTCCATGCAGAGAACCTGCGGCTCGGCCCGCTCGGGCATTTCACCTATGACCTGGCCTATCCCGGAGGCGTCCTGAAGGATATCTTCGTCGGTACGCTCGGATGGGTCAACGTGGAGAACAGTGTCGCGGCGGCGGCCATCTGCCTCAGCGACGGGGTCGATCCCGAAGCCGTCCGCCACGCCATCGGCACCTTCCAGGGAGCACGGCGCCGCCTGGACGTGCACGTCAACACGCCCGCGCTGACCTACATCGATGACTACGCCCACCATCCGCAGGAGCTTGCGACGGCCATTTCCTCGCTGAAGAGCATCTTCCCGGGCCGGAAACTGACGGCAGTCTTCCAGCCGCACCTGTACACGCGTACCCGCGACTTCGCCCCGGAATTCGCCGAGGCGCTGAGCGCCGTGGACAAGTTGATCCTGCTGGGCATCTACCCCGCCCGGGAGGAGCCTATCCCCGGGGTTACCTCAGAGATCATCTTCAAGGACGTCACCGCGCCCGAAAAGATATTGATTGACAAAACGGAACTGATGCCCCTGCTGGAGAAAGAACCCGTCGACGTGCTGGTCACGTTCGGCGCAGGCGACATCGACCGGTTCATCCAACCCATTACCGAACTGCTGGAGAAGAGAATATGAAACCCGTCGTCAGAAAGACCCTCCTTATCCTGTTCTGCGCAGCCCTGGCCGCCGGACTCTGCGTCCTGTTCATGAAGAGCAAGGCGCACCGGCAGCTCATCACCTGCGAAGGACTGAAGGTGGAGTATGCCGACGCGCACCGTTTCGTCACCGAAGACGATGTCAAGGCTTGGCTGGAACGGGACTACGGGAGTTATATCGGACAGCGGCTGGACAGCGTGGGCCTGGACCGGATCGAGCACATCCTGGACGACCAGAGCGCCATTCTCAAGAGCGAGACCTTCACTACGGAAGACGGCCTGCTCCACGTCCGCCTGACCCAGCGGGAGCCGGTCCTTCGCTTCCAGAAAGGAACGGAAGGCTTCTACGTGGATGACCGGGGATTCATCTTCCCGCTCCAGGAGCATTTCTCCGCCCCCGTACCGGTCGTGGACGGGGCGGTCCCGGTGCAATGCCCGCCCGGCTACAAAGGGCCGGCCCGGACTGAGAAGGAGCAGCGCTGGATCGCGGAGATGATCGCGATGATGGATTGGATACGGAAGAGCAAGGTTTGGAAGGAAGCCTTTGTCAAAATCAGCGTGGCCGACGGCGGCAACCTGGTGCTGACACCCCGGGAGGGCAGCGAACGCTTCCTGTTCGGCCAGCCGGAAGCGGTCGCAGACAAATTCGACCGGATCGGTAAGTATTACGAGTACATCCGGCCCGCCCGCGGGGAAGGCTGGTACAAGACAGTCAACGTCAAATACGACAGACAGATCATATGCAGACAAAAATAAACGATATGGACGAAAGATACATTGCAGCCGTCGATCTCGGCACGTCGAAGATCGCCCTTTCCGTGGCCAAGGTGGAGGGCAACGACGTCCAGATCATCTATTATGACGAAGAGCCCTCGGACGGGATACGGTACAGCTACGTATACAATCCGGCGAAGGTGTCCGTACCGCTTTCGCGGAGCTTGAAGAAAGCCGAAAAGGAGCTGGGCATCAAGATTTTGCAGGTGGTGGTAGGCCTGCCGCGCTATTTCGTGCGCCAGGAGGTCGCGACGGGTGCGATCCCGCGTACAGACGTGAGCAGCAATATCACGCGCGAGGAGATCGACAACCTCAAGAACATCGCCCTTGACAACTATCCCCTGCCCGACGCGGACCGCGACTACATCTACGGCGCCGTCGCCCAATCCTTCACGACCGACGATTTCTATCAGATCGTGGAAGACGATGTCGAAGGGATGGTCAGCGAAAAGTTCGAAGGGAACTTCAAGGTCTTCATCGGCAGCCGGAAGAATGTCAGCAACCTCGACAAGATATTCAATGAGGCGGGAGTCGCTATCGCCAACAAGTACTTCGTCCCCGGAGCGATGTCCAAGGTCGTACTCTTCGGCGAGGAGATGGACAATGGCGTCGCCCTGGTCGACCTGGGCGGCGGGGTGACCTCCGTTTCCGTCTATAAGAACGGCATCCTCCGCCATTACGCGGCGATCCCCTTCGGAGGCAACAGCATCACTGCGGATATCAAGACCGAGGGTGGATTCTCCATGCGACTCGCCGAGAATATCAAACTCGCCTTCGGCGCCTGCCTGCCGGACAAACTCGCCAATATGAGTGAGAAGGTCCTGCGCATCCTCAACAACGACAGCGGATCGGAGAAACAATTACCGGTCCGTTATCTCTCCGAGATCATCACGGCCAGGATGGAGGAGATCATCAACGCCATCCTGTACGAGATCGAGCAGAGCGGCTTTGCCGACGAGATCCGGAGCGGAATCGTCATCACGGGTGGAGGAGCGGAATTGACCAATGTCGCAGCCCTGATCAAGGAGTTGTCCGGCTACTCGGTCCGTGTCGGCTATCCCATCCGCAAATTCTCCTCCGACGGATGTGCCGGCCTCGGCGAGACCTCCGCGACCGGCGTGCTCGGCATGCTGCTGGCCGCCAAGGATGACAACCGCATGCTGAACTGCCTGGAAGCCCCGCCCAAACCCAAGGTTGAAGAAAACGAGCCGGAGGCGGAAGAAGAAGAGGCTGCGGCCGAAGAGGAGACCGTTCCCGAGGACAATGTCTTCAACATGGAAGCCTGGGACAAGGTCAAGCCTCCCAAGAAAACGGCTCGGGCGCCCAAGCCTCCCAGACAGCCGAAACAGCCCAAGGCTCCTTCCCCCATCTGGACCAAGATCGGCTCGGTCTTCGAGCCCCTGGTCAAGGGACTGGATGACCTCTACGAGAGAATCGAGGAATAAAGGACGCAAAAGAACCGGATTACCATGAGCGATATCAACGAAATCCTTCCTCCCGACTGGAATGAGGAAAAAGAACTGATCAAAGTCATCGGCGTTGGCGGCGGAGGCTGCAATGCCGTCACCTATATGTACAACCAGCACATCGAGGGCTGCAGTTTCATCGTCTGCAACACCGATGCAGCCGCCTTGCGCAGCAGCAATGTCCCCGTCCAGATCAAAATCGGGACGCTGGGAGCGGGTACGGACCCCGCGGAAGGTCGGAAAGCGGCGCTCGAGCATCAGGATGAGATCGCAGAGGTTGCCCTGGATTCGGGGACCAAGATGCTCTTCATCACGGCCGGCATGGGAAACGGCACCGGTACCGGCGCCTCTCCCGTCATCGCCAAGATGGCGAAGGACCGGGGGATCCTGACCGTCGCCGTCGTGACGGTACCCTTCGACAATGAGGGACCCGAGGCCCTGTCCAGGGCCATCGACGGCATTCGGGAGCTGGAGAAAAACGTGGACAGCCTGCTGATCATCAAGAACCAGAACATCCTTAAGTTCTACGGGGACCTGCTTCTCCAGGACGCCTTCCCAAAATCCAACGAAGTGCTTTCCACCGCCGTGAAGAGCATCATCGAGGTCATCGGCAAGGCCGGCTATATGAACGTGGACTTCCACGATATCCGGAAAATGATGAAGAACAGCGGCTGCGCCCTGATGGGCAGCGGCAGCGGCACCGGCGAGCACCGCATCGAGGATGCGGTCCGCGAAGCCTTCAACTCTCCCCTGCTCAATGACTACGACCTCAAGTCGGCCCGCAACCTCCTGCTCAACGTCACGGTCGGACTGAATGAGAAGGGCATCAGCGCCAGCCAGTACGAGGCCATCAACGAAGAGAGAAAGAAATACACCGGTAACGTCAATCTCTTCAAACAGGGACTGATCTACGAAACCGATCCGGAATTCGGAGACAGGATCAACATCACGGCCATCGTGACCGGGCTCAAGTTCGTGGATATCATGGGGCCGAACGAGGATATGGGCAACTATATCATTATCGACAACGACTTCTCTTACTCTAAGAACGTGACCGAGGATGACGGAGAGGGCATTTCCCTGCCCGAGGTCCAGGGCCCGCGTACCAAGATCGGCTTCAACACCCAGGACAACCGCCGGACCTTCCATTTCGATGCGGACCGCAAGCCCGCGCTCTGCGTCCTTCCCGGCGAAGACCGGAGCCGCCTCGAACAAATCCCGTCCATCCGCCGGACCGCCATGCCGGAAGACAAAAACAGCTCAAGATAAACACTATGGAAAGAAGAACCCGTGTCCGCTTTGCCCCGTCTCCGACGGGCCCCCTCCACATGGGAGGCGTCAGGACCGCATTGTATAACTATTTGTTCGCCAAGCAGCGCGGCGGTGATTTCATCCTCCGCATCGAGGATACCGACTCGCATCGTTTCGTTCCGGGTGCCGAAGAATACATCATCGAAGCCCTGCGCTGGTGCGGCATCGTGCCCGACGAAGGTGTGGACGCCGATGGAAAGGTCGTAGAAACCGTTTCTGCCAAGCATCCCCATGCTCCCTACCGGCAGTCGCAGCGCCGTTCCATCTACCGGCAGTATGCCGAGCAGCTGATCGGCAACGGCTATGCCTACTACGCCTTCGATACGGCGGCGGAGCTGGAAGCGGCCCGCACCGCGGCCGAGTCAAAAGGTGAGACCTTCATTTACAACCAGACGACCCGGAAATCTCTTCGCAACTCCTTGACCTTGAGTGCAGAAGAGACCGACAGACTGTTGGAGGAGACCGACAGCTGGACCATTCGTTTCAAAATGCCGGAGCACACCATCGTGGCGATGGATGACCTGATCCGTGGCCACATCGAAGTCAACACCGACACCCTGGACGACAAGGTGCTTTGGAAGCGGGCCGACGAACTGCCGACCTACCATCTCGCCAACATCGTAGACGACCACCTCATGGAGATCTCCGAGGTGATCCGCGGCGAAGAATGGCTGCCTTCCCTGCCCTTGCATTATATGCTCTATAAGGCTTTCGGCTGGGAGGATACGATGCCCCGTTTCGCCCACCTTTCCCTGCTGCTGAAGCCGGTCGGCAACGGCAAGCTCAGCAAGCGCGATGGCGACAAGCTGGGCTTCCCCGTGTTCCCGCTCCAGTGGACCAATGCGGAGGGTGAGACCTCCCACGGCTACCGGGAGGACGGATATTTCCCGGAGGCCTTCGTCAATCTGCTGGCGATGCTGGGCTGGAATCCGGGCGATGACCGGGAGCTCTTCTCCCTGGAGGAGTTGATCCAGGCCTTTTCGCTGGACAAGGTCCAGAAGGCCGGGGCTAAATTCAACCCGGACAAGGCGAAATGGTACAACCGCGAGTATCTGCGGATGAAAAGCGACGACGAACTGACGGCGCTGTTCGTGCCGGTGCTCCAGGAGCACGGTGTCACGGTGACAGGCGGGCCCTCAGACCCGGTCACGGCAGATTTCTCCACTCAAACCTTCTCCTGGACTTATGTGAAGGATGTCGTCACGCTCATCAAGGAACGCGCGACTTTCGTGAAGGATTTCTGGACCGTGGCTTCGTATCTGTTCATCGCGCCATCGGAGTATGTCCAGAAGGATGTGGACAAGTTCTGGAAGCCGGAGATCAGCGCTTGCGTGCTGGAAGCGACGGATTATCTGGCGTCGTCGGGCGTTTCCTTCGGAAAAGAGACGGTCGGTCCTGCGCTGGAGGAGTTTATCCGCGCCAAAGAGTGGCCGATGGGTAAGGTGATGAACGCGCTTCGGCTGGCGCTTTCGGGCGCGGCGAGCGGCTTGGGCATCGCGGATATCCTGTCGTTCATCGGCCGCGACGAGATGCTGCGGCGGCTGCAGGCGATCTAAGCGTTACGAAAGCGGCTGCGCCGTGAAGTTTGGGAAGCGAAAGTTTTAACCCTTCGGGGAAAGCTTCCCAAACTTCACGGCGCAGCCGTTTCTGTCGGACGCCCTACAGCCTCTTTCCGAAGAGGTAGAACTTCATGTCGCCGAACCAGAGGATGGGGACGCCGTTCAAGGCTGTGCTGCTGGTGTAGAAGGAATTACCTGTATCACGGGGCGAGAAAAGCTCGGGGCCGTCGAACCAGATGGGCTGGTGGGCGCCGGGTACGTAACGGCCGTTGTGGCGGTAAACCGGACCCCGGTTCTGGTAGGAAGCCATCCCATTAAAATCGAAACTGTCGTGCACGAAGAGGGCATAGCGGCCGCTGTGCGCCTCAGGGCCTTCCACATCATAGATCGGGCAGGGCGAACGGGGCTGCAGGAAGGAAGGACCGCCGTCACGCTCGCGCAGGACCTCGGGATGACTCCAGTGCTTGCCATGGTCGGCACTGACGGACCAGATCGGATGGCCGATGGAAGTGCGCATCACGGCGAAAAGACGCCCGTCTGGCAGGCCCACGATGCAAGCTTCTTCGACCGAGGGGACCTCGCGTCCGGTGAAATGCTCCTCCGTTTCGACAGTAGAGGCATCGAAGGATTCGCCTTCGGTGTTGAAGAATGAGATTCTGATATCTTCGATCTCCGGGTCGTCGTCGATGTTGTCGTATTGCCAGAACTCAACCTTGCTGGACTCACGGCCCTGGATTTTATAGCTATAACGGGAGCAGCCGGCCAGATAACGGCCATCCTCGCCGAAACGCAGGGGACGCTGCCACATGCACCAGGACGGCGGGACCGTAGGATCATCAGGATCGGAGGAGAAACGGATGGGGAACGGGACGGTCCCGATCTCGCTCCAGGTCTCTCCCGCATCGTCGGAATAACGGCCCTGCATGATGCCGCAGAGATGTTTCTTGACGGTCGTTTCCTGATTCCAAAGACAATAGAGCCGTCCGCTGCGGGTCAGCATCGGCTGCTGCCACGCAGCCACGGGTTTCGGATCAGCCAAAGTCTCGGAGCCGGCGAGGGTGACAGGGTCAGTCCAAGTCTTGCCGCCGTCCGCACTTTTGGAGAAAACGACGTGCTCGTCGTTGGCTGCTTCGAAGGAGCCTTGGGTCCAAAAGGCATAGAGCAGACCGCGCGCAGGGTCTTCCAGGACATGGAAATGGTCATTGAAAGTATCTCCGGTCTTGGATGGATCGCGTTCTGATTCGAGGCGGGGCTGCTTCGGGACATAAACGGTGAAGTCGTGGGGGATGACTTCCTGGTTGATGGATGGATCGGTATAGTGCCAATAGAAGTGGTCGGGCCAGCGCTCGCGGTAACGGCCGACATCGGTGAAGTGTTTTTCCATCGCCTCTTCGGCAGTGGCGTAGCGGTGGCAGGACTCCGGGACTCGGGTATGCACCGTCCACTGGCTCTGGTCCGCAGCCGACTGGCCGGGATAACCCACCCAGATGACGGTGCCCTTTTGAGGCGGGAAGGCCGGATTCATCGTAAAGATGTTGGTCAGCACGGTGCGGTCGACACGGATGGGCGGCTCGGTCAGGATCTGGCTGAGGTGACGGCGGTGGAATTGATGGACGGGCTTGCGGGAGAAGGGCGTTTCTTCTCCCAGGATGGCATCACCGAAGAATGTCTCCTGCGCCAGACGATGCCGCTCGAGGTTATGGGGATGTGAAAGGCTGGCCGGAGTCCCATAGGCAAGGCGGAAATTGAAGGCGCCGTCGCGGCGCGGGCTATACCAGCCGCGCTTCCGGGCGTACCTGACCAAGTCCTTGCTTCCCAGGAAGTTCGCCGTGTCGGCAAGATCCACTTCCCCGATGACATAGTAGTTGGGGATGGTCATGATCTCGTCGTCCGGGACACGCTGGGCTACCCAGTGACGTCCGCGCACCACGGCGCAGACCCAGCCCTCGTTCCGGTCCGCGACCAGATAACTGCGGCCATCATCGGCATAGCCGTATTTCTCGACCATCTCGCCGATGATCTTGACGCCTTCGCGGGCGCTGCGGGCTTTCTGGGCGACGGCGACACGCACTTCATAAAGGACGGGGCCGCCGGATTGCCTGTCTTCGAGAATGCGGCGGAAACGGCGGTCATGCGCCGCGGCGCTTTCCAGCGTCTCCTTCGACGGGCAGTGGTCGGAAGTGACCGCCACGCCCCATTCGTTGACGAAACTGTCTCCCGCCTTCTGGCCGGGGAACTCGAACCAGAGGTAGGACAGGCGTTCTTCCATCGCCGGGACGTTGTAGATATTGAGCATCTGTTCGCCGCTCTGGTCTTCGTTGTGACCCAGATAGACATAGCCGTCGGTCGAGGCTTTCTTGCCGACGATGATGCCGAAGCAATCCATGCCCGGTTCCTGAGCCCGGGTCACGAAAGCCGTGCAGACCGCGAGGGCGGCCAAGAGTATTATCCTGAACATAGTCATTTCGATAAAGAAGACAGGGCGTCGGAGAGGCTGAGGGCGTCCCCGACCCGGAAACCGCCCGTGCGCGTGCGGCGCAGCGAGCCCAGGAAAGCGCCGCTGCCAAGCGCTTCTCCGATATCCCGGGCCAGCGCCCGGATGTAAGTCCCCTTGGTGCAGGCGACACGGATCAGCGCGCACGGCAAGTCCAGCCCCTCGAGGGAGATGACGTTGATCTTCGGGTTGACCCGCGCCTCGACACCCCGGCACTCATTCCCCTCACAAATGCGATAATCCCCATAGGCGACCAGCTCGATCTCAGGGATACAGATGCGCTGCCGGGTCAGCAACTCCGTCGCGCTGTGATCGAAGGCCCCTTCGCCCCGCTGGGCAGCCTTGTATGCCTTCCTGGCCATCTCGTAAGCCCGCACGCCATCCACCGACTTCGCCGAAAAAAGCGGTGCCACCTGCTCCTGCTCCCCCACGAATGAAGGCAAAACGGCTCGCAGCGCTTCCTCACTCACCCCATCCAGGGAACAACGGCGGTCCATCTCCTTCTCCCGGTCATAGGACGGCGTTGTGGCGCCCAGCACTACGCCCGCAAGATA
>JAEEGH010024526.1_pt1 | contig 12164 bp, 10 predicted proteins | sample 9134181 | NCBI WGS metagenome assembly JAEEGH01 (sample SAMN16246544, study PRJNA631951) | gut metagenome | biome: gut microbiome; feature: rumen; material: DP-attached | host: Bos | place: Iran: Karaj | collected 2018-10
GCAAGGAGATGGACGAAATCGAAGAAAAGTATCTGAACGAATACGGAATTTACACCCTTGACATCCAGGAAATCAAAGTCAACTGGGAAAACGGCATGCCGATCTGATATTTTTCGTGAATGATTATTTCAAAGCAGTTATTGAAGAGATTAAACCCGTATAGCGGGAATAACAGCAAATAATTGCCTGGTATTACAAATAAAAAGTCCTAACCGGTAATAAACAACACCCCATTCGTTGGCAGTACATCATACTGTCTGACAAATGGGGCGTTTTTTATAAGGGTTAAGCATTATTTGTTAGTAAAAATATCGAATTATCATTATTAATATGCTATAATTAAAATGCACTGTTGTGAGTCCCGAAACAGCTTTCAATCCGGCGTTGCGGTTTTCCCGGAGAAGATCTTCCGGCCGCGGCTGTCGGGTATATTCAGCTTTTCCCGGTATTTTGTTATGGTCCGTCGGGATATTTCCAGTCCCCGCAGTGCCATCTGCTTCCGCAGTCCGCTGTCACTGAACGGTTTTTTCCGGTCCTCTTTTTCAATAACATCCAGAAGGACCGCTAAAATGCTTTCGGTTGTGATGACTGCATCTTGTCCATCCCGCAGAAAGCCCTTGCTGAAAAAATAGCGAAGGGGGAACAGGCCATGCCGGCACTGCAGATATTTTCCCTGCACGGCCCGGCTTACCGTGGAGGGGTGAAGGGAAAGCTGCTCCGCGGCATCCTGCATGCGCAACGGGCGCAGATATCCCGGACCTTTTTGGAAAAAAACCTTTTGGTATTCCACAATAAACCGCCCGAGCCTCGCAAGGGTAGTACTCCGGATACGGAGCTGTTCTTTCAGGTTTTGAACCTGCCGTATTTTCCCCGCCAGGTACCGGCGTGTTTCCTCATCGCAGTCCGGACTTTCAAACAGCCGCACATAAAAAGCGCTGATTCTTACTGTGGGCATGTGCGACTCATTAACAGACAGAAACCGCTTCCCGCCGTCCTCTTTCACGGTCAGGTCAGGTATCACATAGTATGTTTGTCCGGAGTCCGCAAAGCCGGAACCCGGATACGGATTCAGCGAACGGATTTCCCTCCGTGCGGTGACAATGCGGGAAACCGGGATCCCAAGCCGCCTGGCAATCACATGCAGTTGGTTCCGTGCCAGAAGGCTCAGATACTTTTCGACCACTGCTGTTTCTATTGAATAATCCTTCTCCTTTTTCCTTCCCAGCTGGATCTGCAGGCACTCGGAAAGATTTGCCGCGCAGACGCCCGGAGGATCCAGCTCTTTCATATGGGAAATACATGCCCGGACTTCTTCCGTACGGACACGCAGACAGCCTGCGATGAACTCCGCGGTTTCGGTCAGGTACCCCTGTCCGGTCAGGCTTTCGGCAATAAAGCGGCAGATTTTCCTGTTTCTTCCTTCTGAAAAGGGTTTCCGCAGTTGCAGGAGGAGATGTTCCGCCAGAGTCATTCCGGCATCCTTACGGTACAGCTGGTTATTCTGTTTTCTTTCATCGGAATACCGTTTGGAGCGGATTCCCGCAAACAGATCCTGCTTCAGCTGTTCTTCGGCAAAAGTCCGGATCAGATTCACATCGGTTACCAGGGCCGGTATTTCCGGTTCCGTGACTTCCAGCACCGGATTATCCAGAAAACGGGTATTGATATATTCTTCCAGCTCCAGGGAGGTCATTTGCAATAATTGCATTTGCTGGATGAGACTTTGTGAAATTTTCTGTTCCTGCTGCAGCTTCAGTTCCTGTTTCACAGAATCCCCTCCCATCGAAACATTACCTGGCAATTATAAGTATAGCATCACATTTTTCGAATGTAAAATATTTTCCCCGTTCCCCAGTAATTGGCATGAAAAATGCATAAAGAAAAGTGAAATGGTATTTCAACCAGGATACTGCATTTTATAATCAGGGAAGGGGGTACATTATGAGTTATTTAACAGCTGTTGGCATAACGGTAGGAATCCTGGCAGGCGTATGGTGCTTTATTGCAGATACGAGCGGACTGACCGGTTTTGTCGGTTTTCTCGGCTGGGCAACTTATTTTGCGGCCGGTGGCGGTAAGAACGGTGTTGTATCAGGACTTGCCTCAAATCTTAGCGGAGTAATCTGGGGCGTTTTAACTACGTTGATCTGCGGATGTTTCGCAGGTATCCCCTATTATTTTTTCACGATTATCTTCGCGGCGATTATGTGCTGGCAGGCCCGTTTTCAATTGCTGGGCTTCATTCCGGGTACTTTTATTGGAAACGCTGCCTATTACGCAGCCGCCGCTGTCGGCTACCGGATTACGGATAATCCGTTTACGGGGGCTGTCCTGACCGCTGTCGGTCTTGCCTGCGGTATCTTTCTGGGGTTGCTTTCAGACATTTCCGCAAAAAAAATCAGCCGGGTTGAAGAAGTTTCCGAATAATTTAACGTTACAACTTTTCAAAATCGTTCTTTAGTTTTTGTTGTCAGTTTTTTAAAGGTGCCATGAAAGTATTTTTACTTTTACGGTATCTTGGAATGGAATACCTGCAATGACCAATCCGATTATTTCCGAAAAAATTCTATTAGATTGCCTGCCTTGTGAAGTCGTAGTAATTGATATTACCGGCCATATTGTTAAGGTCAATCAGAATTACTGCAAGTCGAGAGGCTTTCAGCCTGAGAAGCTTATCGGAGTTTCCATCGAAACCCTGGAAAACAGCAAACATATTGCGCAGATGCTGGAGTATCCTACAGAAACAAAACTTTTTTTTACGGAAAATAACGAATTTATTGTACTCAGCAGCATTTTTATCGACAAAAAGCCGGCAGGCGCTGTTGAACTCCGTTTCCATAGCAACGGGGCGGGCACGGTGGGCTATACCGAATTGAATTACAGCCATCTTGCCCAGGATATCCATAAACTGTTTGAAACCAACTGGGATGTAATCTACGCTTCTGACGCTGACGGAATCACGCTGGAGGTGAGTTCCGCTTCCAAAACGATATGGGGGGTCGACGCGGAAAGCCTGGTAGGCAAAAGTGTATATGAACTGGAAAAGAAACGTATTTTCTACCCTTCCATTACACGGATGGTTTTAGAATCAAAGCGCCGGGTACAGGCTATCCAAACCACGGCAACGGGAAAAAAGCTCCTGGTTCTGGGAACCCCTATCACAGATGAAAACGGCAGGATCACCCGGGTTATCAACACATCCCGCATTATATTGAACGAAAATGAGCTTGCGGAAGAACTGGAAGAAACCCGGCGGTTAATGGACGGTTACAAAAGGGAACTGGAACGTGTCCGTTTCCATGAAGAAAAGAACACATCCTTTATTGCCGTAAGCGCGCAGATGCAGAAAGTTGCTTCCATGGCCCTGCGGATCAGCAAGACAGACGCGGCTGTTTTGATTACCGGTGAGTCCGGCACGGGCAAAGAAGTGCTGGCGAATATGATCCATGCCAAAAGCCTGCGGGCCGGCAAACCTTACATTAAAATTAACTGTAGCGCGATTCCCCCAACCCTTATCGAATCCGAACTTTTCGGATATGAAAAAGGCGCATTTACCGGAGCGGAAAAGACTGGAAAACCGGGACTTTTCGAACTGGCAAACCACGGAACGCTGTTCCTGGATGAAATCAGCGAAATCCCAATCAACATGCAGGCCAAATTTCTGCGGGTTCTCCAGGAAAAGGAATACATGCGCGTCGGAGGTACCAAAGTCCTGCCTCTGGATGTGCGCATCATAGCAGCTACCAACAAAAGCCTCCTGACGGAAATCAAAAAAGGTCTTTTCCGCAAAGATCTGTATTACCGCCTGAATGTTGTCCAGATCGATATCCCCCCGCTGCGGGAACGCCGGGATGATATCCTTCCCCTGTCCCTTGCTTTTCTGGAAAAATACAATAAGAAATATAATCTCAACCGACGCTTCTCTCCGGAAGTGATGGATGCCTTTTTCAGTTACCGCTGGGACGGAAACATCCGGGAACTTCAGCATGCCGTGGAGCGCATGGTCGTACTGGCCCAGCAGGATCTGATCGGGGCAGACAGCCTGCCGGAAACCATCGTCAACCGGAACGGGGGGGCCATGATACGGATCGATGATATCATGCCGTTGCGGGAAGCCCAGCGTCTGGTGGAAAACCAGTTGATTGAAATGGCAAAAAACAAATATAAAACCACGACCCAGATAGCGGAAGCGCTGGGTGTGGATCAGAGCACGATCAGCAGGAAAATGAGAAAGCAATAAAAGTTTATGCAATGGCGCATAATCTTATGCAGAAATGCATGGGGTTATGCGCGTTTGCTTTTTGTGTCGTAACCAAAACGGTTACGGCTCTGCAAACAATCCGCATTGGCTCTCTGTTGAAAAGAATCTGTATTTCTGATGCTAATTTTTTAAAACTGGCACAGAAATTGCAATTATCAGAACAAAAGGGAAAATAATAAAGAAAGGAGGGATATGAGTTGACAACCAAAGTGATGGTTTCATCCGTGCAAATGCGTTGTATTCCCTATGATAAGGAAGCCAATCTGAAACACGCGGAAGAGCTTGTGGCGGATGCCGCTTCCAAGGGCGCGAAACTGATTGTACTGCCTGAACTTTTCAGTACCGGCTACCGGGTAGAACTGAAGGACCGGGAACTGTCCGAACCCATTCCGGGGGAAACCACGGACTGGATGGTAAACCTGGCCGCGAAATATGATGTCTATCTTGTCGGCGCCATTCTGGAAGCCGCTGAAAACGGTAGCGTTTATGATACGGCTGTTCTTGCAGGCCCGGAACAGGTAATCGGAACCCACAGAAAAATGCATCTTTGGGGAGATGAGAGCCTCCGGTTCCGGCATGGTGATCAGATATCCGTCTTCAAACTTCCTTTTGCCACGGTCGGTCTTCTGATCTGCTACGAGATCGGTTTTCCGGAAATGTCACGGATCCAGGTTCAGAAAGGCGCGGATATTCTGATCTATACTTCCGCTTTCGGCAAGGCGAGGTATTATGTCTGGGATACCGCTTCCAGGAGCCGCGCCCTGGAAAACGGCGCCTTTGTGGTCGCATGCAACCGCTGCGGCCAGGACTCGGATACGGTTTTCGGAGGATTAAGCCGCGTAGTTGCGCCGGACACTACATTGCTCGCTTCTGCCGGAGCGGACGAAGAGGCTGTTGTCTGTGCGGAAATTGATTTAAGCGCAACCACCCGGATGAGAAAAACGCTCCCCTATTTAAGAGACCTGAACAAGAAACTCTATCTCAGGGATTTTTAAACCGCCAACATACCCATGCAGGGTAAATAAATCATCCATTATTATTTTTTATTAAAGGAGGAACGTAAAATGGCTAAAAAAGAAATTCTTGTTGGTTATGGCGTAGACATTGACGCGGTCGCCGGCTGGTTAGGCTCCTACGGCGGCGAAGATTCACCGGACGATATTTCCCGCGGCCTGTTCGCCGGTGAAGTGGGCATCCCCCGTCTGCTGAAATTATTCAAGAAAAACAACCTCAAGGTAACCTGGTTCGCTCCGGGCCATTCCATTGAAACCTTCCCCGAACAGATGAAAATGATCGTAGCTGACGGCCATGAAATCGGCGCCCACGGTTATGCACACGAAAATCCCATCGCAATGACCCCGCAGCAGGAAGAAGACATCCTGGTAAGGAGCATTGAACTGATCACCGAGCTGACCGGCAAACCGCCTACGGGCTATGTGGCTCCCTGGTGGGAATTCTCTACTGTAACCGACAAGCTGCTGAAAAAATACGGCATTAAATACGACCATTCCCTGATGCATCACGACTGCCTGCCGTATTATGTCCGCATTGGCGATTCCTGGAGCAAGATCGATTATTCCGCTCCGGCTTCCACCTGGATGAAACCGTTGATCCGCGGCGAAGAGACCGATCTGGTTGAAATTCCGGCAAACTGGGACCTGGACGATATTCCGCCTCTGATGTTCATTAAGAAATCTCCCAACAGCTTCGGTTTCCATAATCCGCATGACATCTTCGGCATGTGGGAAGATTCGTTCGATTATGTATATGAAAACTACGACTGGGCTATTTTCCCGATGACCATCCATCCGGACGTATCCGGCCGTATCAAGAGCCTGGGCTGCCACCAGCACCTGATTGACCACATCAATTCCTTCGAAGGCGTACGCTGGTGCACACTGAACGAAATGGCCGACGAATTCCTGAAGAGAAATCCCAAGCCCAAAAAATAAACAGGGGTTCTTCCAGGCCTGAAGGCAGGACGCATCCTCTGCGGCTTACCTCCGGCCAGGTTAAATCACTTCTTTTTCGCGGAGGCCGTTTCCACGGTCTCCGCACACCACCCTGTAAAAAACCGTTCCCGAAAGGAGGGATTCGTATGTGCGTTTTGTGCGGTGAATTAGTAATGCATGTCCACTGGACCGATCAGCCGCTCCATGATGTGGAATACAGAAATAAGACCACCATCACGGCGGGAGAAGGACAGCGTGACAGAAGAAGGCTGCGCATACGCCGCGTCGCCATCGCCAACAAGATTCTTGAATATTACGGCCTGAACATCCGGGACTGGAACGGCAGCAAATTTGTGATTGCTGATAAAAAAGGAAACAGCAAGATCGTTCACGACCTGGGCGGCATGTGGAAGACAGCGTCGGATATGTGCCATAAGGAGATGGATCCGCTGGATCCCGGTTTCCTGAAGGCCATTCAGGAAGGTGCGTGAGGACAGATGAGCGTCTCCGGGGACAACAGACATCCGATCACCATCGTCACGGGATTTTTAGGCAGCGGCAAGACTACACTCCTGGCGAACGTGCTCCGGGACCGGCGGTTCCGGAACACCGCCGCCATCATCAATGAATTCGGCGAGGCAGGCCTGGATCACCGCCTGATCCGCCGGATTGAAGAAAAGACCCGTCTTCTCAGCGGCGGCTGTATCTGCTGCAATATGCGGGAGGATCTGGTCAATGAACTGAAGGACATCCTGAACGAACACGAGCGGGGGGAGTTCACCATGGACCGCGTTGTCATCGAGACGACCGGCCTGGCAGACCCTGCCCCTATCCTTTTTTCCATTCTGATGGATCCGCTTCTGACAAACCGGTACTATGTGGACAATGTGGTCTGCTGCCTTGACGCGGCAAACGGCGAGCTGCATCTGAAGAACAACCCCGAATCGGTAAAACAGATTGCCGTGGCGGATACTGTCATCATCACCAAGATTGATCTGGTACATGATCATGTGGTCGAAGAAATGCATCACAGGCTGCGCCATCTGAATCCGGCCGCCGTGGTGCTTACGGCTGCCAACGGGGAAATCGATCCCCAGGCCGTCTTCGGCGACGGGCAGAGCCGCATGGAAACCAGACTGGCCACACTGAAAGACAACCCTGATGCGCAGGACTCCAGGCATGAAAGCGATGTCAGGTCCATGTCGATCAAGTTCTACGATCCCCTGGACTGGACGGCTTTTGGCCTGTGGATGAGCATGCTTCTGTACAGGCACGGGGAAAAAATGCTCCGGATCAAGGGCATCGTCGATGTCGGCGACCAGGGCCCCATCGTCATCAACGGCGTGCAGCATATCATCCACCCGCCCCACCATCTGGAAGACTGGAACGGGGAAGAACATAACTCCCAGATTGTCTTTATCATGAAAGGGCTGGACCCCCATCAGGTCATGGATTCCCTGATCGCGTTCCAGAACATACTGGGCTCTGCGCCCGTGATTGAAGAAATCAATGCGAATCCATACTGCAAGAAGCGTGACTGAATGTCCTGCGGGCTGAGTGAGGGAATTGCGGCTTACCTGCTGAAGGTAAGAGGCTGTTGCAGAATTCAGTACAAAAACAAATCGCAGCCAGCTGGCGGAAATGCCGGCCGGCTGCGATATTTTTATGGTTTAAAAGCAAAAAGGAGACCTCTGAAGGCCTCCTTTTAAGATAAAACGGAGATGTAATCTGTACACAAATCTGCTATAAAACTATAAAATACACAAATTTACTATAAAAGTGACTTAGATAGTAGTCAGGCCAAAGTCTTCCAGAAGACCGTTGACTTCCCAGACGTCCCGTTTGTTGACAGAAATGCAATAGGAAATGACAAGGTCGGTCAGTTTGCTGCGGGACAGGACGAAACCCGCCGCGTTCAGCAGTTTATCTGTTTCTTCCGGGGAAAGCTTCAGGCCCAGGGCCAGCCGGACCGCGGTGTATTTTTTCGGCTGATAGTCCATATTGCCCAGGATTTTGGAAAACAGTTTCCGGTCCAGGCAGGCGTTGTTGTAAACTTCCGGCGGGTTCATGTGTTTTTCCCGCATAAAGCGGATCAGCAGCTGCGTAAATGTTTCTTCAACGGAAAAGTCTTCCGGTTTGGGACTCTTCGCTGCAGGTTCATAGCTTTCATGCAGCCAGCGGCGCAGCGAGGCAGACCTGTGGCGCTCTTCCCGGGAGACCGGCCGAGCGGCAGCTGCTGCGGGAGTGCTTTCCGTTGCGGGAGCACTCCCCATAGCCGCTTCCTCATCCCGGTCAAAATCCGGAGCCTTGCGTTTGGCCGAAGCAGCTTTCGAAAAACGTACCTTCTTGCTGATTTCCTCTTCCGGCAGGACTTTTTTAGCCTTTTTAGCAGCCCGTTTTCCGGGAGCCGGCGGTTCGATATCTTCATAATCCGCAGCAATATCGTAGGATATACTGACATCAGCATCGTAGAAGGCAACACTGCTTTCGGCAGAAAGTTCTTCTGCGTTTTCCGCGGATTCCTCTTCAAAATGGTAATGTTCGCGGATGTATTCTGCCACGCGCCGGAACGCAGCCTCATCGGGGAACCGGGAATAATCCCTGCGCTGCCGGACGTTAGCGTTGTAACTGCGTTCGCGCAGATACAGCACAATATAGATTTCCATGTCTGCCTTTGTTTCGGTTAAGAAACGCCGGCAGGTATCGTAGGCGATCTGTAAGGCGTCGTTATAGGGATAGCCGTAGGCCCCGGCGGAGATCAGGGGAAAGGCCACGGATTTGCAGTGATTCTCCCGCGCCAGTTCCAGGGAACGGATATAGCAGGAGGTCAGCAGTGTTTTTTCGTGGAAGCCGCCGCCCTGCCACACGGGTCCCACCGTATGGATGATATATTTTGCGGGCAGGTTGAAACCGGGAGAAAGTTTTGCTTCGCCGGTCGGACAGCCGCCCAGGGTTTTGCAGAAGGCGTGGAGCTGCTCCGCGCCAGCCGCCGCATGGATGGCGCCGTCCACACCGCCGCCGCCCCGCAGTTCGTTATTGGCTGCGTTGACGATGGCATCCACTTCCAGTTTGGTAATGTCGCCGCGGATAAATGTTACAGGCATAGTGTTACTCCTTATGTTACTAACAGCCCTTGCCTCACAAAGTGAGAGCAAAGGCTGTGTATTTTTTGGCAAAGACAAATTCTGCGTGTTTGATGGAAAAGCTAAACCCTTACGCAGCCGGTTTCAGTTCCTGAAAGGCCGGTTTCGTTTCCCGTTTCACGGAAGCTTCGCTGACCGGGAAGGTGAAATAGGTGTCCGGATAGGGCTCGTCTTTCAGCGTGAAGTGCCACCATTCTTCCACCAGCGGCTTAAAGCCGTGGGCCAGCATCGCCTCCCGGAGGATCATGCGGTTTTTATACTGCTTTTTCGTAATCTTTTTGTAGTCGGGGTGGGAGAGCTGGCCGAAATAATCGAAAGTGCCGCCCATGTCCACTTCTTTTTCCAGGGTCATGTCGAACAGGGTCAGGTCTACCGTGCTGCCCCGGCTGTGGCCGGAGTGTTCCGCTATGTAACCCAGGGGGAACAGCACGTCTTTTGTCAGTTCCGGATAAAAATAGGGTTTCATGCGGGTGTCCTTAAAATCTTTGGCCCAGCGTGCGAAGTGGGAAACCGCCATCTGGGGACGGTAGGCGTCGAAAATCTTTAAACGGTAGCCTTTTTTGATTACGTCATCGCTGACCGCTTTCAGGGCCAGGGCCGCTTCTTTAGTCAGCAGGGCGGTGGGCTGGTGGTAACCGTCGATGCGGTCCCCTACAAAGTTGTAAGTAGAAAAGTAACGGATCTCCAGAATCGCGTCCGGCACCACGTCAGTCAATACTACGAAGTCCGAAGCGTCGCCGGACAGTTTGATCTCGTCATGGGCACGGGCTTCCTGCGGGCAGAAACCCAGGACAGCGGCACAGAGCATCAGAATCATAAGCAGCTTTTTCATAATGATTCCCCCTCTTGTTGGTTTATAGAATTGTATCGTTTATCAAAATGTGAACGCTATCTCTTATACAAAAAGTCCGTAATCAGCCCGGCCACATAACCTACACAGATGCCGCCCAGGATATCGGTGGGGTAATGCAAACCCAGATATAAACGGGAGAACGCAACCAGCGCCGCGATCAGAAACGCGGGGATGCTGTAGCGCTTCGGCAAAATGCGATAGATGATAAATGCCACGGCAAAGGCCAGAGTGGTGTGCCCTGAAGGGAAGGAAAAGCCTTTGGGCACTTTTTTAACCGCGGGCACCAGCGACGGAACGTCCAGAAAGGGACGGGGGCGCATGATCAGTTTTTTCAGATAATCCTTAAAGAAATTTCCCAGCAGGCCGCTGATTACACAGGCGGAGGCGATGGGGAAGATTCTCCGTTTTTCCCATATCAGCATCAGGGCTACATACACACCCAGGATAATGACGCCGTAATCGGCAACGGCTTTAAAAAACGGCGTCAGGGACGGGGAACGCAGATTGTTCTGTATAATAAGCAGAATAGCTCCGTCAATCTGGAGGACTGCGTCGGGAATCGCGACAGGCATGGCTAACACTTCCTTTTACTTCTTTTTTACTATTATACTATATTCACAAAGCTTACGCAAAAATGCAGAGCGGATATGTTACAAATTTTGATTTTATGCTACAATAATACTGAATTATTGTTTTGAATAATTATTATATTGTCGTCCGGTTCCGGAACGAAAAACAAAATTTGTATAAACAGGGAGGGTAAAGCGATGAGACGGATGCGGAATCTTTTTTCCATGATCGTGATGCTGGTGTGTTTGCTGGTTACGGTTTCCGCCTGGGCCATGCCGCCGGAGGACGGGATCTATGAAATGAAAGATGTAAATGGAAAAGTGACGGCCAGGATGTTTATCATCACGCTGCACGGGAAGGCTTCCGAAACCCAGGAAGGCTTTACCATGGAAACGTCTCCGGGAGCGCCCATCATCGCGATGCAGGCACTGGACGGGAACGGGAACGTGACCGAAGAACTGGCCACCTGTTATACCTGGAAGACGGATACGGCCGGCGCGGGGGAAGAGGGTATCCGCCTGCGGGGTGAAACCTTGCAAAATGCCATGCAGAAGTTCAAGAAGTTTACGCCGGAGGTCTTCAGCACGTCGTTTGGCCAGCAGGTGGAATTCGGATTTGTGAACGAAGGCAGGGCCAACGCATACAACTGCAGCGACGCGCTGAACGGTGAGTATGTCAAAAACAGCAACGCGACGAAATATTATCCGATTTCCGCCCTGTTGTTTCTCTATGAAAAGACCTTAAATTCCCATGCGTTTTTAAACAGGGGTATTCCGGCCAACACATACTCATTGAGTGATGAACAGGAAGCGGGGCCCTGGCACGGCGATTACTATGTGCTGAACGTGAGCAATCAGGACCGGCAGGACATGTGGACTGTGACGGCGGAGAAAAATTTGCACATCGTGATGGAAAACCACGACCGTGATTACAGCTTCCCGTTCGTAAGGGACAATTATCACGGCGATCCTTCCTTTGTGGGTATCACCTGGAGCGCGTTCACCGGGGAAGCCATGACCAGTGTCAATGCGCTGTACCTGCACCGCCATATGACAGTGTTCGCGCCGGAGATGCTGGAGAATCCCGATACCTTTATCCGTCTGACGGATTTCTACAGCGGGGAAGGACCTGACGCGGTTACCACCAATGCCATGGCGGTATTGGTGCCGGAAGGCAACGACACCATGCGCCTGGGACATGCGAACATTTCAGACAGGGGAACCATCCAGTTCTATAAGGAAATGGGTCGCGCCGAAATCAAAGGCGAAGGTGTGCGGATCCGTGAACAGCCCAATACCAATTGCGCGATCCTGGGCGAAAAGGATACGGGTTATCCGCTGACGGTGCTGGGCGTCGTGAAGGAGCCGGGGGAGAAAGACGGCACG
>JAEEGH010024528.1_pt1 | contig 12164 bp, 8 predicted proteins | sample 9134181 | NCBI WGS metagenome assembly JAEEGH01 (sample SAMN16246544, study PRJNA631951) | gut metagenome | biome: gut microbiome; feature: rumen; material: DP-attached | host: Bos | place: Iran: Karaj | collected 2018-10
CAGCCTGTCGAAAAACGCCGCCGTCCACCCCGAGTTTCTTATCTGGCTACCGGTTGCGGCCTGTTTCGCGCTGGCTGCCTATCTCATTCCAAAGCATCTTTAACGAAAAAGGAGAACGCATTATGGCAAAAATCCACCCCACCGCCATCGTAGAGGATGGCGCCCAGCTCGGCGAAGACGTCGAAATCGGACCCTACGCCACCATCGCGGCCGACGTGAAGCTCGGCGCGCGCACGGTTGTCCAGCAGGGCGCCATCATCCGGGGTCATACGACGATCGGCGAAGACTGTCAAATCTTCCCCTACGCCTGCATCGGCATGAAGACGCAAGACCTCAAGTACAAGGCCGGCAGCGTCTCCTACGTCGAGATCGGCAACCGCACGGTCATCCGCGAGTTCGCGACGGTGCACCTGGGCACGGCCGACGGCGAAAAGACGATCATCGGCGACGACTGCCTGTTCATGGCCTACTGCCACGCGGCGCACGGCTGCGTGCTGGGCAACCACGTCATCTGCTCGAATTCCGTCCAGCTCGCCGGCGACGTGCACATCAAGGACTGGGCGATCATCGGCGGCTGCGCGGCGTCGCACCAGTTCTGCACCGTCGGCCGCCATGCGATGGTCGGCGGCATGTCGAAGATTCGCCAGGACGTGCCGCCCTTCATGCTTTGCGACATGGAGGGCAGTTCCCAGAAGGTGATTGGCCCGAACGTGGTGGGCCTGACCCGGCGCGGATTCTCCCGCGATACGATTGCCGCGCTGAAGGAGGCGTTCCGCTTCATCTACCACAGCGGCCTCAACCGCTCGCAGGCCCTGGAGCGCGTGGAGAACGACATCGAGCAGATTCCGGAAGTCAAGGAGCTGGTCGAATTCTACCGCAATTCCAAGCGTGGCGTGTGCTGACGCGACCCGCGAGAGAAAGGAGCAGGCCCATGGCCGAGACGGAGAAAGTTGGCGTTGCACTCGCGGGAACCGGACTGATCGCCCGTTTCCACGCCCAGGCCATTCGCGATTCCGCCCTTGTCCGCCTCGTGGCGGTGTGCGGACGCGACGCCGCCCGGACGGCGGCGTTCTGCGCGGAATTCGGCGGCGAGTCCTACACGGATCTCGATGCCGCGCTGTCCCGTCCGGACGTCGGCATGCTGGTGGTCGCCACGGCGTCGGGCGCGCATGACGAAGCCGTCTTTGCCGCCGCGCGCCATCGCGTGCCGGTGCTGGTGGAGAAGCCCATCGCCATCACGGTCGCCCGCACGGACGCCATGATCGCCGCCTGCCGCGAAGCCGGCATCCCGCTCGGTTGCCTCTTCCAGACGCGCTGGAGCGAGGAGTTCGAGGAGGCGCGTCGCAAAGTCGCTTCCGGTGAACTCGGTCGCATCACGTTCGCGCGCGTCGATGTGCCCTGGTGGCGCGAGGATGCGTACTACACGGAATCGTCCTGGCATGGCACCAAGGCGATGGACGGCGGCGGCGCGCTCATCAACCAGGCCATCCACATGGTGGACTGGCTCGTGGCCCTCATGCCGCCGGTGACGGACGTCAAGGCGTTCACCGCCACGCTCGCGCATCCCATGGAGGCGGAGGACACCGCCTGCGCCGCCTTGCGCTTCGAAGGCGGCGCGCTTGGCGTCGTCTACGGCGCCACAAGCTCCTGGCCCGGCAGCGCCAAGTCCCTCGAGATCACCGGCACGCGCGGCACGATCGTGATCAAGGACCATGCCATCGCGGAGTGGCGCCTCGCCGACGGCTCCACACCGGCATCCTTCCTCCCCCCCTCCTCGCCCGGCGCCAGCGCCGGAACGAGCGGGGCGCATGGCTCAAGCCGCCCGGATCAGCTTGACTTCACCCTCCATCAAGCCTGTTTCGAGGCGTTCGCCGATTCGCTTTCCGGCGGCGAACCGTATCCCGTCGATGCCGCCGCCGCCCGCCGAAGCGTCGCCCTCATCGAGAGGATATCACGCCCTCCGGCGGACTAGTGCGATTCGCGTGCGCGAAAGCGCCGGAGGTCACCTATTGGCACAGCCTCTCATAGAAAGAGCCCCACTCTCGCCGAGATGCTCGCCGCATACCCGGAGATCGCGGCGTTGGAGCGCATGCGCAGCGAGCGCCCAAGCAGGCGTACCGTCTCGAATGTGGTGATGGGCGTGAAGCGCGTCGCCGCGCTGCTGGACCAGGCGGAGGGGCTTTCCGGCGGACGCGCCCAGCCCGTCGCCGTGCCGTGGATGCGGCGGCCGATTGCCGATCTGACGCGCAGCCGGCTGGACGGCATCATTCTCATGGCCGGGAAGATGGGTCTCAAGCCCATCACCGCGTGGAGCTATGTCTCCGCGCTGAAGGGGCTCACGGCGCGCTGGTGCCTGCCATGCTACCATGACCGCGGGTGGAATGTGGACGCCATCGAGCTTCCGCCATGCCGACGCCGAGCGCCGCGCTATGCGCGCCCGGAGCGCGAGACGCTCCTCAAGGTGAAGGAGTGGTACGAGGGCCTGTGGACGCGCGAAGACAAGCGCCGCTGGCTCGCCGCGACTATGATGCTCGAGTTCGCGATGCGCAACGGCGACGTGGGCCGCCTCCGGTGGAGCGACTTCCGCGCCAGGCCGGACGGCGGCATGAACCTCTGCTACACCCCGCACAAGACGGAGCTTTCGAGCGGACGCGTGGTGGCGTGGCCCGTCCATCCCGACCTCTGGGCGAAGATGGCGGCCGTGCGCGAGTCGGCCGGGATCAGGGAGGGAACGCATTTCCAGGGGCTTGTGGTCCCGGCCGCCCACCAGGTCTTCGCGCAGCTCAACGCGGATCTCCGCGCGCGGCGCATCTTCACGGGCGGCAAGGCGGCCTACGAGCTGCGCAAGATATGCATAGACCACATCTACCAGAAGTTCGGCGCGGAGATGGCCTCGTCAATCTCCGGCGATGACATCCGCACCGTCACGCATTATTACGCCGATCCAAGCGCCGTCAACGCAGGCGCCGTGAGGGTGGTGGACCTCCTCTGAACCGCGTTTCGCATTTGACGCGGGGCGCGGGTTTTGGTAAACTATACGCAATTCTTCCGCGGGCGTAGCTCAATGGCAGAGCGTCGGCCTTCCAAGCCGATGACGAGGGTTCGATTCCCTTCGCCCGCTCCAGAAGAGGCCGGAGTGATGGAATTGGTAGACTTGGCAGACTCAAAATCTGCTGTGGGCGACCACGTGTGGGTTCGAGTCCCACCTCCGGCACCATTTGTTTTTAGCAAGGACAGCCGATTTATGAAACCAATTCTGCTCGCCGGGGCGAATGCATTTTCGCCGTTCCGCATCGATGCAATCAAAGCCGCCCTCGCGGCGGCCGACCCCGCCTTGGTGGGCGTCGAGGTCGCCGCCAAGTGGGTGTACGCGATCGAACCCGCGACCGAAGAAGGGGTGGACTCCGCGACATTGGAGAAGGCCGCGTCGCTCCTGAACGCCTCCGGCGGCGCTAAGGCCTCCGACGGAGTCTTCTACGTGACGCCGCGGAAGGGCACCATCTCACCTTGGTCGTCCAAGGCAACAGACATCTTCCGCAACTGCGGCCTCAAGGGGATCGTCCGCGTCGAGCGCGGCATCGAGTTCTCGATCGCCAGCCATGGCGCCGCAGTCTCCCCGTTCGCGTCCGACGGACGCGTCCGGCCCGCGTTCGAGGCCCTCTACGACCGCATGACCGAGGGCGTCTATTCCGATCTCTCCGACCTCTTCGACCAGCGTCCGCCCCGCCCGGGAGTCGTCTTCGACGTCCTCGGCCGCGGCGTCGAGGCCATCCGCGAGGCGAACGTCTCCCTCGGCCTCGCCATATCCGAGCAGGAAATGCAGTATCTCGCCGACAGCTTCAAGTCCGCCGGGCGCAACCCCACCGACACCGAGCTCGTCATGTTCGGCCAGGTCAACTCCGAGCACTGCCGGCACAAGATCTTCGGCGCCCAGTTCATCATCGACGGCAGGAAGATGCCGCAGTCGCTCTTCGAGATGATCAAGAACACCCACAAGAAGAACGGCAAGGGAACGCTTGTGGCGTACAAGGACAACTCGTCCGTCGTGGAGGGGTTCAAGGTTGAGTGCCTAGTGCCTAGTGCCGTAGTGCCTAGTCACAAGGATTCATGCGATGGTAACGCACTAGGCACTAAGCACCAGGCACTAGGCACTTATCGCTTCAAGAAGGTCCAGCTCGACCAGCTGATGAAGGTGGAGACCCACAACCACCCCACGGCCATCTCCCCGTTCCCGGGCGCGGCGACGGGCGTGGGCGGCGAGATCCGCGACGAGGCCGCGACCGGCTCCGGCTCGCGCACCTCCGCCGGCATCTGCGGCTTCATGGTGAGCGACCTCCACATCCCCGGCTTCCCGCAGCCGTGGGAGCGCGCGTACGCCGAGTTCCCGAAGCGCCTTGCTACTCCGCTCGCGATCATGACGGAGGGGCCCCTCGGCGGGGCGGCGTTCGGCAACGAGTTCGGGCGTCCGCAGCTCACAGGCTTCTTCCGCACATACGAGACTGAGGCGGGCGGGGTGTATCGCGGCTACCACAAGCCCATAATGCTGGCGGGCGGACACGGTGTGATCGTCCGCGACCAGGTCCTGAAGAAGCCCGTCCCCAAGGGCGCGTACATCGTGCAGATCGGCGGGCCGGCGATGCGCATCGGCCTCGGCGGCGGCGCGGCCAGCTCGATGATGACCGGCACGAACGACGAGGCGCTCGACTTCAACAGCGTCCAGCGCGGCAACGCCGAGATGCAGCGCCGCTGCCAGGGCGTGATTAACGCCTGCGCCGCGCTGGGCGCGAAGAACCCGATCTACGCGATCCACGACATCGGCGCCGGAGGACTCTCCAACGGCTGCCCCGAACTCGTGGAGGCGACCGGCGGACGCTTCTCGCTCCGCAAGGTGCCCAACGAGGAGATCTCCATGAACCCGATGGAGATCTGGTGCTGCGAGGCGCAGGAGCGCTATGTCCTCGCCCTGAAGCGCGACGCCCGCGCATTCTTCGAGGAGCTGTGCGCGCGCGAGCGCTGCCCCGTCGCCTTCATCGGCGAGGCCACCGGCGACGGACGCCTCGTCCTCGAGGACGAGCACTTCCACGATTCGCCCATCGACATGGACATCAAGGTGCTCCTCGGCAAGCCGCCGCGCATGGTGCGCAACGTCAAGCGCGCCAAGGCCGAGCGCCCTGCGCTCGACCTCGCGCAGGTGAAGACCTCCGACGCCTTCTTCCGCCTCCTGCATCTCCCCACGATCGCAGACAAGACGTTCCTCATCACAATCACCGACCGCTCCGTCACCGGGCTCGTCGCCCGCGACCAGATGGTCGGCCCCTACCAGCTTCCCGCCGCCGACTGCGCCGTGACCCTCATGGGCTACAAGACGCTCAACGGGCAGGCCATGGCCACCGGCGAGCGCACGCCTGTCGCCCTCATCGACGCGCCCACCTCCGGCCGCCTCGCGATCGCCGAGGCCCTCACCAACCTCGCCGCCGCCGACTGCGGCGACATCAAGAACGTTCGCCTCTCCGCCAACTGGATGGCACCGTGCGGCGAGCCTGGCGAAGACGCCAACCTCTACGACACAGTCCGCGAAGTGGGCCTCTCCTTCTGCCCCGCACTCGGGATCTCCATCCCCGTGGGCAAGGACTCCTGCTCGATGCATACCACCTGGACCGACTCCAAGGGCAAGTCCCACCGCCAAGTGGCGCCGCTCTCGCTCGTCGTCTCCTCCTTCTCCCCCGTCGAGGACGCCTCCCTCACCCTCACGCCGGATTTGAAGCGCACACCGCTAACCACTAAACTCATCTATGTCGATCTCGGTCACGGCCGCCACCGCCTCGGCGGTAGCTGCCTCGCCCAGGTGTACAACCAGTTGGGCAGTGAATCGGCCGACATCGACGCGAAGAGCCTCAAGGCCTTCTTCAACGCGATGCAGAAGATCGTCAAGAACCGCCTCGCCCTCGCCTACCACGACATCAGCGACGGCGGCGTTGCGGTGACGCTCGCGGAGATGGCCATCACCGGCGGACGCGGAATCTCCGTGACGCTGCCGGACGTCGATCCGCGCGGCAGCGTCCTCGATCCTCTCGCCGTCCTCTTCTCCGAAGAGCCCGGCGCCGTCCTGCAGGTCTCGGACGAGAACCTCAAGGCCGTCCTCTCCATCTTCCGCCGCGCCGGCCTCGGCGCGGACGCGCATGTGATCGGTGCGCCGGCCGCCGGCCGCTCCTTCGACGTCTTCGTCGGGTGCCGTCGCGTTCTCGCGACGGACATCACCTCCATCCGCCGCGCCTGGAGCGAGACCACCTACCGCATGCAGGCCCTCCGCGACAACCCTGTCTCCGCGAAGGAGGAATACGACAACGGCCTCGACGAGTCCGACCCTGGGCTCACCTTCAAGCTCACCTACGATCCGGGGTGCCTAGTGCCTAGTGCCATAGTGCCTAGTTCGCGTAAAAAAGGCGTTGCACATTGCACCAGGCACTCTGCACTAGGCACTAGGCGCCAGCCGCGCATGGCCATCCTCCGCGAACAGGGGATCAACGGGCACATCGAGATGGCGGCGGCGTTCGCACTCGCGGGCTTCGAGAGCGTGGATGTGCACATGACCGACCTCCTCGCCGGACGCGTTGACCTCGCCGATTTCAAGGGCCTCGTCGCCTGCGGCGGCTTCTCCTACGGCGACGTCCTGGGCGCCGGCTCCGGCTGGGCCCGCTCGATCCTCTTCAATCCGCGCCTCAAGGCGATGTTCAAGAAGTTCTTCCACCGCAAGGACACCTTCTCGCTCGGCGTGTGCAATGGCTGCCAGATGCTGAGCCAGCTCAAAGACATCATTCCCGGCGCGTCGCACTGGCCATCCTTCCGGCGCAACACATCCGAGCAGTTCGAGGCGCGCTTCTGCACGCTCGAGGTGCTTGAGTCGCCGTCCATCTTCTTCAAGGGCATGGCCGGAAGCCGCATCCCCGTGGCCGTCGCGCACGGCGAAGGGCGCGCGGTGTTCGCGTCCGAGGCCGACGCCGCGAAGGCGCACGCCGCCCTGCGCTACGTGGACGGACGCGGCCTTCCCACAGAGCGCTATCCCTGGAACCCCAACGGCTCCGCTGGCGGCCTCACGTCGTTCACCACCAGGGACGGACGCGCCACGATCATGATGCCGCACCCCGAGCGCGGCTTCCGCAGCGCGCAGCTCTCCTACAAGGGTGGGCTCTTCGACGGCGAGGCCGGGCCCTGGATGCGGATGTTCCGCAACGCCTACGCCTTCGCGGCGCAGGCCTGATTGGAAAGGAGCAGACGATGGCGGAGAAAGAGAAGGAGAAGAAAACCGAGTCGTTCGAGCAGGCGCTGGCGCGCCTCGAGAAGATCGTCGCCGAGATGGAGAAGGGGGACCTTCCCCTCGATGCGATGATGAAGGACTTTGAGGAGGGCCGCCGGCTCGTCGCTTTCTGCACGAAGGAGCTGGAGGGCATCCGCCAGAGGATCGAGAAGGTAACCTCGGCCGAGCCCCCTGCCGTTGAACCGCTCTCGATAATCTAATGGCAGAACAGAAGCATAGGACACCAGGTCATCCAGCACTAACCCCTAACCCCTGACCCCTAACCCCTATGAAGACAATCACCGTCCAGGCAAAGGCCGACCACATAGCGTCGCTCGCAAACGCGACGCCGCTCTCGGCCGTCGAAGAACTAGTGTGGAACGCGCTCGACGCCGACGCCCGCGAAGTGAAGGTGGACCTCGTCACCAATCCCCTCGGCGCCGTGGACGCCGTCCGCGTCTCGGACGACGGCGCCGGTATCGACATCGCCCGCGTGGACGACACCTTCGGCGCCCTCGGCGGCAGCTGGAAGCGCGCCGACGGCGTCACCCACGGACTCCACCGCCGTCTCCACGGTCGCCGCGGCCGCGGCCGCTTCAAGGCGTTCGCGATAGGCCTCAACTGCGAGTGGCGCACCACACTCTCCACGCCCGACGGCCTCAAGTCCTACATCCTCTCCGGCGCCGCCGCCGATCCAGGCGTCTTCAATCTCGACGAAACCTCCCCGGGCCCCGCGACCGGCACCGAGGTGTACATCACGAACGTCCGCCCGTCGGCGGATGTCCTGACGGACGCCGGCGCGGTGGTGTCCGCCCTCGCCGCGAAGTTCGCCGTGTATCTCAAGGCGTATCCGGCGGTCCAGGTCTATTTCTGCGGCATCCCGGTGACGCCCGTCATTGTCCAGAAGTCCGTCACCGACTACAACGTGTCCCTCCCCACCGGCGAGGAGGCGAAGCTCGAGGTGATCGAGTGGCGCCGCCGCTTCGTCGGCTCCGGACGCCTCGTCCTGTGCGGCGGCGACGGCTTCGCGCTCAGGGAGCGCCCCGCCGGCGTGCGCCCCGGCGCGGCCTTCAGTTTCACCGCCTACTTGCGCTCGCCGCGCTTCGACGAGCTCGAGGCCCAGAACGCCCTCGTCCTCGACGAGCTCAACCCCGAGGTGCGCGCCTACCTCGACGCCGCCCGTCGCATCCTCCGCGACCACTTCAAGGTGCGCGCCGCGCAGGACAACTCCGCCCGCCTCGCCTCCTGGATCGCCGACGGTTCCTATCCGTTCCCCGCCGACGACACGTCCCCCGCCCGCGAGCGCTTCGACGCAGCAGTCGCCGACCTCCGCGCCCACATGGATGGCTTCGACGCCCTCCCCTCCCGTGAGCGCCGCTATCTCTTCGGCCTCCTCCTGAAAACCATCCCCGCGAGCCCCTGACCATTTACTCTTCCTGGCGGACTAGAACATGAAGAAAATGCTGTTGATGGTTGCATGGACTCTGTTCGCCGGCATTGCGCTGGGGGCGGCGGAGAGCCGCGTGACGTTCATCAAGCCTAAGATGCGCTGGCTCTGGGGCGGATTTGGCTTCCACAACTCCGAGGCCACGATGACGCCGATCATGTCCGACGAGTTCCGCGACCAGCGCGTCCTGAAGACCTTCCGCGAGATATCGCCGACATATTCAAGGCTGTTTGCCGGATACGCCGACTGGACCAAGGAGGCGATGGACCGATTCGCCGACTACTACGATGCCACTTTCCGCCTCGCGGGCACCACGCTCTATCTCGTGCCTGGCCGGATGCCGACGATCACCGAAGACTTTGACCCCGACGTGTATGCCGAGGCAGTCGCCGTGCGGCTTGAGTATTTGGTGAAAGAGCGCAAATGCACCAAGATCCGCTACTACACTGCGGCGAACGAGCTTTCGGTCGGCTCCAACTACTGCTGGTTCCGCAATCATTGGGAACTCTACGTGAAGGTGATGAAGGCATTGCACCGTGCGTTTCGCCGACATGGACTGGATATCGGGCTGATGGCGTCGGACGCTTCCGGTGAAGGAAACTTCGAAACCATCGACTGGGCCATCCGCGACTTGAACGATCAGACGGAGGTGTATTGCTGGCATAAGTATGCCGCCTATCGCCCCGAGCTTTACGACGAGCTATACACGGGGCTTACGAACTATGTGCGGCGCTGCCTTGCCAAGGAAAAACGCCTGTCGCTCGGCGAATGGGGCGCATCGGCCAAGAAGGACTGGGTGGGAAAGATGGTAAACGACGGCGGCACGGGGTTCAACTACGAGGGCGATGCCGCGAACCTTGGCGCAATGGCACGGGCCGAAATCGGGCTTTGCGCGATGAACGCCGGATGCATCAGCGCCGCAAGCTGGACGTTCTGCGACTACCCCGATCCGCTCTTGCGCGAAGACGGCGACACGGCGGAGGAGAAGGCTCGGTATGATGTGGCGCGTTTTTCTGGCCATGGAGTGGATGTCCGCTACAACAAGAACGGTCTCTTCCGGTGGTGCGACGACGAACACGACTATTCGTCGTATCCCGATCTCTACACGATGGGCTATCTCGTGAAGCTCTTCCGCAAGGGGGCGCGTATGCTCCCGTGGACGTCCGATGACGATACCCTCCGCGCAGGCGGCGTGACGAATCCCGACGGCTCCGCGTCATTTGCCGTCATCAACTGGGGAGAGTCGAAGCAGATCACCCTTGAAATCCCGCATCCTCTTCGCAAGCCTCTTCGAATCTACGAGTATGATTCCGCACATCCTCCATACAACGCGTTCAACGACCTCCAGCCAGCAAAGGGGACGGTCGTGGCAAAAGATGGCAAGGTGTCGGTTTCCGTTCCGGCACGTTCGATGACATTCCTCACCACGGATTACGAGAATCACGTGCCTGCCGCCGTCACGAAGATACGCATTGTGAACGGGAGGCTCGGCTGGGCTGCAAACGAGGAGCCGGAACACCGCTACTACCGCGTGTACAAGGACGGCAAGCAGATCGCCTCCACCATGGCGACGTCGCTTGGGGTTTCGGATGCGACTTCGGAAGATGCACCGCGGTTCTCCGTCAGGAGCGTGGACAAGTGGGGCGGCGAGGGGAAATAGCCGAACGTTTCAAGTGGTCATGATTCTGGAAGGGATGGATTATTATCGAACTTTATCTATACGATTATTTGAGATAAAGTCCATTTATAATATCAGTATTGACTTTAAATCCTGAAAATGATATGATATAGTCCGGTTTGACATCAGAGGAGGAGTTGTCATGGTTGGACGAAATGAAGAATCGAAGCTGCTGAAGAAAATTGCGCAGGCTGACCGTTCGCAGCTTGTGGTCGTGTATGGTCGGCGTCGTGTCGGAAAGACGTATCTTGTTCGAGAGACGTTTGACTATCGTTTTTCGTTCACGCATACGGGGATGGAGAAGGGGACGCTGGAAGAGCAGCTTCATGCGTTTCATGATTCGCTCGTTGAACAGGGGCTTGGCGAGTGTGAAAGGCCCGACAACTGGATTGACGCATTTGGGCTTTTGAAGAAGCTGTTGAAGTTGTGTCCAGACGAACGGAAGCTCGTTTTCATTGATGAGCTGCCGTGGATGGACACACCCCGTTCAAAGTTCGTGAGCGCGCTTGAAAACTTCTGGAACGGATGGTGCGCCGCAAGAAAGGATATCGTCCTCATCGTGTGCGGCAGCGCGGCGAGCTGGATGATCAAGGCTGTGCTGCGGAACAAGGGCGGTCTTTTCAACCGTGCCAACCGTGTGTTGAATCTTGAACCGTTCACGTTGGCCCAGTGCGAGGAATACATGCGCGGACGCGGGTCGGCAATGTCGCGACGGGAACTGACCGAAGGTTACATGGTGTTCGGGGGCTCCCCGTATTACTGGAGTCTGCTGGACACGTCGCTTTCCATTTCTCAGAATATTGACAGGCTTTGCTTCACTGCGTCGGGGGAACTGGCGGGAGAGTTCAAGAGGCTGTATGCGTCTGTGTTTCGTAGTTCGGAAAAGCACCTCAAGGTCGTGTCGGCCCTGTATGACCGAAAGGAGGGCTTGACCCGCGAGGAGATTTCGGGGAAGACGGCTATTCCCGCGACGGGTAAACTTACCCGGATCCTTGAAGAGCTTGAGGAAAGCGGTTTTCTTCGCCAATATGCGCCGATGGGGAAGAAGAAAAGGGGCACTGTGTATCAGTTGATGGACAACTTCACGATCTTCCATCTTCAGTTCATGAACGGGCGCACCTCCGCACGGCGAGGTTTCTGGCTGTCTTCCGTGGACACGCCAATGCGCAACGCATGGGAAGGCATCGCGTTCGAGCGCGTATGCATGTGGCATCAGGACATCATCAAGGCGGCACTTGGCATAGCGGGCGTCTCCGCGGAGATCTCCTCCTGGCGCAGCGCAAGGAAATCGTCTGGGACGCAGATAGACATGCTGATTGATCGAAGAGACGGCGTAATTAACCTCTGTGAAATGAAATTCTCGCGTGAAGAGTTTTCGATTGGCGACGCATACGCCAGAAAGCTTCGCGAACGTATTGCGCTATTCAAGGAAGAGACGGGAACGCGCAAGTCTGTATATCTGACCTTTGTCACGACATACGGCTTGAAGCGCAATGCGAATGCCGATGTAGTGCAGTCCGAGATCACGCTCAACGACCTTTTCAAGGAGTAGCAGCCCTGCGCATGGAACAACCATTACCTGAAAACTGGGAGAAATAAGATGAAGCTAGGCATTGCAATGCATCCAGAGAAGTGGAGCGACCGGCATCTCGCGATGGCGCGTCAGCTCGGATGCGAGACGGTCATCGCGTGGGTCCCGTTCGGCGCGGGCGACGGCGTGTGGCGCGCGGAGGACTTCGAGCGCA
>JAEEGH010024530.1_pt1 | contig 12163 bp, 9 predicted proteins | sample 9134181 | NCBI WGS metagenome assembly JAEEGH01 (sample SAMN16246544, study PRJNA631951) | gut metagenome | biome: gut microbiome; feature: rumen; material: DP-attached | host: Bos | place: Iran: Karaj | collected 2018-10
CTACACGCTGCTTGTCTCGTTGAAACAGGACTATCCCGATGCTGAGATTGTCGGCCATCGCGACCTCCCCAACGTCCACAAGGATTGCCCTTGCTTCGATGCCCGTACGGCGTATTCGAGCCTTTAATTCAAATCAGATTATAGGAGCCCAACCGGCTCCTTTTTTTTGCGTAAATACCTCAAATGTGGTATGCAGAATGCCCAATTAGTGGGATTGTGGGAGCGCGAAAACTGCCGTACCTTTGCACCCGGATATCAAACTCAAACGATTATGGCAAAGATTTATGTAAATGGAGACGCGCAGGAAGTGAGCCTGCCGCTCAATGTAAGTGAACTGATCAAGCAGTTGCTAGTAGAAAACCCGGAGATGGTCAGCGTGCAGGTGAACGAGGAGTTTGCCGAGCGCGACAACTGGGACAGTATCCAGATCAAGGAAGGCGACAAGGTCGATTTCCTGTATTTCATGGGAGGAGGAAGTCTAAGGTAAAAGGGAAGAGTGAAAAGTGAAAAATTTGCTACCGCTATGATAGACTTTACAGAAGAACAGATACAGCGTTATTCTCGGCACATCCTCTTGCAGGATGTCGGCGTGGAGGGACAAGAAAAGATAATGAACGCGCGTGTGCTCGTCGTGGGTGCTGGCGGACTTGGGGCTCCCGTATCGCTCTACCTCGCTGCAGCGGGTATCGGCACCATCGGTATCGTGGATGCTGATGTAGTGGATCTCTCGAACCTCCAGCGCCAGGTGATTCACTTCACAAAGGACGTAGGCGTGCCGAAGGTGAAGAGCGCCGAGGAGAAGATCAAGGCCATCAATCCTGACGTGAAGGTAGAGACCTATTATAAGTTCCTCGACTCGTCCAATGCGCTCGATATTATTAAGGAGTACGACTTTATCGTCGACGGAACGGACAACTTCCCCGTGAAGTTCCTCATCAACGATGCCTGTGTGATGGCGGGCAAACCCTTCTCGCATGGAGGCATCCTGCGCTTCAACGGCCAGACGTTTACCCATCTGCCTGGCACTGCCTGCTATCGTTGTATGTTTAAGGAACCACCTCCTGTAGGAGCCGTACCTACTTGCTCACAAGCAGGTGTCCTCGGTGCCATCGCTGGTATGCTGGGCACCATCCAGGCAGCAGAGACCTTGAAGTATTTCACGGGTATTGGCGAATTACTGACCAACCGTCTGCTTACCTTCGATGCCAAGACCATGCAGTTCCGTACGGTTCCCGTGAAGCATCGTGATTCGTGCGCCATCTGCGGCACCAACCCCACCATCGATCACTTGATAGATTACGAACAGGCCGCTTGCGACTTGAAACATTGAACGTTGAACATTGAACATTGAACGATGAAGATACCACAGAATGTTATAGATGAATTAATCAGCCAGGCCCGGCAGGACGCACCGAATGAGACATGCGGTTACCTGCTGGGCATTAGCAGTGAGGAGGGTGATGTCGTGACAGAGAACTACTGGATGGAGAACATCGACCACTCGCCGGAACATTTCTCCTTTGCCCCGAAGGACCAGTTCGCCGCATTGAAGTATGCTCGTCAGAACGGTCTGAAGATTCTCGCCAACTGGCACAGTCATCCTGCCTCGCCCTCGCGTCCTTCGCAAGAAGACCTCCGCTTGGCCAACGACCCCACCATCCGCTATGCCATCCTCTCCCTCCACGAAGGCGTGCATCTGAACTCCTTTAAGATCCTGAACGGCGAGGTCCTGGATAAAGAGGTTCATTTATAATCAAGACTTGTTATGGACACAAAAACTATAGAAATACTTGAACGTAATGTCCGTCAGCTGTCGCGCCAGACGGAACAGGAAACACGTATGATGCCACAGACGGAAGCCTCACTCCCCTCTGTGGAACAGGTGAAGAAAATCATCAGTCTGGTAAAGAGCATCATCTTTCCTGACTACTTCAACAAGCGGCAGTGCCATGAGACTATCCGTTCATACAACATTGGTGTCCACATGGAAGAGTTGCTTCAGACGCTGGCAAGGCAGATATCCTATGGTCTTCAGTTTGGCGAGAAAAGCGAGGCCATTACTTCGAGGCAGCAGGTACAGGATAAGGCCAGAGACCTGGCATTACAACTGATTGATGCATTGCCTGAAATCAAACGGTTGCTCTATACCGACGTGCAGGCCATGTTCGACAACGACCCTGCTGCCATCAACTATGGCGAGATTATCTTCAGCTATCCTGTGACGAAGGCCATGATCCACTATCGTATCGCCCACAAACTACACGAACTGCAAGTGCCTGTCATTCCACGTATCATCACCGAGCTGGCACACTCAGAGACAGGCATCGACATCCATCCTGGTGCTCAAATAGGCGAATACTTTGCCATTGATCATGGTACAGGAGTGGTTATTGGCGAGACCTGTATCATCGGCAGTCACGTGACGCTCTATCAGGGTGTGACGCTGGGTTCCAAGAGTTTCAAGAAAGACGCTGACGGGAATATGCTCAACATACCCCGTCATCCCATCATCGAGGACAACGTCACCATCTATAGCAATGCCAGCATCCTGGGTCGTATTACCATCGGCCACGACTCCGTGATTGGCGGCAACATCTGGGTGACCCACGATGTGGCTCCCCACTCCCGCGTTCTGCAGTCGAAAGCCATAGAAAGACATTTTGAAGGAGGTTTGGGTATATAGTCAGCTATTTGCTCGCTATATGCTCGATACTTGTTCGGTATAACACCGAACATGAATGGGAGCTACTCCCTTGCAGAATGTTTATACCTTTGGGCAGAAGAAAACCGTGTGTTTTCTGCCTTTTTTTTGTGCAAATACCATACTCGTGGTATACGAATGCCACACACGTGGGATTGTGGGAGTGCTGAAATCGGCGTACCTTTGCATCGTCAAACAAATAAAACGTAGAAAGATGAAAAGGATAGTATTTGCAATAGCATTGTTTTTGAGTTTTGGACTTGGATATGCTAATAATAATGTACGCACGATTAAGGCTCCGCGCTTTGCACGTCCGCTGGTAGAAAAGTGGATTGAGGAGTACGCTAAGACGCAGCCGGGCGTGGAGTTCCAGATAGTTAAGGGTCAGACAGAGAGCGACCTGAGTGTGACCATTGCAGACCAGCAGGAAGCCGTGACAGACAACTTTTGCCAATTGTTATATATAGGAGAGACGGCCGTGCTGCCTATTACTGCGCGCAGTTCAGAGGCAGCACGGTTGCTGGAGGGAAAACATCTGAATGCGAAAAAACTGAAGCAGCTGTTCTTCCTTGGCGACGAGTTTGACGATGAGGTGAAGAACAAGGCGTTTGAGCGCATCATCGTCTACAGTGGCAGCAACGCTTCATCCGTCGCCAGTTCCTTCGCCCACAATTTCGGCGAGGAGAGCACGAACTTCCGCGGCAAGCGCATCGTTGGCGACGACCTGTTTCTGAACACCGCCATTGCGAAGGATCCGCTGGGTGTGACGTTCAATACCCTGTCGAACATCTTCGACCTCCAGAGCCGTCATCTGAAGAGCGAGCTGTCGCTCGTTGGTCTCGACCTCAAAAAGGATGTAGCCAATAGTTTCAATGGCACTCTCGACGATGTGCTTACAATTCTCGAAAACACCAAGCCCGCAGAGGTGGCCGTTGAGAAGGTGGGTATCACCTTTAACAACAACGACGAGGCTGTGAGGCGCTTCCTGCAATGGGTGCTCGAGAACGGCACGAAGTATAACCATCAGTATGGTCTGCTGAACCTTGACCAGAAGGTGGCCGAGGCACAGACGGACAAGGTTCAGAGCAAGTTGACAGCACAGAAGTGATCATCGCATCATAAGGTAAAAAGGTTTAAAAGGTAAGGATATGGTAAAGAGATTGTTCATTGCAACGGCTGTTGCAATCAGCCCCCTCTATGCGCTGGCGCAGGGGCTGATAACAGGCAGCATCAAGGATGCGAGAAGCGGCGAGGCGCTGATTGGGGCATCGGTCATCGTGAAATCAGAGAAGGGGAAAGGCGTCGTGACGGATATCGACGGCAAGTTCCGTCTGCAGACGAAGAAAGAAGCGCCGCTGACCCTGAGAGTGGAATACGTGGGCTACCGTCCGATAGACGTCGACGTGTACGACTTCGAGGAACCCGTAGAGATCACGCTCATCGACAACAGCAGCCGCATTGACGAGGTGGTTGTGGTGGGTTACGGTACACAGAAGCGTAACCAGTTGACAGGTAGCGTGACCACCATCAAGGCCGATATCTTCGAGAAGGCAGTTGCCCCCACGCTTGACGGCGCGTTAGGCGGACAGGTGGCGGGTCTGGCTGTAACGGCCAGCAGCGGTCAGCCTGGTGCCGATAGCCATATCCGCATTCGTGGCGGCAACTCGGTGAACGCTTCCAACGAGCCGCTCTATGTGGTGGATGGTTTCATCTACTTCAAGGACGCCGCCACCAACAGCACGGGCATCGGTGCTATCGAGGGCAGCCTGAACCCCTTGGCCACCATCAACCCTAACGATATCGAGAGTATTGAGGTGCTGAAGGATGTGTCGGCCACCGCCATCTACGGTTCTCGAGGTGCCAACGGCGTCATCCTCATCACCACGAAGAAGGGTAAGTTGGGCGAGGGCAAGGCCCACGTGAACTACAACTACACGCTGGGCGTTAGCACAGTGGCCAAGAAGCTCGACCTGCTCACCGCCTCGGAGTGGGCACAGTATCAGAAGGATTACTTCAGCAACAAGGGTGGCTACACCGATGCCGAGATTGCCGCACTGGGACGCGGCACCGACTGGCAGGACGCCGTGCTGCGTACCGCCATCCAGCAGACCCACGAACTGAGCATCAATGGCGGCACGGAGAAAAACCGCTACGCCTTCTCGGCTAACTATACCAACCAGGACGGCATTATCCTGAACTCGGGCTTCGAGCGTTATAACTTCCATACCAACGTGGAGTGGGAACTGCAGGAGGGCTTGCGCTTCGGCGTCAACGCCACCTACGGCCGTTCGAAGCAGAGCGGACTGACCACTGCCGAGGCGAAGGTATTTAATTCGTCGCCCTTCTCAGCCGGCATCACCAACAGCTTTGTCTATGCCCTGCTCATGCCGCCCGTCGTCAGCGTCTATAATGCCGACGGAAGCTATAACTTCAAGAACCCCTACGAGTATGCTTACTTTGCCATTGGCGACCACGCTGCCAACCCTGTCTATGACCTCAAGGAGAGCGTGGCCGAGAATATCAACAACTACCTGTTGAGTAACATTTGGGCCACCTACCAGATTGGCCACCTGACGCTGAAAGCCTCTGTGGGTCTGAACAGCGAGAAGCTCACCCAGAACTATTTCTCTGGCGCTTACACCTCGCTCGGACTGGCCACGCAGGGCATCGGAGGCACGGGCAACCGTCAGACCGATGTGTGGCAACAGGAGTACACGGCCACCTACACTCGCGACTTCGGCAAGCACCACGTGGAGGCACTTGGCGGCTATACCCGTCAGACGCAGACCTCGACGCACAGTGCCATCCGTACCAACCACTTTACGAACGAGACGCTGAAGCAATACAACCTGGGCGACGGCGCAGAGATCTACACCCCACAGACGGGTATCTCAGAATCGACGCTCAACAGCATCATCGCCCGTGTGAACTACACCCTACTCGACCGTTACAACGCCACGGCCACCTTCCGTGCCGACAACAGCAGTCGCTTCTCCAAGGACCATCGCTGGGGCTACTTCCCCTCGCTCGGTCTGTCGTGGAACGTCGACAAGGAGCGCTTCCTGCGCCACGTCCGTAGCATCGACTATCTGAAGGTGCGCGCCTCATTCGGACTGGTGGGCAACCAGGAAATCAGCGACTACGCCTTCTCGACCAGCTACGCTACGGGCTCCTATGCAGGCAGTAGCAGTTACTCGAAGCAGAATACGGCCAACGACAAGCTGAAGTGGGAGACCACCGCCTCGTATAACCTCGGTATCGACCTCGGCCTGTGGAAAGATCGCGTCAACGTGGTGTTCGACGCCTACTACAAGAAGACCAGCGACCTGCTCTTGGTCGTCCCGATGGGCTTCGCCTCAGGCGTCACCACCCAGTTGCAGAATGTGGGCAACGTCGTGAACAAAGGCGTGGAGCTGGCCGTCAACGGTACGCTCATCCAGAGGAAAAACCTGACGTGGACGGCCTCAGTCAATGCCGCCTATAACCACAACGAGATTACCGACATGGGCACGACGAACAACGTTATCCAGGGCAACGACGACCAGCAGATACTGCGCAAGGGCGAATCGCTCGGCTCGTTCTACGGCTTGCAGTTCATCGGCATCGTACAGCAGGACGAGGACGTGACGAAGCTGCCCACCGTCAACGGTCTGACACCCAAGCCCGGCGACCTGAAGTTCGCTGACACCGACGGCAACAATCGCATCGACGGCAACGACCGTGTGATACTCGGCTCTACCCAGCCCGACATCGTCTATGGCTTCTCCACCCAGTTAACGTGGCACAACCTTGACGCCTCGGCATCGTTCGCAGGCAGCTACGGCAACGAGGTCTATAACGCCCTGGGACGTCGTCTGGAACTGACCAACGACTCGTACAACGTGCTCAGTACTGTCAAGGACTCATGGACACCACAGAACGGCAGCAACACCCTGCCCCTGGCCTCGAACGCCCGTCCCTTGGGCTACATCGACAGCCGCTACGTGCAGAGCGCCAGTTATCTGAAGCTCAGGAACCTGACTATCGGCTACCGATTGAAAATTGAAGAATTGAAGAATTTAAGAATTGAAGGCATCCGCGTCTATGCTACTGCATCTAACCTTCTGACTATCACCCCATATAAAGGTTACGACCCCGAGGTGGCCAGCGGTACAGACAGCGGCGCATACCCCTCATCGCGCAGCTTCATCTTCGGTGTGAATGTGACGTTGTAAACGGTTATTACCATTTGTTTGGTATGCGAAATGCCACGAAATGGCGATTGTGCACCTTCCAAAAACCGACTACCTTTGCACCGTGATATTTAAACAGAATCGAAACATAGTATTAATTAATAAGGTAAAAAGGAGATTTCAGTATGAAGAAAGCAAACATCATTCTCAGTGCCGCTTTGGCAGCAACCCTTTCACTGGGTTTCGTATCGTGCTCGTCCGATGATGACGACAACAACAGTAATAATAATCAGGTGACCGACGAGAACGTCGTGGCCGACGATGCCAGCGCCATCTCTCTCGTCAACGGTGTCTACAGCCACTGGCAGCCCCTCAGCTCGTCGTTCTCGTTCATCATCGAGCTGAACTCTAACAAGCTCATCTCGTTCGAGGGCGAGGAGAGCGAGGCCGGTCCCGTGAACAGCCGCTTCGAGCAGAACGACAAGACGTGGTATCAGGTCAAGATCTTCAACCACCTGTTCCTCGGCATCGCCCAGGACAACGAGGCCATCGCCACCATCGACAACCTGCTCAAGGAGAAGAAGGTGACACAGGCAGGCTACAATGCCGCTGTTGGCAAGGCCAAGTTCCTGCGCGCCCTGGCTTACCTGAAGCTGGCGCAGCTGTGGGGCGAAGTGCCCGTGTTCACCGAGAAGGGCGGTTCGACCACCGATCGTAAGAGCATCGACGAAGTGTTCAACCAGATCGTCAGCGATCTGACCGACGCCGAGCAGTTGCTGAAGGACTACGACGGCGACCCCCGCGTGCCCTCTCGTCAGGCTGCCGAGGCCCTGCTGGCCCGCGCCTACCTCGTCTGGGGCGACAACCCCCTGTCGGCTGCTGAGGTGCAAGCCATCGCCAACGGTCAGGCTGACCCGCAGTTCTCGAAGACCGACAGTCGTCTGGAGAAGGCCGTCGAGTATGCCGACAAGGTCATCAAAAGCGGTTTGCTGAAGCTCGACCCCGAGTACAAGAAGCTCTACGGTCGCGACTACGAGAGCAACAAGCGTGGCACCAACGAGCACCTCTTCACCATTGCCCACGACGGCGACAAGATTGACGCTCAGGGCAACCACCAGACCCACTGCTCGTGGACGTTCCCGTTCCAGAATGGCGAGTATGGCAACGGCTACACCCAAAACCACACCGAGGTGGCCGACGACAACCTTTACGACGACTGGAAGCGTGAGCAGCCCAACGACAAGCGACTGGCAGAGACCTACTTCGTCGAGGTAAAGAACCCCGAGACCGGCAACGTCCACCACTACTATTCGCCCGTTTATACTCCCGTCAACGGCAAGGGTGTAGACCAGAGCTACGAGAACAGCGAGAACCTCGAGATTACGAAGAACTCAGTTGACCGCATCGAGATTCGCTACGCCGAGGTGCTGCTCACCAAGGCCGAGGCACTGGTGCAGTTAGGGCGCAACGCCGATGCCGCCGAGCCCTTCAACCAGCTGCGCCGTCGTGCCGGCATCGCTGAGGTCAGCTCCCCGACCTTCGACCAAATCAAGCGCGAGTGGGACTACGAGTTCACCTACGAGCAGTTCTCCGTGCTGAACAGCTACCGTTGGAAGGACCTCATCGCGAGCGTGAAGAAGGTGAAGAACTACAAGCACTTCGCCGACGACTGGAAGACCTCGCTCGGCAACAACTACAATGCCGACCAGGAGGCTTACTTCACCAAGGTGCACAACCACCTCGTGGCCAAGTACAATAACGTTCGTGGTAAGCACTACCGTCAGCCCATCCCCACTGGCCTGAGCGGTGAGGACCTCGGTATCGCCCAGAACCCCGGCTATTAAACCAATACATACACTCAAGATACAGAGGGCGTGTCACTTTGACACACCCTCTTTTTTATTAGCAAATACCCTATTCGCGGTATGCGAATGCCGCAGACATGGGATTGTGGGAATGCGGAAATCGCCGTACCTTTGCACTCGATAAACTTTTTAAATGTAGTAAGGATATGAAACAGGTAATGAGATTGTTTTTCGCAGTGGCTGTCCTGACAGGACTGACCTCCTGCAACTCAAACGATGATTATGGAACTCAGGCGATTGAGATCCCAGGTATAACGATAGACGGCGATATCGACTGCTGCTCGGCCGAGGAGGCACTACAGGTGTATAAGTTCTTGAACACGGTGGAGATTATCCCGGAACTGTCGACGGTGGTAGACAACCAGTACAACGTCTTCGCCTACTCGAAGACGGGTAGTTTCCACACGGGCTACAACGAGATCTTCTTTGTAGCCACGAAAAAGAAGAACGGCAACTATATCAAGAACTTCGACATAACGGGCCTGACACCCCTGATGCACATGGTGAAGATGGATATGTACCACAGCACCCCCGTGGGTTCCGATGCCGCAAGCTTCAACAACGGTTATCTGGCCGTGAAACGCACCTGGGTGTCGTTTGTAATGAACACCAGTGACGCAGGCTCGTGGACGCTCTCCTACGACGCACAGGTACTGGGCGGCAAGGGCGGTGTTGAAAAGAAGGACATCGTGGTCAACGCCCTGCCTCAGGGACAGACATGGCTGAAGTCATTTAAGGTTGGCGATGCAACGTACTACCTGTCATTGGTGAATCCCCTCGACTATCAAACGGGAACGAACGATATCGTGGCCTACGTGTCGAAAAAGAGTGATAAGGCTACTAACCCATATCAAATTGCAGCAGAGACTTTCACCATTGATATCGACCCTCGCATGCCTGACATGGGTAATCACACATCACCAAACAACACGCCACTGGTGAAGCAGGCTGACGGCAGCTATAAAGGCACGATCAACCTGACAATGACAGGACTATGGCGTATTCACCTTACAGTGCGCGACGTACAAGGAAAAGTCGTAGCTGGCGGCGAAGAATTGAGTACACTTTATTGGGACGTGACGATATGATAGCACTACTATTGTTTATTATACCACTTCAAACGGACACCATCACCACCTCGTCGCAGAAACTGGACGAGGTGGTGGTTGTATCGGGCAGACAGGGCGGCAGACGCTCTGCCAAAGGACAGGTGGCCACGATTGACGAGCACCTGAAAGAGCTGAACCACGTGGAACTGGTGCGCCGCGGTTCGTATGCCTGGGAGCCGATGGTGAACAACATGCAGACGGAGCGACTGTCGACCACCATCGACGGCATGAAGATCTTCTACGCCTGCACGGACAAGATGGACCCAGTGACCAGCTACGTCGAGAGCGGCAACCTACAAAGCATCAGTCTAAACAGCGGCCTCAACGGCAACCCACAGGCCACAGGAAACATTGGCGGAGCGCTGGACCTCAGACTACGCAAAGCTGGCTTTTCAGACGATGGATTGAACGGATTGAATGCGCAGGCGGGCTACGAGACGAACGGTAACGTGCAGGTCTATGGGGCCGACGGCACACACTCCTCGCGCCGGTTCTACGTCAACGGCGGCGCCTTCTATCGTCATGCCGACAACTACAAGGCAGGCGATGGCAAGAAGGTAGACTTCTCGCAGTTCCAGAAGGTGAACGTTTTTACGAACGCCGGTTTCAAGTTTCCCCCCAGTGGGGGAGACGGAAGGGGGGCTCTTGAAGCCACTTTCATCTACGATCGCGCCTCGAATGTGGGCTATCCCGCGCTGAACATGGACGTGGCCAAAGCCGAAGCCTTCATCACCTCGCTGGCTTACAAGCATCAGTTTCCCTCCAATGGGGGGGACGGAAGGGGGGCTTTGGAGTCATGGGAGACGAAGGGCTACTACAACCACATCACCCACGTGATGGACGATACGACGCGCCCCGATGTGGAAATCCACATGGACATGCCCGGCGAGAGTTGGACGGCAGGTGCCTACTCGCTGCTGACGGGCAGCTACGGTCGGCATCAGGCACAGTTGAACCTCGACGCCTACTACAACCGCCTGTTTGCCGACATGACGATGTATCCCGGCGGCGCGGCACCGATGTATATGGTGACGTGGCCCGACGTGGGGACGCTGAACACTGGTGCCGCCTTGACCGACGACATCCGCCTTACCGATGCCTCGTCGCTCCATCTCTCAGGCAAACTCTCGTGGCAGCACCAGCGACTGAACAACGACGAGGGCTACAAGGCCCTGAGTGTCTTCTTCCCTGGCATGCAGCAGGCCTATCACCAGACGACGGGGCGCATTGCCGCCAGCTTCAATTCTTCAATTTTACAATTTTTGAATTTTTCAATCGGAGCCGGTTGGGGAAGCAGAGCACCAACGGTGACGGAGGCCTACGGTTACTACTTGAACAACACGTTCGATCAGTATGACTATATCGGCAATCCACACCTGAAGAACGAGAGTGCGATTGAACTTAACACCAATTATCAATTCATAATTCACAATGCACAATTCACAATTGATGCAAATGCCTTCTTCTTCTCGAACTACATCATCGGACAGTTTGAGAACCGCCTGAGTGCGATGACCGTTGGTGCCGAGGGTGTGAAGGTCTATGGCAACATCGACCATGCTACGATTGCCAATGTCTCGCTTACGGCTGACTGGCGCCCTGTCACGGGACTCCGGTGGAGTGCGAAGGGCACCTACAGCATTAGCAGCGACGACGAGGGCGACCGTCTGCCACTCATCGCGCCGTTCACCTATCAGTCACGCCTGAGCTACGCCACTGGTCCGCTGAGTCTTCAAGCCGAGGTGAAAGGTCATGCCCGACAGGCAAAATACGGCCAGAAGTACGGCGAGACGGAAACGGCAGCCTGGACCATCGTGAATCTCTCGGCCAATTATCTATTCTCCATTAGCCATTATCAATTGGCACTGCGTGCCGGCGTCGAGAATCTCTTCGACAAATACTACGCTACTTATGCCGATTGGTGTCATATTCCCCAGAAGGGACGCAATATATATATGAATCTATCGTTTGAAATATAGTATGAAACGAACAATAATTTGGATTGGAGCACTCGTCGTGGGTGCTATATTAGGCTTGTTGGGCATCGCATGGCTCGACGACGTGATGAACTTCGTGGCGACAGTGTACACAAGGTTATTCCAATTGCTGGCAGTGCCGACCATCGTGCTGGCGGTCATCACCACCTTCGCCACCTTCGGCTCGAAGGGCTCAGGGCGTATCTTCGGTCGCACGCTCACCTACACCCTGCTCACCACCTTCGCCGCAGCAGCTGTTGGCGCCGCCCTCTACGTGCTCATAACCCCCTCTTCGCTCCCCGAGGGGAGCACAATAGCTATAGAAGCCCCTTCGGGGGCA
>JAEEGH010024531.1_pt1 | contig 12163 bp, 10 predicted proteins | sample 9134181 | NCBI WGS metagenome assembly JAEEGH01 (sample SAMN16246544, study PRJNA631951) | gut metagenome | biome: gut microbiome; feature: rumen; material: DP-attached | host: Bos | place: Iran: Karaj | collected 2018-10
GGACTACATGAAAATGAGTGCCGCCGAGCGCCGTGCCTACGAGGACTATATGGTCAGCGTCCACGCTGCCAAGGATGTCTATGAGACTGCTGTTGCCGAGGGACGTGCCGAGGGTCGTGCCGAAGGGCGTGCCGAGGGTCGTGCCGAAGGGCGTGCCGAAGAACGCATTGCCAATGCTCGGAGTTTGATAGCGAACGGAGTTCCGAAAGACGTTATCATCAAGAGCCTTGGGCTTACGCCAGAGGAGATAGAACTATTATAGGAGACGTCGAAAGAGGGACCGCTGATCATTTTCTGAGCGAATAGCTTCCCTACGCCTTCATCTTGCGGGCTGGATTGTGGTCACACTTCCCCAACTGCTATACCGCGAATGGAGGGAAAAACAAAATGCTGAAAAAAGTTAATATCTGCCATAATTTTGTTGTTTGGGAATTTATTCGTAACTTTGTCGCCCAAACGACAAAAGGAACATACCCCATTTGTGATGAAGTACGTTTATTGGATATGGCAGAACACGCGGGGCATCCGGCTGAACATGGCGGTGCGCACCGTGGCGGGCATCGGGCGGGTATCGCTCGGCCTTCTGATGGTGTGGCTCTGCAAGCGGTTCATCGACGTCACCATCCGGACGGGTACCCGTGATGACATCCTGACGATGGTCGCCACGCTGATGGCGGTCATTATGGTGGGCATCCTGCTGCGCCAAGCTTATTATTATTTAGGTGTGAAGGCCAGTGTCACGCAGAGCACTGCCGTGCGGCTGCGCATCTTCAGCCACCTGTTCCGGCGCCAGATGTTCGACCAGAAGGAGATGCACTCCGGCGACGTGACGTCACGCTTGGAGAAGGACATCGACGTGGTGACCGATGCCACGACGTCGCTGATACCCGACCTTACCATCACCTTGTTCCAATTAGCAGGCGCCTTCCTGCTGATGCAGTCGATGGACGCCCGCTTGGCGTGGGCGCTGCTGCTGCTGACGCCCGTCTTCCTGTTAGTAGGCAAGCTGATAGCGCGGAAGATGCGCCAGATGACATTAGCCATCCGCCGGCAGGAGAGCGTCATCCAGATGATGGTGCAGGAGACGATGGAGCACAACGCCGTGCTGCGCTCGTTAGAGAGCGGCAACTGGGTGACCGGCCGCCTGGACGGTATGCAGCATGAGCTGAAGAACGTCATCGGGCGGCGGGCACGGTTTACGGTGCTGTCACGCTTAGTGATATCAACCAGTTTCAGTATGGGTTATATCATCGCGTTCGTCTGGGGCGGCTTACAGTTGCGGAAGGGAGTCATCACGTTTGGTGTCATGACGTCGTTCCTGCAATTAGTCAGCCAGATACAGCAGCCCATCCTGCAGATGGTGAACATGCTGCCGCAGATGATCCACGCCTCGGCCAGCATCGACCGGTTGGAGGAACTGGAGCAGGTGGAGGTGGAGGGCGCCCATAATGGCTATGAGGCTAATGGGACTCAGGGCATGCAGGGACGGTTAGGCGTGAGCATGCAGGACGTGAGCTTCCGCTATGCCAACGGCGACCGCCAGATACTGTCGCACTTCAGCTACAACTTCCATCCGGGCAGCAAGACGGCGCTGATGGGTATGACGGGAGCCGGCAAGACCACCCTGTTCCGCCTGCTGCTGTCCCTCATCCGGCCCGACGAGGGTACGATGACCGTGTATAACGGTAAGGAGAAACAATATATCAGCGAGCAGACACGCCAGAATTTTGTTTTTGTGCCGCAGGGCAACACGCTGATGAGCGGCACCATCCGCTACAACCTGCAGTTGGCCAAGCCCGAAGCCTCGGAAGAGGAGATGCGGCAGGTGCTGCACACGGCAATGGCCGACTTCGTACTGGAACTGCCCGACGGGTTGGATACCGAATGCGGCGAGCGGGGCAGCGGACTGAGCGAGGGCCAGGCCCAGCGCATAGCCATCGCCCGCGGACTGCTGCGGCCCGGCGGCATCCTGCTGCTCGACGAGATCAGCGCCTCGCTCGACGAGGACACCGAGCGCGAACTGTACAGTAGGCTGTTTGCTGCCTATCCCTTCAAGACCATGATTTTCATTACGCACCGCCCCGTGGTCTGTGACTTGTGTAACGCGGTGGTAAGGATATAGCCAATGAGACATCTGCTGACGATAGGAATGTTGATGTGCGGCCTCTGCGTGACGGCACAGGAGAAGACCGACGATGCCGGAAGCCCCACCTTCGTGCCAACGGTGAAGGTGAGCAAGGTGCTGGTAGGCGGCGACAGCCTACAGTACATGGAGTTCTCAAACGTGTATGTCTATCCGCAGCTGACGTTCAGCAGCAAGCGGCAGCAGCAGTCCTACATGCGTTTGGTGAAGAACGTGAAGATAACGCTGCCCCTCGCCAAGGAGGTGCGCCAGATACTGATTGAGACAGCGGAATATTTGGAGACGCTGCCCAATGACAAGGCGAAGGAGGCACACATCAAGCGGGTGGAACAGAGCATTCTCAAGGAATATAAGCCGAAGATGAAGAAACTGACCTACTCACAGGGCAAACTGCTGATCAAGCTCATCAACCGCGAGTGCAACTCGACCAGCTACGAGGCCATCCAGGCGTTCATGGGTCCTCTGCGTGCTGGCTTCTGGCAGGCCTTCGCCTGGGCCTTCGGTGCCAGTCTGAAGAAGGAGTATGATCCGGAAGGGACTGACAGGTTGACAGAGCGTATCGTACTGATGGTGGAGTCAGGGCAGTTATGAGACCCCTCCCGGCCTCCCCTGTTTAGGGGAGGGGTTAGTGTTCCTGATAGAGGACTTGGATGATGGTTTGACCGACCGCTTGGAGGGTGTTGCGGTCGATGTGCTGCATGTCGTCGTTGACGGTGTGCCAGGTGGGACCGAAGGAGCTGGCTTCGCAGTCGGGGTAGTAGGGGATGATGTCGATGCAGGGAATTTTAGCCTTTTGGTTGACAGGCAGATGGTCGTCGGTGATGGCACCTCCCTCTTCCTTGGGGAAGTAGCTGCCGAAACCGACAGCGTCGGCGGCAGCCCATACCTTTTTCACGACCTCGGGAGCGAAGTACGTTGACACCTGTTCCTGGTAGAATTTGGCACCCTGACCACCTACCATATCAAGGAGAATACCGTATTGAGGTAAGAGGTTAGAGGTATAAGGTAAAAGGTGTTCGGACCAGTACTGGGCACCGAGTGCCCAGGTGTCGCCATCGCTGTTGGTGTCTTCGGCCCATTGGGGCGTGCCCCAGTCCTCAGCATCGAAGCAGACGAAGTCAACGCCGACGGACAGGGTGTCAGCTTGCAGCAGACGGGCAATCTCGAGCATGACGGCCACCCCCGAGGCTCCATCGTTGGCAGCCATCACGGGCTGGCGGTGATTGGCGGGATCAGGGTCGTTGTCGGCCCACGGACGACTGTCCCAGTGGGCGCAGAGCAAGATACGTTTCGTCAGTGCCGGCTGGTATTGGGCAATGATATTGGTGCTGTGCAGGATGGTGCCGTCATAGCCCCGCAGGTCGGCCTTCTGCAAGGTCACCTCCATGCCGTACTGCCGGAACTTATCGGCTATCCACTCGCCGCAACGCTCATGGGCCTCGCTGTTCATGATGCGCGGCCCGAAGTCACACTGCTGCTGACAGAACAGGTAGGCCGAGTCAGCGACGAACGCAGGACCTACAGGGTCTGACGTTGCCGTCGTAGCCTCAATGGCGGTCTTCTTCACATTGCCACAGGCTGTCAGCAGCACAGCCAACAATGGTATGAATAATCGTTTCATCTTATCGTTTGTCTTTTTGTACCAAGGTCATTACGCGCAGGAAGTTGCCCCCCCAGATTTTCTGGATATCACGCTCGGAGTACCGGCGGCTGAGCAGCTGGCGGGTAAACTGGATAAGCTCCGACGAGTCGCGCAGACCGCAGATGCCACCGTCGCCGTCGAAGTCGGTACCCAAGCCCACATGGTCGATGCCCATCACGCGGATGGCGTGCTCCAAATGTGCGATGGAATCGAGGATATTTGCTTCGCCTTGTTTCACAAGGAAGCCATTATAAAGCGTCACCTGCATGACTCCTCCGGCAGCTGCCAAGCGGCGCATCTGGTCGTCAGTGAGGTTGCGGGGATGGTCGCAGAGGGCGCGGCAGGAGCTGTGGCTGCAGACGATGGGCGTCTGGCTGATGTCGAGGGCGTCGTAAAATGACTTATCGCCGGCATGGCTGAGGTCTACCATCAGTCCGAGACGATTCATCTCGCGGATGACCTGTTCGCCGAAGCGGCTGATGCCATTATGGGTGTTACAGCCCCGACAGGAGTCGCACAGGTCGTTGTCGCCGTTGTGGCACAGCGTGATGTAGACCACACCGCGGTCGGCAAAATGCTTGACGTTCTGCAGCTTGCCGTCGAGTGCCAGTCCGTTCTCTATACCTAACATGATGCTCTTGCGTCCGCCGCGCTTGTTGACCAGCAGGTCGTCAGGTGTGCGTGCCAAGGCGATGTACGGCGCATTGGCGTTGACGATGTCGCCAATCTTGTCGAAGATGAGGTCGGCATATTGCGTCGGGCTCTCTACGTCGAAGTCGACCTTCGACGCAAACGTCTCGCCGGGCTTGGGCTGTGGCAGGTAGCACACCATGATAGTGGCGTCTTGGCGCCCCTCAGTCATCTTGTGCAGGTCGACGAGGATGCGCGGGTCGCGCTGCTCGAAGTGGATGCCCTGTGGAAACAGCATCGGTGTGTCGCAATGGGTGTCGAGCGTCAGCACGCGGTCGTGCAGGCGGTGAGCCTGACGGTAGGCGGTGGCTTCAGCCACGAGCCACTGGAACAGCGGCTGTCCGTCGTCGCCCATACACTCGGGATGCCATTGCACGCCGATAATGCTCTTATACTCCGTACTCTCAATGGCCTCGATGACGCCGTCGGGGGCTGTTGCCACGACGCGGAACTTGTCGCCCGGCTCGCTGACCGCCTGATGGTGGAAGGAGTTGACGTAGAGGAGAGGAGAGAGGAGAGAGGAGAGAGGAGAGAGATTTGTTTTATATATATTATATAAGGTGGAGTCTTCTTTGACAGTGACAGAGTGGGTGGGCTCAGAGCGGTCAGCATCCTGCGAGTGCTTGACAGTGGCTGAGATGTCCTGACACACCTTGCCACCCAGTGCGGCAGCTAAGGTCTGTATGCCACGGCAGATGCCGAGGATGGGCATCTGGCGGTTGTAGGCCAGTCGTGTGATGAGCAGTTCGGGCAGGTCGCGTTCCTGATTGATGCCATGCAGGCCGGGAATAGGTTCTTCGCCACACCACAGGGGGTTGATGTCGGCACCGCCGCTCAGCAGCAGGGCGTCGATGCGGTCGAGGGTGCCCATCAGCACATCGCTATCTGCCGAAGGAGGTATGACGAATGGTATGCCGCCGGCACGGATGATGCTGTCGTAATAGCCCCGACCGAGCTTGCAGGTCAGTTCCTCGTAGTTGCCTGTGATGCCGATGACAGGTCGCTGCTTGGCGGCCGGAAATTGGGCGTACACCTGATCGGTGCAGGCCTGCAGGTCGAACGTCTTCACTCTTTAACTTCTATTTCGCGTTTGATACTCTGTTCAAGCGAGATGAGCGTCTCGGTAGACATGACGCCGTGGATGCCCTGCAGACGGCCGTTCAGCAGTTCCATCAGCTGTTCGTTGTCGCGGGCATAGAGCTTCACCAGCATGGTGTAGGGACCTGTAGTGAAGTGACACTCGACGCCCTCGGGAATGTGTTGCAACTCCTCGACGACATCCTTGTACATAGAACCTTTCTCTAACGTGATGCCTACGTAGGTACAGGTGGAGTAGCCTAAGCTCTTGGGGTTGACGTCGAAGCCGCTGCCAGTGATGACGCCAGCCTCGATGAGGTGCTGTACACGCTGGTGGATGGCGGCACGCGACACGTTACACTCTGCTGCCACATCCTTGAACGGGATGCGGGCGTTCTTCGACAAGATACTCAGTATCTTCTTGTCCAGATTGTCAATTTTTTCCATTGGTTAGTGATTTCGTTTACAATTTGTCAGCAAAAGTACGCATTATTATTGAATTATGCAACAAAATCGATGGAAAAATTAAAAAAAGTGTGCTACCGGAGTAGCACACTTGATAGTTGGGTGATTATTTCTTGCCTTTCTTGGCAGTCTTCTTACCCTTGGCCTTGGCGGGTTCAGCCTTGGCAGGCTCCTCAGCTTTGTCGCCGACGATGCCAACCAGCTCGACATCGAAGATAAGGGTTGAGTAAGGCTTGATGTTACCTGTGGCACGCTCACCGTAAGCTAACCGATACGGGATGTAGAGCTGCCACTTCGAACCGACGGGCATCATAGTCAGGGCCTCTGTCCAACCTGCGATAACCTGGTTGGGCTGGAACTCGGCGGGCTTGTCGCCGTGCTTGGCAGAGGCGTCGAAGACCGTGCCGTCAACCAGGCGGCCTTCGTAGTTCACCTGCACCTTGTCAGTCATCTGGGGCACCTTGCCCTCGCCCTTGACGAGCACCTTGTACTGCAGACCGGTAGCGGTGGTGATGACGCTATCCTTCGTAGCGTTCTCTTTCAGGAACTCCTCACCGGCGCGGCGGTTCGGACCGTACAGCTTCTCTTCCTTAGCCTTCTTGTCGGCCTCCTGCTTCTCACGGAAGTAGCTCTCGGCTGCGCTCTGCTTGAAGTGGGTGGTGTCCTGCTTCAGGGCGTCGGTGAAACCGCGATAGAACAGGTCGGCCTCGATGGAGTCGGGCGTGTCAGTAAACTCGCCTGAGATGCCAGGGAGCATACGGCCGCGCACCTGACTGGCAATCTCAACACCGGCCACGCGGGCCTTGGCCTCGGGGCTCTCACCAGACTTGATCACTTCCTCGAAAGCCTTCAGGAAGATGTTCATCTGAGCTGAGTCGATGCCGTGCTGCTGCTTCAGATAGGCCATCAGACCGTTGGTGATGCTCATGCCTGCAGCGTAGCTGACAGAGTCAGAGCTTGACTTCAGTTCCACGGGGATAGCAACAACTGCCTCCTCTACTACCTTCTTTTTCTTTTTTGCATCGATGGTGCAAAAAGAAGCACTCGCCACGACAGCGAGTGCTAACAGTATCATCTTCTTCATGATTACTTCTTGGGATTAACCTCTAACAGTTCGATTTTGAATACCAGTACAGAGAAGGGCTTGATAATACCCTGCTCGCGCTCGCCATAAGCGAGATCCTGGGGAATGTAAACCTCCCAGATAGAGCCAGCGGGCATGTGAACCATAGCGTCGGTCCAACCCTTGATGGTCTGGTTACAGCGCAAGGTGATAGGCTCGCCACGCTTGTAAGAGCTGTCAAAGACAGAGTCGTTCAGCAGACGGCCCTCGTAGTGAACCTTCACCAGTGAGGTGTCGGCGGGGATAGCACCGGTACCCTCCTTGATGACGCGGTACTGTACACCGCTCTCCAGCGTCTTCACGCCGTCTTTCTTAGCGTTCTTGGCCAGGAATTCCTCGCCCTCTTTCTTGTTGCCGCCGTAAGTCTTCTCTAACTCGCGGGCCTTGATCTCCTGCATCTTGGTCTGAGCGACGGTCTGAGCCTGCTCAATAGTCATCAGACCCTGCTTGCCAGTAGTACCGCTGACGAAGCCGGCCATGAAGTTCTTCAGTGAGATGGTCTTCGTAGAGTCGTCACCGAACACCTCGTGGTTGATGCCCTTCATCATCTGGTTGCTGATCTGCTGACCAATCTGGATACCAGCATAGTAGGCGGCCTTCTTCTTGTTGTCGCCAGCGTTGGCGCCTTCGTTCAGACCCTTGATGAACTCAGCCATATAGGCGGTGTCCACACCAAGACGGTCAACAAGATACTCTCTCAGACCCTGAGTCTGTGCCATACCGATGGCATAGCTCATTGAGTCAAGATCACTCTTCAGGTTAGCCTTCGGAGTGCCATTGCCACAAGCGGTGAAGCCAGCGGCTACGATAGCCATAGCGGCTACAATCATTAACTTTTTCATTGCTTTTGTTTTTAAAATATACCTTTTTACTTTTTACCTTTACATTACCTGAATCAGCTCAACGTCGAAAATCAGTGCTGCAAACGGGGGGATAGATGCACCGGCACCACCCTCACCGTAAGCTAAGCGGTAGGGGATGAAGAAGCGGTACTTGGCACCCTCCTGCATCAGCTGCAGGCCCTCTGTCCAGCCGGCAATCACCTGCTGCAGGGGGAATGTGGCGGGTTCGCCGCGCTGTACGCTGCTGTCGAAGACAGTACCGTCGATGAGGAAACCCTCGTAGTGGCATTTTACCGTATCCTTGGCGCTGGGCTTCTTGCCGTTGCCTTCCTTCAGCACCTGATACTGCAGGCCGCTGGGCAGTGTGATGACGCCGTCCTTCTTGGCGTTCTCGGCCAGGTACTTCTCGCCAGCCTCCTTATGAACCTTGCCGGCCTCGGCGCGCTGGGCGCTCATCTTCTGTTCTTGTTTCTGAAAATACTCCTGCACAATCTGCTGTGCTTCGCGGTGCTGAACCTTCAGTTCGCTGCCGCTGATAACGTCCTTGATGGCTTGTGCGAAATCGTCGATATTCAGGTCTTGGGCACCCATTTGTGCCAACTGCTGACCAATGCCCAAGCCCAGGGCATAGCTAACTTTATCCATGCTTTCTCTTAAAAAAATGTATTTATTTTCGAAAATCGGCGCAAAGGTAATACTTTTTTGGGGAGATTAAGGAGTTAAACGAGTTAAAAGGAGTTAAAGTGCGCAACCTTTTGATTTATAATCACTATATTTGCATACTTAAATAAGTAAGAGTATGAAAAAGATTGTTGTTTTGACAGGTGCCGGCATGTCGGTGGAGAGTGGTCTGAAGACCTTCCGCGACGCCGACGGACTGTGGGAGGAGTATCCCGTGGCAAAGGTGGCTACCCACGAGGGGTGGGAGGCCGATCCTACCTTAGTGACGAACTTCTACAATATGTTACGCAAGAAGTGCTGGGGCGTGAAGCCCAACGAGGGCCATCGGCTCGTGGCCGAGTTGGAGAAGCACTACGACGTGACGGTGGTGACGCAGAACGTCGACAACCTGCACGAGCAGGCTGGCTCGTCGAAGGTCATCCACTTGCACGGCGAACTGATGAAGGTCTGCTCCAGCCGCGATGTCGACGACCCGCGCTACCAGCAGACGCTGACGCCCGACAACTGCGAGATTGAGCCCGGCACAAAGGCTGGCGACGGCTCGCTGCTCCGTCCGTTCATCGTGTTCTTCGGCGAGGCCGTGCCCAATATCACCATCGCTGCCGATGAGGTACAGCAGGCCGACATCCTCATCGTCATCGGCACGTCGCTCGCTGTCTACCCTGCTGCGGGACTGCTGCACTACGCCCGTCCCTCAGTGCCTATCTACTTCATCGACCCGAATCCCATTTCGGCCGGCAGCCGTGTGCAGCAAATTCAGAAGGGTGCCTCGGAGGGCATGAAGGAGCTGTTTGCAACGTTGGCGAGGAGTCGGGAATAAAACTCACATTACGTTTTTTCTTACTCACGTTACATTATCGCTGCCCCGCAAATAGTTTCTTATAGCGCGAACTTCAGCGTCCGTCCGTTGATGGTCAGGATGTACACCTGCCCTTTTTGCAGGCGGATCTTTTGATCGTCACCCTCGATGACGGTGCTGACCACCGGCTGCCCGTTCGACGCGTAGACCACGCAGCGGCTCTGCGGCTCGGCATGGGTGATGACGACACCATCGTCGACGACTTTTACTGTTGCCTGCCCGGCCCTTGCCGAGGCGACGTCCGACGGTGCATCCTGCTCGTAGACGACAATCAAGGTGGCGTCGCTCATGATGGCGGGTGTCGTGTAGCTGCTGCCGTCCTTCACCTGTGCCGTCACGTCCATGCCGTCCAACGTCACGCTGACCACCTTCCAACCCTCTTCGGGCGTTATTGTCAGCACCTGTTCCGTGCCCTGCCTTACCTTCATTCTCGTCGTACCCTGTCCGTCCTTCACCGTCAGCCATACCAGCACCTCCGGTTCCGGCTGCTTCACCACCATGCCGTAGACCACCAGGTCGTGGGCGGGCATCGTCGCGGGGTAGGTGTACCACGTTACGGTGTTACCCTCGCCGTCTGTCGACGGGGCGGTGATCTGACTGCCGTAGGTCACGTTTCGTACTGATAGTTCCTTATTATCAACAATGAACGACAGGCGGTATTTGGCTGTTTCGCCATTCATGATGGGCGAAATGCCGTTCCAGCTAAGCGTAGCTGTCGCTTCGTCCGAATTCTGATAGCCGCTCTTTGTGGCTATTACCCTGATGGTGTAGGTTGTCCCTAACTGTATAGAAGAGGTGGTGTAGTTCTTGATGTCTGCATCTGTGATAGAGGATGAATACTCCACGCCCTCTGTAACGCAACTGAAAACGATCCGTCCGTTATCGTAGCTGATGATTGGCGTAGCACACTTCTTAACCTCTACATCTCCACCAGTAAGCGTTTTGAACGACGAGAACTTACTCCAAGGGTTAGCACTCTGATAGTCGCTAACAGATGCTTCTGGTACATAGAGAGGGATGTTGTAATTGCTGAAAGTATTATCATAAGCAAAAGGAGGCGTCGTTGCTAACACTTTTACTTCCGTCAAGCTACATCCCGCAAACGCTTCTTGGTAAATAACCTCAACCTTTTCAGGTATTGTGATGCTACTAAGTGAAGTACAACCCTTAAAAGTATTAGCTTTTATTAGCTTTAGTTCATTTGACATAAAAACTGAGGACATTTTTCTACATCCTTCAAAAGCAGATTCACCAATAGATGTGACGCTACCTGGGATGGTTATGTTCGTCAGACCGCTACAACCATAGAACGCACCATACCCGATGCTGACAACGGAGTTTGGGATGGCAACGCTCGTCAGCCCCTTACAACCAGAGAATATATAACGACTGATGCTATTCACTGAGTTGGGGATGGTAATGCTCGTCAGACCGCTACAATCATAGAACGCAGATTCTCCGATACTGGTCACAGAGTTGGGGATGTTGATGCTCGTCAGGCCGCTACAGCCCCTGAGCGCAGACTCTCCGATGCTGGTCACGGAGGTGGGGATGGCAATGCTCGTCAGGCTGCTACAATTGTAGAACGTATAATTCCCGATGTTGGTCACGGAGTTGGGGATTATTAATTCTTTTACTTTTTCTCCATTAAGATGTAAAGAGTTCGCAAAGCAAAGCGGATTAGAGCCATAATCTTTAAATTTAATATTGCACCACGCAGTTATTTCTGAAATATTGACGCTTGTCAGGCTGATACACCTAAAGAACGCGGACTCCCCTATGCTGGTTACTGAGTTAGGGATGGTGATGCTCGTCAGACCGCTACAGCCGTTGAACGCCCAATCTCCGATGCTGGTCACGGAGTTGGGGATGGTGACACTCGTCAGACCACTACAGCCAGAGAATGCACAATACTCTATGGTAGTTATTGAGCCGGGAATGATGATGCTTGTCATGTCACTACAGTTATCGAACGCATAACGACCTATGCTGGTCACGGAATAAGTATTTCCGTTGTAAGTGACGGATTTTGGAATAACGACGTTGCCAGAATATTCGTTAGAATAGGAATCAATCGAATAACCACGATAAGTGACCGCCAATTCGGTATTATCGTAATGAAGAAAATAGTTGTAATAGATGGTCACGCCATCTGCATTCCTCACCTCGATATCGTGGGCGGATGCTTTTACGCTGAATAGGCTGATGAGCAGGACAACCAAGAATCTGACGTTCGTTGTTTTCATAATCTCTATAGTTGTACTAATTGTCAATCTGAAGGTATTCATGTGCAATAAAACGGTCGTTACTCTGTGTGCTTAAGTTATTTGACGCAGCAAAGATAAACATAATTTCGGGAATAGCCAAGAGAAAGAGACAAAAAGTTAGAAGCTTACGCGCATGGATAGCATTCAAGCCATAAGATTTCCTCTCGTACGCGCGCGATGGATAGTGAAAACGGAAAACATCCCACCCATGTCGCCCATCCCACCCCTAAGCTTCTTGCCCCAAACCAGCAAAGCCACTCCCCGCTCCTCATGGGATTTCTCCACCAACCGGAGTTAGGAGCGACATGGGCGACATGGGCGAGGTGTTTTCCGGTTAAGCTATCCATAGGGAGAGGGGAGAGGTGAGAGGTGAG
>JAEEGH010024534.1_pt1 | contig 12162 bp, 10 predicted proteins | sample 9134181 | NCBI WGS metagenome assembly JAEEGH01 (sample SAMN16246544, study PRJNA631951) | gut metagenome | biome: gut microbiome; feature: rumen; material: DP-attached | host: Bos | place: Iran: Karaj | collected 2018-10
CGGCCTGAAGTAAACAAAAGCTCCGTGCTGCGGGAAGCGGCACGGAGCTTTTGTGTGTGTCAGGGATCTTAATGCTGCAGCAACTGCGGCAGGAAGGTGCTGAACACCAGGACCGCCAGGCCGATGAGCAGCACGGCGATCGTCTTCTTCGAGAGGCCCTTCCATTCCTTCAGGATGATGCCCCAGACATTGCTGAACACGATGTTGAGGGACATCAGGATGCACCAGCTGAAGGTCAGCAGGACGGCGGAATCAGCGAGGAAGCCCTTGCCGAGGCTCAGTCCGAAGAACTGGCTGTACCACAGCAGGCCGGCCAGGGCGCAGAAGATCAGGTTGGTCTTCCAGAGCTTGCCTTTCTTGTAGTCGCCGAAAGTCTTGTTCTTGGCGTTCTGGTAGAGGCAGTAGGTGGCGTTGGTCAGGAATCCGCCGAAGGTGACCAGCAGGGTCGCGGGCAGACCCTGGAAGATTTCCTTGGTCTCTTCCCAGTGGAGCGGGGCTCCGAAACTCAGGCCGATGGCGAAGCAGGCGCTCATGAAGCCGGACAGCAGCGCCACGATGATGCCCTTGCCGAAGTTGAAGTCCTTGACGGCTTTCTTTTTTTCTTCCTCGGGGAGGGAAGCGGATTTCATCGCGCCGGCGATGCCGATGATCGTGATGCCGATCAGCATGACGACGACGCCGATGATGACCGCGGAGGTCAGGTCGGTGGCATGGCCCGTGAAGACGGGGCCGAGGATGGCGCCGAGCGCCGAGCAGGTGCCCAGGGCGATGCTCTGGCCCAGGGCGACGCCCAGGTAGCGCATGGACAGGCCGAAGGTCAGGCCGCCGATGCCCCAGAGGGCGCCGAAAAGGATGGTCAGGAGGCTCTCCTTGGGATACTGGGCGTAGATTTCAAAGAGACTGTGGCCCGAAGGGACGGCCAGCAAGGCGCCGATCAGCGGGAAAATGAGCCAGGCGAAGATGCCCTGGACGAGCCAGAAGCTCTCCCAGCTCCAATCCTTGATCTTGTTGATCGGGACATAGCTGCTGGACTGGCAGAAGGCCCCGAAGGCGATGATGAGAAGTCCAAGTACGATAAACATGGGATAGGATTATTTAGATTGTCATTTCATGAAAATCAATTCATAATGACGGGTGCCAAGTCCGATCTTTTCGCCGTGGATGAGCTGGGTCTCCCATTCCGACTCCGGCGTGGTGTTTTTGAAATGGTCGTGGTGGTCGTGGAAGCCCTCCTTGTGAAGGTGATCGCCCAACACGGAGTTCCGCAAGGGTTCTGCCTTTAGGCAGGCGTCCGCGCAGGCCTGGTCCAGGGCGACGGGATCCTTGGAGGCGAACATGCCGATGTTCGGCAGGATGGGGGCGTCGTTCTCTCCGTGGCAGTCGCAGAAGGGCGATACGTCCATGATGAGCGACAGATGGAAATGAGGCCGCCCGTCGACGACCGCCTTCGTATATTCGGCCATCTTGGCGTTGAGGACGGCGATGGCCTGGTCCTCTACGAAAGAAATTGCGTCGAAATTGCAGGCACCCAGGCACCTTCCGCAGCCCACGCAGTTGCGCTCGTCCACGTGCATCTTGCGCTTTTCGGCATCGAAAACGAGGCCTCCGTTGGCGCATTCCTTCTGGCAGAGGCGGCAGCCGCGGCATGCGCTTTCATCGATGCTCGCCTTGCCGGCGGAATGCTGGTCCTTCTTGCCGGCGCGCGAGCCGCAGCCCATGCCGATGTTCTTGATCGCGCCACCGAACCCTGTCATCTCGTGGCCCTTGAAATGGGTCAGGCTGATGACCACGTCGGCATCCATGACAGCCCGTCCGATGCGCGCTTCCTTCGTATAGACACCGCCTTCGACCGGCACGGCGACGTCGTCGGTGCCCTTCAGGCCGTCGGCGATGATGACGGGACAACCGGCCGAGAGTGGCGTGAAACCATTCTCCCAGGCGCACTCGAGGTGTTCCAGGGCGTTCTTTCGGTATCCCGGGTACATGGTGTTGCAGTCCGTCAGGAAGGGCTTGCCACCGAGTTCCTTGACGAGGTCGACGACGGCCTTGGCGTAGTTGGGACGCAGATAACTGACGTTGCCCAGTTCCCCGAAATGCATCTTGATGGCGACAAACTTGCCGTCCAGGTCGATGTCGGCCAGCCCGGCCTTGCGGGCCAGCCTTTTCAGCTTTGCCGGCATGCTCTCTCCGAATTTCGCGGTCCGGAAGTCGGTATAGTAAACGGTTGAACGCTCCATGGTTTTGTTTTTCAAATGACGCTGGGGATGAAAGTAATAAAACATTCCTATATTTGCAACTGTTAAACCCACACAAAGCGAAAAATGGCCGAATCGAACTTCATAGACTACGTCAAGATTTACTGCGCGTCCGGGCATGGGGGCGCGGGATCGACGCACCTGCACCGGGCGAAATACATCGCCAAGGGCGGACCGGACGGCGGTGATGGCGGCCGGGGCGGCCACATCATCCTGCGGGCCAACCCCCAGTTCTGGACCCTGATTCACCTGAAATACCGCAAGCACGTCAAAGCGGAGAACGGCGGCAAGGGCGGCGCGGCCCTGATGCACGGCAAGAACGGCGCGGACATCTACCTGGATGTCCCGCTCGGGACTGTGGTCAAGGACGCCGAGACCGACGAGGTCCTGATGGAACTGGTCGAGGCGGGGGAGGAGAAGATACTCTGCCCGGGCGGCCGGGGCGGCTGGGGCAACGACCATTTCAAGACGGCGACCCAGCAGACGCCGCGCTACGCCCAGCCGGGCGAGGAAGGCGTCGAGGGCTGGTTCATCCTTGAACTGAAACTCCTGGCCGACGTGGGCCTGGTGGGTTTCCCCAACGCGGGCAAGTCCACGCTGCTTTCCGCGATCACGGCCGCCAAGCCGAAGATCGCCTCATACGCTTTCACGACCCTGGAACCCAACCTGGGCATCGTCAGCTACTACAACGACCAGTCCTTCGTGATGGCAGACATCCCCGGCATCATCGAAGGCGCCCACGAGGGGAAGGGTATCGGCATCCGTTTCTTGCGCCATATCGAGCGCAACAGCGTCCTGCTCTTCATGGTCTCCGCGGAAGAGGATGACATCGAGGCCGGATACAAGACCTTGCTGCACGAGCTTGAGCAGTTCAATCCCGAACTTCTGGTCAAGGAGCGGGTCCTGGCCATCACGAAATGCGACCTGATTGACAAGGAGCTGGAGCAGGAGATGGTCCCGCACCTGCCGAAGGGCATCCCCTACGTATTCATCTCGTCGGTCAGCGGAGAGGGCCTGAAAGAACTGAAGGAAGAGTTATGGAAAGCGCTGCACAAGTGATCGGCAACGCCGTCGTCAGCGCCGACAAGACGGCGACGCTCTGGATCAACTCCTTCCACACGCCTTTCACGGATTCGGTGTGGCTGTTCTTTTCCGATGAATGGGTCTGGGCCGTGCTGTATGCGCTTGTCCTGTTTTTCCTGTTCCGTCGCCTGGGCTGGAAGCGGGCGCTGATCGCCGTGGCGGCCATCCTGCTGACATTCGCGTGCAGCGAGAATCTCTCCCATTTCTTCAAGAACTGGGTCTGCCGGCTGCGGCCTTCGCACGACTCCTGGATGCTCTCCCAGGGGCTTTATCTGCCCCGGGACGCCGGCGGCCTGTACGGCTTCTTCTCCGGCCACGCGGCCAACACGTTCGGCTTCGCGGCCTCCACGTTCGGCATCTTCCGCTCCGACGAGGGACATTCCTACAAGGCTTACGGCTGGGCGATCTTCATCTGGGCGTCGCTGGTCAGCCTGAGCCGCATTTTCGTCGGCCGCCACTTCCTCGGCGACATCCTGGTCGGAGCCGCCGTGGGACTGCTGCTGGGTTGGCTTTTCGCTTTGATTTATCGCCGCCTGGCGGATCGGGTCTAATCCACGGGAACAAAGATTGACAGGCAGGAACGCAGGGACTGCATCTCGGCGTCCGTCAGGTGCGGATTGCCGGCCTTCGAGAGGTTGAAGGCGCGGTAGGCGCTGCCGCTCCACCACGATTCCGTTATGGCAAATACCTGCACCTGCGTCTGCCCCGGGCGGTCGCTGGTCTTGGCGCTCAGGCGCGTCCATTTCTCCGGGCGGTACTGATAGCCTTCCTTCAGGACCAGCACGGAGCCGACCGGGAGCGTCTCTTTCGAGAAGAACTGCGTCGCGGCGAACTCGTCGCTATTGGAAGCCGTGGTGGTCAGGCCCGATCCGCCCGTGGAATTGTAAAAGGCGTGGAGGGTGAGGGAGTAGGGCAGTTCCCGGTAGCGGGCCGGATCGTAGCCGGCGCCCGACAGGACCTGCTGCAGCGCCGGATCCGACTCGTGCCAGGTGAGATCCGGCGGATAGGCGGACTCCGTCACTTCCAGAGGTTTGGTATAAGCCTTCTCCACGGCATCCTTGATGGCCGCTGCCTGCTGCTGAGTCTGGGAATAGCCCGCGGGCTTGATGTCGATGCCTTCCAGGGGACCGCCGTCGATCTGCTTGAGCCACATCAGGGCTGTCGCAACGCGGCCGATATCGTACGACATATGGTAACCGTCGCGGGTCACGGTATCGCCGATGAAACTGGTGCGCAAGTTCTGGATTGCCGTGCCGCAGGGGATGACGAAGTCGAAATCGCCCCGGGACAGCACCCGGGTCCGGACGGCGTCCACGATGGCGTTGTACATCCGGATCTGGACGCAGCCGTATTTGGGGAAACTGCCGTGCGTGGAGTTGGCCTGATAGGCCCAGGTCATGTGCCACATCCGTTTGGCTTCCGGACAGTGGGTCTTGACGGCATTCACTATAGTCGAGAGATAGGGCTCGTACGAATCGGGGACGCCCGACCAGTCGCTCGCCTGCTGCATCGACACGTAATCCCACTTGCGGGACTTCATCGCGCTGACGGCATCCTGGCTGTTCACCGTGCTCCACGTCCCCTTGGAATTGGTGTAGTAGGTGTAAGCGGCGGTGCCGCCCGTGATGTTGCCGGCGTGTTTCTCCAGGGAGCAACCGCCGATGTAGAGGTTGCCCAGGAAGATCTCTTCATATCCGGCCTGCTTCAGATACCCGTAGAGATACTGCATCGCATCGACGGAGAAACTGTTGCCGATTGCCAGGATGCTCACCGAGCGGATCGGATCGAAGGCCGCGTCGCTCATGTCCACGGCGAAACGGGCGATCTTCCCGGCCTCGAACGCCTTCCCTTCGGGGAAGGTGATGCTCCGGGAGTAGGTGCCTGCGTCGGTCTTCACGCGGATGCCCAGTTCCTTCCCGGAGACGTCCAGCGGCTTGATGCCGAACCAGATGTCTTCGGAAGAGGAAGTCTGGAGGGTCAGGGCGTCCTCTCCGCCGAAATCCAGGGAAACGGATTGGATGCTAGCGTCGAGGCCCTGCAGGGAAAAGCAGCCGTAAGCGGTCAGGTGCGTGAAATGCAATTGCACTTCCTCGGGTGGCCCGTCTGTCGTGGCGCTGGCGCTCAGGACCATGGCCGCGGGATCGACACTCGTCGCCGTGGGGCTTTGGGTCGTGGGCACGGACCAGGACCATTGGCCGTCCGTGATGCCGGCGTAGGCCGAGGCAGGACTCAGGGCGCAGAACGTATGGCTGCCGCTCCCGATTGCGGGAAAGGTCGCGGTGAAACGGGCGCTTTTCCCGTCCGCGGCGGGACGGACGGCGGCCTGGACGGGCGTGCCGGCGTCGAGGGAAATCTTCACGTTCCGGTCGCCCGAGGTCCAGATGACGGGATAGACCCCGTCCTCGGGAGCCGTGAAGGCGGTGCGGGTTTCGGCCGGGAGGGCCAGGAAACGCACTTCCTGCATCCGGGACTCCGGGATGCGTTCACAGGAAACGGCGCCTGACAGCAGAAGGGCGGCCAGGAAGGCGATCGGGCCGTGTTTCATCACTTCACGGGGATTTTCAGCTTCTGTCCGGCCTTGATGCTGCTGGAGCAGTTGTTGAGGTCCATGATCTGCTTGACCGTCACGCCGTAGCGCTGGCTGATCCGGAACAGGGAGTCGCCGGCCTTGACCGTATAGATGGTGTAGTTGCCGGATGCGGCCGGGGCGGAATTCCCCTGGGAAGGCTTGGCCTGTCCCGAAGAAGCGGATGCGGGCGCGGGACCGCCGCCCTGGTAGATGGTCAGCACCTGCCCGACGCGGATGTTGTTGCTGCGCAGGTGATTCCAGTTCATGATCTGCCGCACGCTGACGTGGTAGCGGCTGGCGATGCGGCCCAGGTAGTCACCGCTGCGGACCTTGTAGCGGATGACGTTGGCCGTCCCGCCGTCCCGCTCGGGTACCATGCCGCTCTCCACGCCCTTCAGGATCTGGGGTGAGAGCAGGGAATCGGCCAGGTGCGTATACAGGGTATCCTGGCAGTCCAGGAAGGCGTTGGTGTATTGGTAGGGCAGCTTGAGGATATGGGGGCCTTCGTTGCCGGGAATGATGTCGTGTATGTACTGGGAGTTCAGTTCCCGCAGTTCATCGATGTCCACGCCGACCAGGTCGCTGATCTGGCCGAAATGAAGGTTGCGGCGGATGACGAAGGTGTCCGTATGCGCCGGCATGGGGGAGGGATTGGGCTGGATGCCGTATTCCCGGTAATAGGTCATCGCATACATCGCCCCGACGAAAGCGGGCACGTAGCCGCGTGTTTCCCGGGGAAGATAAGGATAGATGGACCAGAAATCGCGCCTTCCCGCCCGGCGTATGGCCTTGTTGACGTTGCCGGGACCGCAGTTGTAGGAGGAGATGGCCAGCGCCCAGTCGCCGAAGACGTTGTAGGCGTCCTTCAGGTAGCGGGCCGCCGCATCGGCCGCTTTCTCCACGTCCAGGCGTTCGTCCACGAAGGAATTGATCTTCAGGCCGTACTGGCGCCCCGTCTTGTACATGAACTGCCAGAGGCCGCGGGCGCCGGCGCGGGAGCGGGCGACGGGATTGAGGGCGGACTCGATGATGGACATGTACTTGAGCTCCAGCGGCATGTCATATTTCGCCAGAATCTCCTCGAAGATGGGGAAATAGTAATCGCTCAGGGAGAGGAGCCGTTTCATCTTGGGGACGTTCTTCTCCGAATAGAGGATCATATAGTTCTTGACGATGGGGTTGAAGGGGAGGGTGATGTAGGAATTCATCCGCTTGAGCCGCTCCATCAGGACCGAGTCGGGGACGTTGGTGGTGAAACGAACCGAATCCGAGTTGAAACGCCCGATGTCTTCCAAGTCGTCGAAGAGTTCGTATTCCTGCCGGCTGACCGGGTTCTGGAGATACCATAGATTGAGCAGGCTGTCCGTCTTCTCCACGGTGTAGCTGTCTTCCGGGAGCTCTCCTTCCTCGACTTCGATCAGTTCGACCATTTCGTTTTCGATGCTGTCGCGCAGACTGAGCTCGTTCTGCAGGGACTCGATCACCCGGTTGAGGGAGTCGATGACGGCTTTCGGATCCTGCTTGCCGTGGGTTCTCCGGTTATCCTTCTGGGAGGGGAACAGGCGGCGCTGCGCGCTGTCCCGGGTGGGATTGTCCTGCCCGGCAGCGGCGAAGCAGACCGTCAGCAGCAGGACCAGCAGGGATATCGTTCGTTTAGTACTCATAAGGGTCAGAAAGAAATGCCGAGACTGACGCCGACCGCATTGACGGGGCGGGCGGCGAACTGGATGTCCGGCGTGATGAGGGTGGGCCTGATTTGAAGCGAGATGTCGTCGTTCACCTCGAAGTCGTTCATATAGGAAAAGACGTTCGCGTCGATGACCTGGATCAGGTAGAAGGCCGCGATCGCCAGCACGGAGTAGTCCCGGTAACGGCGGAAGATGTCGCGATAATAGAGCGCGGTCTCCGCGGAGAAGGGGCCCTTGTACTCGGTGTTGGTAGTGGCGTCTATGTATATGTTCCTATATTTCAGGTAGTTGCGCTTATTGAGATCCCAGAAGTGGTAGGAGGTGATCAGGGCCCCCCAGTAGATGGGAATCTTCCAGTAGTCGTGGTTGTATATCTGGCCCAGGCCCGGGAAGAGGAGGGAATACAACGTGGCGCGACCCGGCAGGGGATAACGGTCGCTCTCGAAATTGACGACGCCGTCCATCAGGGTGGCCCAGTAGAGGAACGCGCTCCCGGCGAAGAAGTAAGTGCTTAACTGCTTCGCGTGGTCATTGACCGTGTAAGGCGTCTCGGGGTCCAGCTCCAGCGCGGCATTGTAGGCGTTGAGGGAACGGGTGTACTGACTCCGGTAGTGGAAACCGAATCCGGCTGTGCTGCCGATTCCCGCGTAGATGAGGGGGAGTTTCCAGTACTGCTTGTTGTAGATCTGCTGTCCTCCGATCAGGATCAGGGAACCCGCGAAGGAGGTCCCGATCTGGATCGTGTCCTTGTGCGTGATGCCCCGGGCGTATTCCTTGAGGGAAAACAAGGGTTTCTGCGCCGAAGTGTCCGCGTCGTTGCCGTAGTTCTGCGAGAACGCATCCTTCTTGAATTGGGCGGATGCGGTCCCGGAGAAAGACAGGAAGCAGACCAGGACGGTCAGGAGGAACAGGAGGGCTTTCTTCATCGATTGTCGGCGCTCTCCAGGGCTTTGAGGAATTCTTCCATTTCCGCATCGGACTCGAAGCGGAGGGTGATGCTGCCTTTGCCGGAGGCGCTTCTCTTAAGGGAGATGTTGTCCCCGAAGAAGCGGCCCATATACTCCAGGACCTTGTAGTAGGTCTCAGGGAGGTCGACGCTGTCGTTGTAGGGGGAAGGCAGGGCGGCTCTTTGCAGCTTTCGGACCTTGTCTTCGAGCTGACGGACGGAGAGGTCCTCCTTGATCACGAGGTCGCAGAGCGTTTCCTGGTCCTTGGGCTCGTCGACGCCCAGGATCACCTTGGCGTGGCCGACGCTGATCAAGCCGACCTTCAGGTCGTGCTGGACCTTGGCGGGAAGCCGGAGAAGGCGGAGGAAATTGGTCACGGAGGCCCGTTTCTTACCCACCCGCTGGGCCATCTGGTCCTGGGTAAGGTGGCATTCGTCGATCAGGCGCTGGTAGCCGAGGGCGGTCTCGATCGGATCGAGGTCCTCCCGCTGGACGTTCTCCACGAGGGCCATTTCCAGCATCCCCTGGTCGCTGGCGGAGAGGATGTAGGCTGGAATCATGTCCATCCCGGCGAGTTTGCAGGCGCGGAACCGGCGCTCGCCGCTGATGATCTGGTAGCGGCCGCCCGCGACCTTGCGGACCGTGATCGGCTGGATCAGGCCCAGGGTGCGGATGGAATCGGCCAGTTCTTCCAGCGCGTCCGGGTCGAAGGTGACGCGGGGCTGGAAGGGGTTGGGCTCGATCATCCCGACGGGGATGCGCAGGACATCCGCCGAAGCGTCGGCGGGCGTGTCGTTGCTGACGATTTCCTTGTTGACGTATCCGACCGGCTTGCGGAAGTTCTCGAGGTCGGCGCTGTCGCCAAGCAGCGCGCCGAGTCCCTTGCCGAGTCCTCTCTGAGTCTTAGTTGCCATTTTGTGCCTTGTTTTCGTTTCGTTGGAGTACCTCGCGCGCGAGTTTGAGGTAGTTGCTGGATCCGTTGCTCATAACGTCGTACAGGATGATGGGCTTGCCGTGGGACGGGGCTTCGCTGAGGCGGATGTTCCGCTGGATGATGGTGTCGAAGACCATGTCCTGGAAGTGCTCCCGGAGCTCGCCGACCACTTCCGCGTGGATCTTGGTGCGGCCATCGAACATCGTGACGACGAAGCCTTCGATGGTCAGGCCCGGATTGATGCCGTTCTGGACCAGGCGTATGGTCTGGAGGAGCTTGCCCAAGCCTTCCAGGGCGAAAAATTCCGGCTGGACCGGGATGATCACCGAGTCGGCGGCGGTCAGCGCGTTGACCGTCATCAGCCCGAGGGTGGGGGAGCAGTCGATGATGATGAAATCGTAGTCATTCCTTACGGGGGCGATCGCCTTCTTGAGGATGGACTCGCGCTCTTCCACCTCCAGCATTTCGAACTCCACGCCGACGAGGTTGATGTTGGAGGGGATCATGTGGAGGAGGTTGATTTCGGTCTGGATCAGCGCGTCGCGCACGTCGATCTTGCCGATCATCATCTCGTAGATCGAGCGCTTCTCATCCTTGTCCGGCAGGAAGTTGAGGCCGGAGGTCGTGTTGGCCTGGGGGTCGGCGTCGATGATGAGCACCTTCTTCTCCAGGACGGCGAGCGATGCGGCGAGATTGATGGCGGTCGTGGTCTTCCCGACTCCGCCTTTCTGGTTCGCGATGGCTATGACTTTTCCCATAAGGACAGAATATCGTTAATCAAGCAAATTTAACAAAAATATTCGATTCCTCCGTTTATTTTATTAGTTTTGTCCTTCGAACTGGCTGAACTGACCTATGACCTCCATCCATCCTGACTGGTACTGCATCGTCAATCCCCACGCCGGATCCGGCAAGACGATGCCCCAGTGGGCGATCGCGGAAAAAATCCTGACCGCATCGTCCGTCCCCTACAAAACCACGCTGACCAACTACAAGTTCCATGCTGAAAAGCTGGCCTACGAAGCCGCGCAACGGGGATACCGCCGTTTCCTGGCCGTAGGCGGCGACGGCTCCGTCCACGAAGTACTGAACGGCCTGGTCCGCTATGCGGAAGAGGCCGGCGTAGCGCCGGAAGAGTTCACGCTTTCCGTGATTCCCATCGGGTCCGGCAACGACTGGATCAAGTCGCTGGGCATTCCGCACGATACGAAGGCCGCCGTGGAGCTGCTGATCGCCGGGTCTTTCGCCCGGCAGGACATCGTACGGGTCGAGACGGCGCCGGTTTCGGGTTCCGCCGTGACCGGGGGGACGAGCTATATGGCCAATATCGGCGGCGTGGGTTTCGACTCCCACGTCTGCGAGCGGGTCAACGCCCTGAAGGACCAGGGCAAGCGCGGCAAGCTGATTTATCTGGGGGCTTTGCTTTATACGATGTTCCACACCAAGGCCTTCCACACCCGCATCGTCGCGGACGGCGAATGCGTCTTCGACGGAGAGGCTTATTCCGTCGCTTTCGGTAACGGCCGCTACAGCGGCGGCGGCATGCGCCAGGTCCCGATGTCCGAGATCGACGACGGCGTCCTGGACTTCATGATCGTCCCGAAGGCCGGCCTGCTGCGGATCCTGACCCAGATTCCTCGTCTCTACAACGGTACGGTGAATGAATCCGGACTTCTGAAGACCGGCCGCTGCCGCGTCCTGGAAATGGAAGGGGAGAACATCGTCGAGATCGACGGCGAGGTCGTCGGCTCCCTTCCCCTGCGCCTTTCCATGACCGGCCGCCAGATCTGCGTCCCGGTGGGGGACTGCTGATCCTTTATCCGGGGATAAGTGAACGTCCTGCTGCCTTTCTGGGCAGCAGGACGTTCATTTTGGGCCGATTTTGATCTTCCTGCCGCCCGATCTGGCAGCAGGATGCACAGTGTTGCCATTCTGATTTCTTAAAAGGAGTCCAGAAGGCGTGTGATTTCCGAGTAGGACTTCCCCAAAACACGGGCGATTTGATGAATATCCGCGCTGAAGCGGTATCGGATTTGACGGATAAGTTCAGCCTGGCGCTGTTCATCCAGCAGATTCAGATTCTCGATCCTGAACAGGCTCCGGCAGAGTTCCGGAATGGCAGCCATGATGGTCTGGTCGCGGAATGAGGGTAAGGCGGATTCCTGTTGATTCATGCGGGCCTTTGCTTTGGATGAATTGTTTAGAAAATAGTTCATGCGCGATGGGGTCCGGAAGACACGCTCCACGAATTGTATCGGGATATATGACTCCGGGAGAATGTACCCGTCATCGCTCAAGATCCAGTCCTGGTTCAAGCGGATTCGGCTATGTAAGATATTCGCCTGCTTGCGGAAACTTAAGTTTCCCAGACGCCGTCCTTTGACCGGTTTTTCCCGGAAGAAACAATCTCCTGTTCCCCACCTGTATCCGGAGGCACTGAGGCAGATGTTGGCAGCGACGGGGTTCATCTGCGTGTAGGCGATCCCACGCTCGATGGATTCTCCCGTCATGTCCAGGCGCTGAAGGTCCACTCCATTTCGGCGCAAAAACTTTTTTACACCATACTTTCTCTGGTAGTAATAGGCGTAGAGTTGCTTGAAATGATTGATGAAAACTTCTGCTTCCTCCCAAGTCGCCTGCACGATAAAATGAATGTGGTTGGACATCAGGGAGAAGGACAGGATTT